>Ga0209680_1000083_pt1 | contig 24681 bp, 25 predicted proteins | sample WorMetLIZISLAND1_FD_187413 | JGI IMG/M metagenome (GOLD analysis project Ga0209680, IMG submission 187413) | Marine gutless worms symbiont microbial communities from Max Planck institute for Marine Microbiology, Germany - Olavius loisae LIZARD... ... | reverse complement strand
CAAAACGCCTGAGACGGGCGTTGAGAACCGCTCGGTCCCGTGATGGGTTTACCTTTGGGTATTTTCAGGGGAGCGTAAAGCGGTCTCTGCTTTAACCGCTTTTTCTTGTTTGACTAATGAAGCCTCGTTTTTCAAGCGCTGATATATATTCACCCACCACGCTTGACGCAGTTAATTTGTCAGACATAAAAAGTAATCCACCTGCGTTGGTTTCACCGTTGGCCTTCCATAAGATGCTACCATCTTTACTGCTGAACAAAGTTGCCTGAGAGTTCGTGTCGCGATTAAATTCCCTCAATGGTGTGACCGTCGAAGATGAACTGTAAGTATCACTATGAGTATGGGTGATAGAGCCTGTTATTCTCTCATCATATACGCCTGTACCAAACCGGATTCTCAGGAAACCGTCAAGTCGGTTTGCCTGCATAATCTGAAATATCTCTCGGAGTTCGTACTGTCTTAATGGTGGCATTAAGTCATTCCAAAGAACTATTTCTACGCCGTATGGAAGAAGCTGCTCCAGTAGCTCTTTTTGAGATTCTTGTGCAAGACCAATATCCGATTGACTGTCTACACGGATAGCTATTCTTTTTAAAGTGACTTTACCTGTTTCTCCGCTTGTTATGGTTCGTTGGAATGAGTAGTCTTGGATATTGCTGGTGACACAACCATACAATATAAAAGTGATGAGTAGAGTAATTATAACTTTCTTCATGATAGCCTCATTAAGCTTCAATTGCACAGGTGTATCGGTGCCATATACTGTTGCACCACGAAACAAGGCGCAGCCCAGATGATGGCAATGGACGGTCAAGGTCGTCGCGGCCCTTAAGCTTTGGCCCTAGAAGCCTCTCAGCGGCCCTAGGAAGCCATTCTCTGTGGCTACCCTAACTTCCCCCCTTACCTGTCCTTCAAAACGCCTGAGACGGGCGTTGAGGGCCGTTGGCGCGTTTTTTCTTGTGCCGTGGTTCTTTGTGGACTTCAAGAATGCAGAAGCGCAAGAGTATGAAGCCTACCGCCAACGGGGCAACCACCTCTCCCGTTTGACGCTTGTTGGCCTGTTCACGTCCCCTGCCCTGCTCGCGGTCCTTGAGTTTGGGTTTGCGTCTACAGGTTGATGGCTCTTTGGGTTTTCTGAAAAAGAAAAAGATTGTTGTTATCGCCTCCTGCCTTTGTGGGCAAGGGGAGGAACCCGGTTAGCAACCGGTGTGGAACAGCTTGCCTGTTCCGCATGGGTTGCTAATGGGGTTTCCCCCGCTCCGAGCGCAGCGAGGACGCCCACAGAAAGGCGATAGGCGAGCTGTCCACAATACCTGAAGAGCCCTCTGTCTGCGTGCGATTTTGGGGTCTCCTTCCCTTAAGCTCCCTAAAGCCCCTCAAAGGCTCAAGGGAGCCGTTTCTTGCTGCCCCCTACCCCATCCCCCTACTTGCCCTCCAAAACGCCTGAGACGGGCGTTGAGGGCCTCTCAGGCGTATTTCTGTATGGATTGTTGCTCGCCCATCGCTGCGCCACCGTGTTCAGAACTTGTCTATAGGGCTAGGGCCTCGAACGTTACCACTCCTGTGCTTGTCAGCCCGCTCGCTCAAGAAAGTAAATAAAACGGACGTTTCTTTGACAGTCTATTCCCGCATCCAAATCTCGCAGTTTTTGGCTGTGAAATGGGCAAACTATCCAGTAAATAAATCTACGTAAGGTTATGAAAATAGCTATCGGGTTCCTTTACAGTCCGCGGTGTTCCGATGATGGGCTTGCGTCTACAGGCTGATGGCTCTTTGGGTTTTCTGAAAAAGAAAAAGCCTGTTGTTGTTGCCCTCGCCGCTGTGGGCAAGGGGAGGAACCCGGTTAGCAGCCCGTGTGGAACAGCTTGCCTGTTCCGCATGGGTTGCTAATGGGGTTTCCCCCGCTCCGAGCGCAGCGAGGATGCCCACAGCAATTATCTGTGCCGAAACCGGGGGTGGGCTATGTCTCAGGGTCGGACCTTTGCAGTCGGCCTCAACCTTGGCCTGCGGGTAGCACAGTTAAGGCCTTTCTGGTCCTTTTCTAGCCGGGCTTCCAGGCAGGCTATCAACGCTTTTTCAGAGTTGCTCCAGGCCGCGTCGTCAGGACTTATCCACAACTTAGGGACTATAACTATAGGATCCACTATAGGATCTACTATAGGATTGTCCCCCCAAGTGCCCGTGGATTTCCCCCCCAAGTGCCCGTGGATTTCCCCCCCAAGTGCCCGTGGATAAACCTCACTGATTCTCAGGTTTTATCCACAACGCTCATCCGTGCCGAAACCGGCGGCGGACTATTCCTCAGCGTCAATCCTCCATGCTCCATCTCAATCTTTGCCTTCGGGTAGCAGGCAAGAACTTGAAGGATCGCGACACGGAATTTAGACCTGAAATGGTCCATTCTCCCGAAATCCACTCCAAACTGTCCCTTAAGAGCCACCCATGTGATGAATTGTGGCTTCTCATGAGGTATGCGGTGCAGGCGTTGGGCCAGCCAGGCGTAGATGTCCAAGGCCATAGCCGAGTGCGACAGCGCTGCTAGTGCGCGTTCGTCGAGGGGTACGGCGTGCTTTTGCAGGCTGTCGAAGTACTTAAGATTCAGGTGAAGGGTCGGGCTCCAAAAAACCCGGTTGCGCTCATCTTTCGTTAGCCACAGTTCAGTTGTGTCCACTAAATGATTGTTGGTCTGCACGATGCTTTCATGAGTCCTCGTCGCCATGCGGATGGTGGCAACGGATAGACACATGAGCTGGTCTTTGAACGCGCGGATTTCGCGACCGTTCGGTCCCGATTTTCCCCGTTTGGTCGGGTTCTGAAGCCGCCGGACAAAAGTCGTCAGGCTACGCTCGACTTCGATTTCGGGAGAGCTGGTTCTGAGCGCCTCGCGATTCAGGTGGGCAAGGATCAAGCGCGCCTTGGGGCCGAACGGCAGACCCAACTTGATCCACCGGTCGGTTTCCGGGTGAAAAGCCTTCCCTGCTTCAATCAGCAGCGCAACGTTGCCCTGCTTCCGTTCCCAATCCCTCACCTCATCCCCAGGATTGCGGTACGGGAGGCAGGTTTGGCAGAGCACCGTATGTTGGTAAGCGATCTTATCCTGCATCTCGGACATGATAGAGGTGTTAGCTTCTAGGCTGCGTTTTTCGACTAGAGTTAAATGTCGTGGTTCTTTGTCTTTCATAATTTCCTCTCTGTGGAGAGTTTCTATGGTTTTGGAACATCCTCAAACCCCGGAGCAGGTGCTTGGAAGGTATCTGCGTAATCTTAGGTTTAATCGTGGGTGGACAACGGTTGAATTGGCTAATAGATCGGGTGTAGCACGCAGTTCCTTATCGAATATTGAAAGGGGACCTGGGAATCAAGGTATATCAGTCAAAACACTCTGTAAATTGGCGCGCGCTTTCGATATGTCTCCGGGCGAGATTTTAGAGAAATCTGGATATTTGGAGTTATTCAAATACCAAAGGGTTTATTAAATAATCTTATAAGTACATCATAATTTTTAATTTTTAATGTTGATTTAAAAGCATTAAAGTGCTGATTTAAAAGCATTAAAGTGCTGATTTAAAAGCATTAAAGTGCTGATTTAAAAGCATTAAAGTGCTGATTTAAAAGCATTAAAATGACCACCCCCGACGGCCACCGCCAACGCTTGCTGCGCAAGCTTCGCCTGGAGCTTGGGCCGGACGTTTTAGGGGCGTTGGAAGACCCGGAGGTTGTTGAGATTCTGCTCAACCCCGACGGCTCGCTGTGGGTTGAGAAGCGGGGCGAGATGGCGCGGATCGGCGCGATGACGGCGGTCAATGCGAAGCATCTGTTAGGGACGATAGCTGCCTCGCTCGAGACGGTGATCAACCGCGAGCAGCCGCTCTTGGAAGGGGAGTTGTTACTGGACGGCTCCCGGATCGCGGGCACGCTGCCGCCGATTGTCGAAAACCCAACCTTTGCGATCCGCAAGAGGGCGGCTTCGGTCTTCCCACTCGATCAGTACGTTGCGCGGGGAGCAATGACTGGCGACCAACGCGCAGCAATCCTGGCTGCGATCCGAGCGCAAGCGAACATCCTGGTAGCCGGTGGCACGAGCAGTGGCAAGACGACATTCGCCAACGCCGTCATTCACGGCATTTCTGAACTATGCCCGCAGGATCGCGTGCTCCTCATCGAGGACACGGCGGAAATCCAGTGCAAAGCGGAGAACGCGCTGATTTTCCGGGCCAATGCCACGGTCGATCTGTTGCGGCTGCTGCGGATCGGCCTGCGCTATCGGCCCGACCGCATCCTGGTTGGGGAAGTGCGCGGGCTAGAGGCCTTGGCGCTTTTGAAAGCCTGGAATACGGGTCACCCCGGTGGGGTGGCGACGATCCACGCCAATAGCGCCGAAGCGGCGCTGATCCGGCTGGAGCAGTTGATCGCGGAAGCGGGAGCCGTCGGGATGGCGCCGTTGATCGCCGAGGCGGTCGATTTGGTGGTGTTCATGGAAAAGCAGCGCGGTCAGCGCCGCGTCATGGAAATCATCGATGTGACGGGAGTCACCGTGACCGGCTACTCAATCAATAGGAAGGATGCGCTATGCCTGTAACGAAGTCGTTGCTCGTTTGGGGTCTCGTGGGAGGTCTCATCATTGTCGGCCTCCTGTTGGTTGCCGACCCGGCGTTTGCAACCAGTTCTGCCGGTATGCCCTGGGAAGAACCCATGGACAAAATCAAAGCCAGCTTGACCGGTCCGATTGCCATGGCGATCTCACTGCTCGGCGTCGTCGTTGCCGGTGTGGCGCTGATTTTCGGCGGTGAAATGGGAGATTTCACGCGCCGCGTCATCATGCTCGTATTCGTGATCGCGCTGATTCTTTCGGCGTCCGCGTTTTTGACCGCGTTGTTCGGCGCAACCACCGTAACGCTATGAAGGCATCCCCGGATGAATTGCTGCGCCTGCCGGTTTATCGGGCTTTGCTACGGCCCGATTCGATGCTCGGTTGTGAGCGCGAATTGTTCCTCGTGGTCGGTTTGCTGACCGTGATTCTGATCGTCGTGATTATGGATTTGATCGCGGCGGTCGCCGGGGTGTGCCTATGGACCGGTTCGGTGGTCGGACTACGCGCCATGGCGAAAGCGGACCCGGTGCTGAGCAAGGTGTACGTTCGGCACATCCAATACCGGAATTTCTACCCGGCGCACGCCACGCCGTTCGCACCTGGCGCACGGCACGGAAGGCGCTAAAACCGATGCGCCTGCACGCCTTGAAACAATATCGCAGCCGTTCACCCGGCTTCCCCGATCTGTTGAACTGGGGGGCCGTGGTCGATGATGGGATCGTCCTCAACAAGGATGGAAGCCTGATGGCGGGGTATTTCTACCGGGGTCAGGACCTCGCGGCGGTGCCGGCGGCGGAGGTCAATCAGATTTGCGGCGTGGTCAATGCCGCCTTTGTGCGCCTGGGTGGGGAGTGGATGCTGCACCAGGACGCGCAGCGGGTGAAATCCAGGGATTATCCGAAGCCCGAAGACAACGCGTTTCCCGATCCCGTTACCGCCTTGATCGAACAGGAACGCCGGGGGCAATTCGGACAGGAAGGAGCTTACTACGAGTCCATCTACGCCTGCGTGCTGACCTACTTACCGCCGCTCGTCGTGCAAGAGCGGGTCGCCGGGTTCTTTTTCACGGGAGGACCTAAGAAAAGCAATACGCTGATCGGCGAGAAAGTCATCGCCCAATTCAAGGCGGCGCTCTTGGAATTCGAGGACCGCCTTGCAGGCGTCGTTGAATTGGAGCGCATGAAGGGACATGCGGTTGCCGGCGATGGCTATGACTGCATACACGATGAATTTCTACAATATTTGCATGGTACGTTGAGTGGCGACGGGCATCCGATCATCTTGCCCGCGTGCCCGATGTATCTCGATTATTTGATTTCAGGCCACGATTTCCATTTCGGCATCGTCCCCCGTATCGAGAATAAATCCATCCAAGTTGTTTCCATCGATGGGTTTCCGCTCGAAGTCTATCCGGGCGTGTTGCGCGCGCTCGGCGAAATCCCTTCACAGTACCGGTGGTCCACACGCTTCATTTTTCAGGACGCGGTGACCGCGCAAACACTGCTGCGCAGTTACCGCCGCAAATGGCAGCAAAAAATCCGCGGATTCTTCGATCAGATTTTCCATGGAAAGCAAGTCAGTAGAAACGTTGACCAAGACGCCATGGAGATGGTCGGGCAGACGGAAACCGCGCTGGCCGAGGCAAGTAGTGGCTTAGTGCTATACGGCCACTATACGAGCGTGGTCGTGCTGATGGATGACGACGAGGAACGATTGGCGCAGTCCGCGCGGCAAGTGAAGCGGACCATCGACAACCTGGGCTTCAACGGACGAATCGAAACGGTCAATGCCGTCGAGGCGTGGCTCGGCTCCTTGCCTGGCCATGCGAACCCGAATCTGCGGCGCGTCATGCTGCATACCTTTCACCTGTCCACGCTGTTGCCGCTGTCCTCCGTATGGCCGGGCCGGGATCGAGCGCCGTGCCCGATGTATCCCAAAGGAAGTCCACCGCTGTTGCACGCGGGGACGGACGGGAGTACGCCGTTCCGGCTCAATCTCCACGTTGGGGACGTGGGACATACCTTGATGCTCGGACCGACGGGAGCGGGGAAATCGACGGCGCTAGCGCTGATCGCCGCGCAATTCCGCCGCTATGCGGGCGCAACCGTGTTTGCGTTCGATAAGGGGAATTCGCTCGAAGCCCTGACGCGGGCCGTGGGTGGTCAGCACTACAACATCGCCGGGGATGCGGACGAATCCGATCTGTGCTTCTCGCCGCTGGCGCAACTCGACCGCCCCGGTGAGTTGGGGTGGGCTGAGGACTGGTTGGGCGTGTTGCTTGAGTTGCAAGGCGTAAGCGTTAAATCGGCTCACCGCAACGAATTGCATCAAGCGTTGGTCGGCCTGCGCGACAGCGGTTCCGAACGCACGCTGACCACGCTGCAAATCCAGTTGCAGCATGATGAACTGCGCGCCGCGCTACGCCCTTACACGCTCGATGGTGCGCTCGGACAGCTGCTCGATGCGCTCGACGACGGCTTGGCGTCCGGCTCGTGGAGTTGCTTCGAGATCGGGCAGCTGATGAACCGGGAAGACATCGTGCGCTTGCCGGTGCTGCTTTATTTGTTCCGCGTCATCGAACGGCAACTGCGCGGACAACCGGCCCTCATTATTCTGGATGAAGCCTGGTTGATGCTCGGTAATCCGGTGTTCCGCGCCACCATTCGAACCTGGCTAAAAACGCTGCGCAAGGCGAATTGCGCCGTGCTATTGGCGACGCAGAGCCTCTCCGACGCTGCCAACTCCGGGATTCTCGATGTGCTGGTCGAAAGCTGCCCGACCAGAATCTTCCTTGCGAACAGGGAAGCGACTTCCGAGGACATCGCCCCGCTCTACAAGCGGTTGGGTTGTAACTCGGCTGAAATCCGATTGATCGCCGGGATGACCCCAAAGCGGCAGTATTTCATACAGGGAGAGGGGCGGCGGCGGGTCAATCTAGCTCTGGGCCCTATCGCGCTGGCGTTTTGTGGCGTTTCCAGTCCGGAAGACCTGGCACAGGTGCGGGTATTGGAAAGACAACATGGCTCGCGCTGGCCGTCCGTGTGGCTGAATGAACGGGGGGTTGCCCATGGCTCGTTACATTAAACCAGGCTTCCTCGCCGTTCTGATTTTCTGCCTCGGCACGGCGTACTGGACGCCTGGGTTTCCGTTTTTTGGCGGGGGGCCAGGTACTGGGATGCTCCTTGGCATCCTCAAGGCGGTGCAAGCAAAACAGAGCGGGATGCAGGCGGTACAAAATGAGATTCAAGCCGTGATCAATGCCGTGCAAGCCACGGTCGATGAAATCGAGCGGCTTGCGGACCTGGATCATCGTTTATTGCGTAGCGGCCAAGGCTTCCTTTCGTTGCGCTCACGCATGAGGGAAATCTTCGAGGGATTGCGCACAGTCGTCCAGTATGGGGACGCCATTGCCTACAACAACGTGGACCTGGTCAAGAAATTCAAGGAAGTACATCCGAACTGGGAAACTTATATGGCGGGAGCCGATTACGATGCACTGGTTTCCCGCTATAAACGGTGGGTGACATCGACCCACGATTCGATTCTCGGAGCCTTGCGAGCCGCCAAGCTGCAAGCAAAACATTTCCGGGATGAAGACCGCATGATGGTTCAAATCGAGCGCAAGCTCAAAACGGCTTCGGGCACGAATCAATTGCTTCAGCTTGGTTCGTCAATCGGAAATATCCAGGTCGATCAACTTCAGAAGTTGCGTCAATTGCAGATGGCGCAAATCCAATTACAGTCCGCGCAAGCAAGTAATCAAATCGACCGCCAGGCGGAATCGAACGCTGCCTTCGCCCGGGCTTTTGCGCCTGTCGACCTATCAAAACCAAAAGAGTTTACAGGCTTGAAGCTCGAGGGGTCATTTCGGTAAATACCAAGGGGATAATAATTATGCGTTCTAAGAAATCCGTACTCGCCTCTGCGCTTCTGTTAATGGCACTCGGGTCAGCCGTGAGCTGTTCGGGAGAGCCGAAGCCGCTTATTGATCCCGGACTTGGAACGCCTCTTACGGAACAGGATTTGGCGGGCGCTAGATTGATGTTCGGCCTTTCGAACCCGACGCAAAAGGAATTGAATGACGCCTATATTCAGATGCGCCAGACAACGACAACCATGTTTGGGGGAGAAGGCGACGCAGAAGTGCACCCGAACGCGCTTGCCGCAGAGTGATGAACCTGCGCCGCTTTCTTTTGCTGGCCGTGCTCGCGCTAGGCGTTGGCTTTTCCAGCGCAGGCTATGCAGCCAATATGGCGCGAGAAGCGGTTTCGGATTTACAAAAATCCTTTCGCGAGCAGACGGAGAAATGGTTCGATCCGGTAAAGAAAGCGGCGCAGTGGCTTCTATTGTCTTTGGCGCTATTTGCGTTCATGTGGACCGGGATTCAGATGGTCCTGAAAAACGCGGATTTTCAGGAAATCCTGGTGGAGCTTGTCAGGATGATTATGACGGTCGGGTTTTTCCTGGCCGTGATCATGCACGCCGACACCTGGTCCATCGCGCTCATCAACGGGTTCATGTGGCTTGGAAATCAGACGGTAGGGGCGACGCAAACGCTCGGTGCCGGATCGCTCGACGCCGCTGGTATTTTGGGCCGGGGATTCGGTTTGGCTGGGGAGATAATAAAAGTCAAAACCGGGATCAACCTCGCCACGGCTCTTATTCTCGGGCTGCTAGCCCTTATAGCGTTCATCATTTACGCAGCCATTGCCGCCTATTGCTTATTGGCCATGGCCGAAGCGTACATCGTAACGGCGGCGGGCGTGATCTTCCTGGGTTTCGGAAGCTCAAGCTGGACCAGTGACTATGCGCGGCGTTACATCACCTACTGCGTGAGTATCGGGGCCAAGCTGTATGCGCTGTTCCTCGTGGTCGGGATCGGCGAGCAGCTTATTCACAATTGGGCGATCGGAGAAGACAAGTCAGCGGTTATGAGTTCAATCTCGATTGTCGGGGTTTTATTCATGCTGCTACTGCTGGTCAAGATGATTCCCGACGTTGTGCAAGGGCTCATCAATGGAGTTTCGCTCGGAAGCGGCACGCCTTCAATCGGGGGGATGCTCGCAGCGGCGGCGGGTGGCGCGGCAGTTGCCGGTGGCGCGGCCATTGCTGGCACAGCCGCGGTCCAGCAAGCGTACAAACTAGCGGGGATGCAAGGAGCCGCCGCGCTCGGCAATGCCGCCGCGTCGGCCCTTGGCGGTGGCAACCTTCACCAAACTGGTTCCATGATCGGCGCTGCCAAGGACAGCCTGGCGACGTTGGGCCGTACCGGGTCGAATTTAGCGAAGGCCGCGGCGGGAAGCCTGGGAGCAAAAATCCTGGCGAATGCGGCGGCGGCTCAGAGCCTTCAGGCTGAGCGCATTCAGGGGTCCATGAGCGCCCCGAAGGCGAGCGCCGGGGCTGCGGGCTCATCCGCCGCCGGGACCGCGATTCCCACCGTCAGTATGGACCCCTTCGAATTCGGGTCCGCTCACCAAGCCTATGAGCAAATGTCGGCCGGATACCTGCCTTCGCAAGAGCCTGGTGGGTCGTCCACTGGGTCTTTCTGACGGCCCATCGACTGGGATGATGAATTCAGCCGATCTCCATTCCCAGATGGCAGCCGGATACCTGCCGTCGCAGGAGGTCGACGGACCACCTGTTGGAGCTTCCGGTGGGGTGTCGGCTGAGAAGGTGAGCTCACCTGAACCTTATGAGTAATATTCTCAGATGTCCGATGAACACCTCGACGGCCAACAGACCGAGCCTGCACGGAAAGCCGTGACGGGAGGCCGGGAAGCCAAAGCGCTGGCGAACGCGGCGGCGGCTCAGGGTGAGGCGGATAAAGGAGCGTAGCGCATGGATTCCCCTTACCTGAACGCGCGGCGGGAGTGGAACGAACGCTACGGAAGCTATCTCGCCCAGGCGCGGCAATGGCGTCTGGTTGCGCTCTTGTGCGGCGTGGCGGTGATGATCGCGGTCGGTGGCGCATTCCATTTCGCGCAACGCTCGGTACTGATCCCCTACGTCGTCGAGATCGGCCCGGATGGCCGGGTCGAGGCGGTTTCGATGCTGACCGCCGAACGCGCCGTCGATGATCGGGTTGTCCGCGCCACGCTTGCCGGGTTTATCCGCGACTTGCGTTCCGTCTCCGCCGATGTCGCCGCGCAACGGCGGTGGGTCGAGGCGGTGTATGCGCACCTGACCCCGCAATCTCCGGCCTATACGGCGATCAGCGAGTGGCTGAGCAAGCACACGCCCATGGCACGCGCAGAGGATGAAACCGTATCCGTCGAGGTCCGTCAAATCCTCGCCCTGTCCGAAAACACTTACCGCGTGGAATGGGTTGAACACCACCGGGCGCGGAGCGGCGCGGAACAGTCCCCGATGCACTGGTCGGGGACGATGACGGCGGGCCTGGGCGCGGTAGATGCCAAAAATATCTTGATTAACCCGCTCGGTATTTTCGTCCGGGACTTCGACTGGGCGCGTGATTTCGGGGCATAAACCGATGCGTTTTTTAACAGTTGCGGGGTTGGCGATTTCCGGGCTTGCCATGGCGAGCGTGCCCGAATCCGATTACCTGTCTGCCGATCCGCCGCTGTCCGCGCGGGACAAGCAGAATCTAGCCCCCGCTAAACAATGGATCAATTCAGCCACGTATCCGATCCGAAAAAATCAGAGCGTTACCTACCTGTATGGCTCGGGGCAGGCCACGGTTATCTGCGCTCCGTTACGCCTGTGCATGGTCAGGCTGGAGCCGGGTGAATGGGTGAAAGAAAACGGCTTGCACCTGGGCGACGCCGTGCGCTGGGAAGTCAATCCCGTCATCGGCGCGGATGAGCAAACGCAACTGGTTATCAAGGTCGTGGACGCCGGGCTCGAAACCAACTTGTCCGTCACCACGGACCGGCGAGTTTATCACCTGCGGCTCATTTCCAAGCGGGAAAAGTATATGCCGCAAGTCGCTTTCCATTATCCACAAGCCTTGCAAGCGGAATGGCGCGCGTATCACGAACACCAGCGAAAGGAGCGCGCGCGCAATACGGTCGCCGGGACCGGGGCGCGGATCGAGGACCTGGATTTCGGTTACACGATCTCCGCTTGTAAGCCGTGCACCTGGCGGCCTGCTCGCGTTTATAACGACGGGGAGATAACGGTTATCCACTTCGGAGAGGGTGCGCATCGCTCGGACAGCCCGGTGCTGCTGGTTTTGGACCATACGGGCAGGACAGCGCAGGTCAATTATCGCGTGCGCGGGAATCGCTACATCGTGGACCGGGTGTTTTCCGAAGCGGTGCTTTTGGTCGGCGCGGGCGAGCACCAGCAGCGCGTGCATATTAAACGGGAGGACTGAGCGATGCGGCGCGTAGCGATGGCTGCACTCGCTGCCCTGATGGCAAGCGGATGCGCGACTTCGAAGTGGCGAAGTCAAGAGCTCGTCCCGCTTGGCAGCCGCGAGGCCGCCGAAGTCAGCGCTTTAGTCACCGAGCGGCTAGCGGCGGCCTTCCCACCCGGTCGAACGACATTCGAGCTGTCCCCGGTCGCAGCGCCGCCAGGGATGGGGTTCCTACCCTTCAAACACTATGAAACCTTCGGTAGAGCCCTCGAAAAAGCGCTGAGGCAACGCGGGTTCGGCGTCGCCGTCCCCTCCGGGGCGTCCGGTCCTTACCCGAAATTGGCCTACGTGTTGGACGATCTCGAACCCGAACAGGCATACCGGATCGGCGTCTCGGTCGACTCGGAATACCGGCTAGATGGCGTTTATGGGATCGGAGCCTCGAATTTCGGGCTTGTGAATTGGACGGCTCGCAATGGGGCCGACTGGAACCGATGAATGCGGCCAGCCAACATCCGCTGGGGATGTCCGACACCATTCAGCGCTTGAATAAAGTCCCGCTGCTGGTTGTGGCAGGCATCCTGTTTCTGGTCGTGAGCCTATTGTTTCTCGCGCTATACCGGCGCGGACAAGATGCTAGCGTCGCTGTCGCTGAGAAAGGGAAATTGGAAGAGCTTGCGGCACAGGGACCAAAAAGAATCGGCGAATTGATTGGAAGCGATACCACCAGCGGGATCGTCGATCCGCGTGAGCATGAATCCGGGCGTAAGTTAGGGCTACCCGCGTCCGCAGCCGGACAGTTGCCGGCAGGAAAGGGGTTGCACGCAACGCCACTCCCCAATCGGGCAGCACCCGCGCGAACGGATGACCACCAAGCGCGTGCCCGACAATTCCGAGAAAACCTGTTGTATGAAGCCCTGGTGGCAAGCAGCGTAGTCGCTACGGACGAGATTACCAAGCCATCGAGCGATACTGGACCCGCATCGTCCGTCATGCGCGCGGACCCGCCCCCGGGCAACGATCCGAATCTGCAAGGGCGCAAAGAACAGTTCAGTAGAACCGAACGCCGTTACGGCTACAGCCTGGAACGTAAAACCAAGCCGGTCAACCCCTATGTCCTGCGCGTGGGAACGGTCATTCCCGCCGTCATGCTGACCGGAATCAATAGTGACTTGCCCGGCATGATTACGGCGCAAGTCAGTCTGACTGTCCGGGATACCGCGACGGGACACCACGTTCTGATCCCGCAAGGCGCAAAACTGATCGGTTCCTACGACAACCGGGTCGCCATGGGACAACGCCGGGTACTGATCGCCTGGCACCGCCTGCAATATCCCGACGCCGCGGTGATCGAGCTTGGCAATATGCCCGGCGTGGATGTCGGCGGCTATGCGGGCTTCGAGGCCGATGTCGATAACCATTATCTGCGCATCTTCGGGAATGCTTTTCTACTGTCCATGATTAGCGCGGGGACCTCGTTCGCGCTCGCGAGCACCGATACCAATAACAACAATGAGCTAACGGTGGCGGAGATCGCACGGCAGGAAACCAACGAAGAAATCACCACCCAATGGGCGCAACTCGGACAGCGGTTGATCGAACGGAATCTCAATATCCAACCGACATTGACAGTTGACCCAGGCTATCGCTTTTCTGTTTTCGTGAACAAGGACCTGGTGCTGGAACCCTACGTAAAAAGCTGATGGGTACGGAAACGCGGCAGCGAAATAAACAGATCAAGGTGCGGCTGAATGAACTGGAATATGACCGCATCGTTGCGCTTTCGAAGCAACATGACCTGGCCCCATCGACCTTTCTCCGGGAATTGGGACTGATGCACCAGCCGCGTAGCACGGTCGACGCCCAGGCGGTCGAAAGAATCACGAAGCTGCATGGCGATCTAGGGCGGACCGCGGGCCTTTTGAAGTTGTGGGTGACGACACCGGAAGCGCAGCCGCCGGCGCGGGAAATCGTCAATGATTTAATCGCGGCAGTGCGGGTATTGCAAGTGGAGATCGTCGCAACGCTCAGGCGGTTATGATCGTTAAGAAAATTGCCCGGAAATCGCAGGGAAAGTTTCATCAACTGGCGCAATATGTTCTGCGTGAGGACCGCGAGAATCCTGAGATCGGGCGCATTCGGATTTCCAATTGCGAGATGAATGAAACCGACCTCGCCGTGAAGGAGATCGCGGCGACCCAGGCACGGAATACCCGCTCGCAGGCGGATAAAACGTGCCACTTGATCGTTTCGTTTCCAACCGGAGAAACGCCGACGCCCGCGCAATGCGCGGATATTGAAAACGAGTTATGCAGCGCCACCGGTCTTGGCGACCATCAGCGATTGAGCGTGGTCCATCTCGATACCGAACATACCCATATTCATATCGCAATCAATAAGATTCACCCCGTTTCCTATCGCAATATCGAACTCATCCGGGATCACTTCAAACTGGCCGCAGCTTGTGAGCGCCTAGAGGACCGCCACCAGCTAGTTAAGGACAACCATCCGCAACACTTTTCAGACCATCAGCGCAGCGCTGGTCTCGGCGCGATGGCCGCGCATGGCGACCGCGCGCCCTTCCACGACTGGGCGGTTACGCACAAACAAGCGCTGAGTGAGGCCCTCGATAAGGCCACCGGATGGGCGGATTTACACCATGCTCTAGCGGCGCGTGGCATGGAGATCAGACCCCGTGGGGCGGGGCTGGTACTCGCAGCCAAGGACGCCCCGGCATTCATCAAAGCCAGCGCCCTGGGCCGGGAATTCAGCGCCGCCAAGCTGACCGCCCGGCTCGGCGCCTACCAGGCCCCCCCGCCACACACCCGAAGCCTGCCCGCGCAGGTCCGCTATACGCCGGCGCGCAGCCACGATCTGTGGGCCGATTACCAGCGCGAGCGGCAACAGATCATGGCCGAGAAGAAAACGGCGCTGGCCGCTATCACGGAACAGCGCGCCCACGAAGCGGACGCCATCAAGGCTGAAATGGCTGACAAGCAGGCGCAAGTCTTTAAAAGCGTCCTCCTGACCAAGCGGCAAAAACGCGCCCTCTATCGCTCGCTCAGCGCACAACGAACGGCGCGTTTCTCGGAGCTCTCGGAGCGCACCGCCCAGACACGTCGGGCAGCGCGAGCTGAGCATCCGATACCGAATTGGCGCGCCTGGCTCCGAGCGCGCACGGATCAGGGAGATCACGCGGCCCAACAGGCGCTCGCAAGGACGCCGCGACAGCAGACCAACCGCCGGCGCAACCGGCCCGCGAGGCTGCATGAACACCAGCGGTAAACGCCTTGCGCTTGCGGCAGCCGTGGTGCCCGCTATCGGGGTCGTTATGAGCGTTATCACGACCCAATATCTGGCGGTGAAATTCAGCCAGCACCCGGCGCTGGGAGACCCACTCGGAATGGGCATCTACCCGCCTTGGAAATGGGCGGTCTGGAGCTATGCCTGGTATGACGCCGACCCGCACACGATCAAGCCGGCGCTCAGTCTGTTCAACACCGGCTGCGCCGCGCTGTTGAGTGTCTTCGGCGTTGGCGTGCTGCTCGCCCGGAGAAAACTCAGTTCGGACGAGAGCCTTCACGGCACCGCGCATTGGGCGACCAGGCAGGAAATCGAAGCCAGCGGACTGCTGCCGAATGAGCGAGCCAAAGCGATCGATGGCGTGTATGTCGGCGGCTGGTATGACGAAAAGGCGCGACGCACCCGGTACTTGATCCACAACGGACCGGAGCACCTGTTGGCGTTCGCCCCAACCCGCTCCGGGAAGGGCGTGGGACTGATTTTACCGACCCTGCTGGCCTGGAAGGGCAGTGTCCTGTGCTATGACATCAAAGGCGAGAACTGGGCGCTCTCCGCCGGGTGGCGGCAGCAAACCGGCAGCAAGGTCATGAAATTCGATCCGACAGCCACCGACGGGAGCGGCGTTGCGTTCAATCCGCTGGCCGAAATTCGACTCGGCGCATTCCAGGCAGTCGCCGACGCTCAAAACATCGCCTCGATTTTGGCCGATCCGCAGGGAAAAGGCTTGGAGTCGCACTGGGACAAAACCGGCTTCTCGCTGCTGACCGCTTGCATTTTGCACTGCTGCTACACCAAGCCCAACGCCTCCCTGTCGGATGTCGACGCATTGCTCGCCAACCCCGATAAAGACCTGGAGGAAGTCCTCACCGAGATGCTGGAGCACCCGCACCAGGATGGCAGGCCGCACCCGCTCATCGCGCAGGAAGCTCGCGCCATGCTCAATAAGGCGGAAAACGAGCAGGCCAGCGTGGTCTCGACGGCACTCAGCGTCCTATCCCTATACCGCGACCCGGTGGTGAAGCGAAACACCGACCATTCCGATTTCCGCATCACCGATTTGATGAACGACGCAGACCCGGTGAGCCTCTATCTCGTGGTCCGGCCCTCCGATAGCGACCGCTTGCGCCCGCTCATCCGCCTTGTCGTTACTCAAATCGTGCGCGTGCTGACCGAGCGGATCGAATTCGAGGATGGCCGCAGCGTCGCTCACTACAAGCACCGGCTCTTATTGCTCCTGGACGAATTCGCCAGCCTGAAACAACTCTCCGTCATCGAGGAGGCGCTCGCCTTCATGGCCGGGTACGGCCTCAAAGGTTACCTGATCGTACAGGACCTCCAGCAACTCACGAAGGCATATACCAAGGACGAGTCGATCACCGGAAACTGCCACGTTCGGATCGCCTACGCGCCGAACAAGATGGAAACCGCCGAGTTACTCAGCCGCATGGCCGGGACCAGCACCGTCGTGAAAAAACAAACCTCACTGTCCGGCAAGCGGGTCGGTGCGCTTACGGGCGTGAGTGAATCCTTACAGGAAGTGCAACGTCCCTTATTAACCGCGGATGAGGCGACCCGGCTTCCCGGGCCGAGAAAGAGCAAGTCCGGCAACGTCGAGGCGGCGGGCGATATGTTGATTTTCGTCGCCGGGCAGGCCCCCATCTATGGCCGCCAAATCCTCTATTTCCAGGACCCGGTGTTTGCGGCCCGCGCCAAAATCCCCGCTCCCAAGGTCAGTGACCGCACCTTTGAGAGGGAGCATGAAGCGTTCGAGCTCTAAGCCCGGCGCGGCGGTGGCGCTTTCGGTATTCGGGCTCCTGGCAGTGATGGTGGCAATGTGGGGTACGGGAATTTGGATCAACACCACCACCTCGCTTCCGCCCGGCCTCTACCGGCAAACCGGGCCGGGAACCGCCGTTGAAAAAGGCGATTTCGCGCTTGCGTGCCTGCCACGCGGGCAGTGGCATCGGGAACCGCCCTGGAGCTTGCGTTGCGCGGATCGAGCAATGCCGATCCTGAAAAAGATCGCTGCGCTCCCGAACGATCAAGTGGAGATCACCGCCTTCGGCATCCGGGTCAATGGTCAAACGATCCCGAACAGTAAACGACTCCCCACGCAGGTGTCGACGGCGACCTCCGGCAGCGTCCCCGCAGGTATGGTTTGGCTGCTTTCCGACTCTGCGCCTGACTCCTACGACTCACGGTATTTCGGTCCCGTGCCGCTCACGGCCGTTCAGGCTACCGTGCGGCCTCTGTGGGTTTTCGAATCGTTTCCAGGAGACATGCAATGAATGACCGAAACCGATAAGTACAACCGAGATAGACGATAAGGAGAAACCAAATGAAGAAAAAAGAGATCGAAGAACTCAAAAACCGCCTATCAATGAATGACGGGGAGATTAGGGAACTCCAATCTTGTATTAAAAAGATAACTAAGGAAGAGATAATTTCGAGAAATTCAATGAATAAAAAAGAGATCGAGAATCTTGAGGATTTGTTTGAAAGCGCGATGTTTCAAGACGTGGTTTATGAATTTATCATCTCCGCTAGTAGAGAAGCAAGCAATGAAGACCGAAAAGAACTAAAAACATGGATTCAAGAAAGAAGAAAGGAAGGAAGAAAGGCGCGGATTTAGCATGAGATGATTGCAGAATATCAGACGAGAAATAAAAGTATTTTAGACCTTTGTTAGGAGATTTCCAATGCGTCTATACATCGCTGAAAAAAAGGAAGTCGCCAAGGCGATCTCAACGGCCCTGGGTGGCCCTCAGAAGCCCGCTGGGGCGTCCTTTGAACTGGATGGAGGGGATACCTGCATCACCTGGGCATCCGGCCACCTGCTGCGCCTGACCGACCCGGAGGAACACGACGAAAATTTTAAACGCTGGTCCCTGGAGACGTTACCCATGGACTGGCCGATCTCCCATGCCCCGGTCGCTTCCGAGTATGGAGCCAAGCAACTCGAAGCGGTGATCCGGCTGGCGAAGGAAGCGGACGAAATTGTGAACGCCGGAGACCCGGACCCGGAGGGACAGCGGCTGATCGATGAAATACTCGAATACGCGGAATTGACGAATAAACCGCTCAAGCGGGTCCTCATCAACGACAACACGCCCGCCATGGTGCGCAAGGCAATCGACGCTATGGAGGACAACGCGAACTACCGGGGACTTTCCCTGTCCGCGCTTGCCAGAGGGGTCTGCGATCAGCGCTACGGCTACAACCTCACGCGGGCTTACACGCTGCAATGGCGCCGCCAAGGCGGTGAAGACCTGCTTTCGGTCGGACGCGTGCAAACCCCGATCCTGGGGCTGATCGTGAACCGGGACCGGCAATACGAACAGCATGAAAAGCAGGCTTTCTATAACGTCTCCGCCTTGATCGATCTCGAAAAAGGCTTGGCGCTCACCGCGAAATATGTACCAAAGGATCACGATCCAACCGATGCGGAAGGACGCCTGAGCGATCAGGAATTCGCCGCTCAATTGGCCGCCTCTCTGGTCGGTCTGCCCGCTCGCGTCGCCGCGGTGAATACCAAGCAGCACGAGAAAGCGCCGCCGCTCCCTTACAACCTACTCGCGCTACAAGCCGACGCCAGTGGATTTTGGCAGTACGGACCGGAGAAAGTACTCGAAATTACCCAAAAGCTCCGGGATGACCACAAGGCGATCACGTACAACCGCAGTGATTGCCGCTATCTGCATGACGAACGCCATGCCGAAGCGGCGGAATTGATGACCCTGATCGAGAAACAACTTCCCGCTCTGCCAGCCGGTGATCCGGCCCGTAAAAGCAAAGCGTTCAACTCTAAAAAAGTCGGTGCCCATCACGGCATTATCCCGACGTTGGAAGTGCCCGACACCAAGACCCTATCCAAAGAGGAACTGAACGTCTATACGATCATCGCGCGGGCCTATGTCGCGCAGTTCCATCCCCCGGAGAAATTCAGATCAACGGCAGTGACGTTCCAGGCCGGAGATCACACGCTGACCGCGACCGGAAGGGTCGATGCCGATCCCGGCTGGCGCGTACTGTATCGAGATGAAACGAAGGCATATGAATCGCGCCAGAACCTGGAATCACTGGCCGTCGACGACAAGGGCACGATTAAAACCGCCGACTCGACCGAGGCGTTTACCAAGCCGCAACCCCGCTACGCGATGAAAACCTTGCTCAAGGATTTAGCGCGGGTTTCCAAATATGTCGCCGATGAAAAAATCCGCAAATTACTCATGGAAAAAGATGCCGATAAGCCCGACGAAATGGGCGGAATCGGAACCCCGGCGACGCGGGCGACTCATATCGAGACGCTACTCAAGCGGAACTACGTTACCGAGAAATCCAAACAAATCGTCAGCACCGAGCTTGGCCGCTCCCTGTACGACGCGCTGCCCCCGCTTGCCACGAAACCGGATATGACCGCGCTCTGGCACGAAAAGCAAAGTCGAATCGAGGATGGAACCCTCGCATACGCCGATCTTATCAAAGACGTGGACGCCGTTGTCGCCGGGGAAATCGAGCGGATTAAAACCGAAGGAATGAACATGACCGCGCAAACGAACGGCACGCAATGCCCGGTATGCGAGAAGGGAGTCTTGAGAAAACGGACGGGGAAAAACGGGGACTTTTGGGGCTGCTCGCTGTACCCGGAATGCAGGACGACAGTCCCCGACAAAAAAGGGAAACCGGATGTGGACGGTCAACCGGTATTCAAGCCGTCGGATAAATTCATCTGCCCGAAGTGCTCCAAAGGACTGGTCAGAAGACCCGCAAGAAAGAAGGGCATCTTCTGGTGGGGATGCAGCGGATTTCCCACCTGTGATTTCCGCTCCTTCGATAACGATGGGACTCCAAAAGAAGCGGGATCACCGGCTAGCGTTTAGCCGTCCCACGTCGAGCCGAAGGCGAGTAAGGTTTCATGTGTTCGGATCGCCGCCGCTTGCGGCGGTGGTCCGAACACCTATCCTGCCTTAAAGCATCCTATAAAATATATAAAATTAAGTAAAGTTAAGGAAAATTTATAATTTTTTGATATTATATAAGTAGTTTAACCATCCTCTTCCAATATTGAAGTAAAATTTAGGAGAGTTTAAGAAAATGAATCCATTCGATTTAATAGACAAATTAGATCAAAAAAGATTAAACGATCAGAAAAACAAAAATAAATTTGGGCGCGTTTCTTTCCTAGAATGGAAAGATCAGATTCAAGCAGCTTTAGATAAAGGTTATACCGCGAAAGATATTTGGAAAGAATTAAAAAACAGCGACCAACTTAAAATAAGTTATGTAACGTTCTCCGTATATGTGAAAGAATATATAGGAAGCAAAAAAGAAGAAACAAAGAGAGATTCTATTCGTAAAACGAAGAAAAGACAAGACACTGAAAATGCTGATCAATCCGGGGAAACGATTGATAAAAAAAAGGACCTTCACCACGACGTAGAAGCAGCTAAAAGGTGGATATAAATGTCAAGAGCACATCTCGTATTACAAAGTAAAGGCGGCGTTGGAAAATCGTTAGTCGCGGCGTTGCTTTCTCAGTATTTCCAATCTCGTGAAGATTCCCTAATCTGCATTGATACCGATTCGGAGAACGCTACCCTGGCAAGTTACCGGGCGTTACCGAGTCGTAAGATTCCTCTCATGGAGGGAGGTGTAATAAATGAAAAGGCATTCGATTCCATCATGGATATGATTCCATCCAACCCAGATGACGAGATTGTAATCGACAACGTTACTTCGGCGTTCGTCCCGCTCATGAATTATCTGCTAGAAAAGAAAATCTTTGAGTTGTTAGAAAATAAAGGATATGAATTATTGACCCACACTGTTGTTACTGGAGGTCAAGCGTTTCTGAATACGATTGATGGTTTAGGCGTCCTCATTACACGATTTCCTGGGAGCGCGAGGTTCGTCGTCTGGTTGAACGAATACTTTGGACCGATTGAACAAGATGGCAAAGCATTCAGGGAAATGAAGATTTATCGAGAGCACGAAGAACGAATAAGAAAGGTGATTACACTCCCGAAACAGAGCGAACTGTTTGAACGGGATATGCAACAAATGTTAAAGGCGCATGCAACCTTTGATGAAACTATGAGGTTAGCAGCTTTCCAATTACTGAGCAAATCTCGCCTTTTTAGAATAAAAGAGGCGTTGTTTGCCCAGATGGAAGGGCTGTGATCTACGCCTTTACATTCCTACAATCGCTTGCTATTCACGATTCTTGAATAGGTACTAGAGGTATTCATCATGGGTAAAATAATTGTCTTTTACAACCATAAGGGCGGTGTAGGTAAAACGACTCTCGTCCATAATCTTTCATTTGCTCTCGCAGATATAGGGAAAAGGGTATTAGTTGTTGACGCAGACCCACAGATGAATCTAACTGCGGCTATGTATGGGCTATCAACTGCAATGGAATATTCTTTAGATGAAGACTCAAAATGGATGGATCATGTTGATAAGTATATCTCCATTGGAGAGCACATTAATACATACTTGAAATCAAACAAGTGTGAAAAATGCTTCTTTAAAAAAGAAATCCCAGACAATGAAGGGGTTATTGATTGTATTTCAGGATCAATAAATCTTACAGAAATGGAATCCGACTTATATAGCATTATAAAAAACAAAAACACATATACGGAAGAAATTCCGCATATGTTTGAACTCTCAATAAGAGAGCCAGCCAACGAATATGATTTCGTTCTTATTGATACATCCCCTAGCTCTAGCAGCATTGTTAACGGAATGTACATCATGTCATGCGATTATTTCATAACGCCAGTATCTCCGACATTCTTTTCCTTACAGGCCATTGATAATCTGAGCTCAGTTTTACAAAATTGGATCAATATATTAGGTGAATATCAATCAACTCGCGGAAAGAGAGGACTAAGCTTTAATCCACAGTTTTTAGGAATTGCTGTACAACTAGCAAAGAGGTTTAATAGTGGAGCAGTAAACGCAACCGGTTATTCAAAATCTGCGGAAAGCTGGATTAACGATGTTAACGAAAGCGTGAAAAGATTTCTTCAATTCGCTAATAAGCGTAATATGGCTATCAGCAAAGAAGAGTTCTCTAATATTTTTCCAGGAAGCATTCCTTTTGTAATCGAGAAATGTTGTGATTTCACACCCAAATTGAGAGACATCGCAGAGAAAGAAGGAGTCCCGGTAATACTTTTAACACAGGAAATATGTAAAGCATATAAGAATGTCGATATTGAGAAGAAAAGCAGTCAATATTGTCGCGCATTCGAAAGTATAAGCAAGTCTTATAGGGAGATGGCAAAGAATTTAACCAATTTGACATAACAGATATAAGGATTGTGATCCAAAATGATCGACCAAGAAGAAATCATCCGAATCGTTGCAAAAGAATATGATCTTCTGCTCGATAAAAAAGACCCAGTGCTGGACTTTCTAGCCGTCCACGATACGTTGCTGAAAGAACGTATGTCAGAATTTGTATCCGACCTGCAAGACAGCATGCGTAGGATAACGGATGAGTATCAAGAACGGGCCAAGACTTTAGCAGAGAGCATTGTTGGCGATGCAGTACGGAAAATCGCCTCTGAAAGACAGGAAATCCAGAATGGGATGCAGCGCTTACGCCAACAGGAGAAAACCGACATAGACCGGCTTATCAGGACAGTGAAATTGGCGGCCGGAGTCGTATCCGCAGCGCTTATTATTGCAGCGATGACGATCACCTTTTTTAATTCCACATATCCATGATCGATTCAGCGCCAACATCGATGCGATATGAGTAAACCATCTCGCTCCCAGCGCTGCATGTCGATTCGTTGATCACGATGATGGTTTAGGACCCATAGCCAAGATGACCACCTTGAGTGATCTGCTGAACGAATTCACTGGAAACACCCGCACGAATCGCGACAGAGGCACTTGCTTTGAGCATCTGATTGCCAAGTATCTGAAGACCGATCCTCAGTATGCGGATCGATTGTCCGAAGTTTGGTTGTGGTCGGAATGGCCGGAACGCTGGGGCAGTGACGATGGAATCGATTTGGTCGCCCGTGAACGCGGAACAGGGGACTACTGGGCGATCCAATGTAAATTCTTCGACCCGGCAAATACTCTCGACAAGGTAGGCATCGATTCCTTTCTAGCGGCTTCCGGTAAGAAATTCAGCACACCCGATGGCGATTGCCGCTTCACCACTCGATTGATTGTTTCGACAACAAACAACTGGTCATCCAAGGCAGAAAAGGCGCTTGAGGCACAAACCATCCCGGTTAGCCGACTTCGGTTCAAAGACCTTGCCGATAGTCCGATCGACTGGGGTCAGTTCGACTGTGGCAAGGTTGAAGACATGCGGCTCAAGGGAAAGAAAGCGCCGCGCCCTCATCAGGAGGAAGCCATCGCCAACGTTATCGAGGGTTTCAGGGAGAACGGCCGGGGCAAGCTCATCATGGCTTGCGGCACCGGCAAGACCTTGGTGGCGCTCCGGCTCATGGAAAAGCTCACTGAGGCGAATGGGCGGGTGCTGTTTCTCACCCCATCGATTGCCCTGGTTGCCCAAGCGCTGCGTGAATGGACGGCCCAAGCACTGAAGCCGATCCATGCCTTTGCCGTCTGTTCGGATACCAAGGTTGGCAGAGACAAGGAAGACATCAGCACCCACGATCTGGCCTATCCCGCGACCACCGACGCCAAGAAACTCGCCACCGCTGCCGGCACCTTGACCGGAGATCGCCGCACCGTGGTCTTTTCCACCTATCAATCGATTCAGGTCGTAGCGGACGCGCAGCAACAGGGATTCGGGGCATTCGAACTCATCATCTGCGACGAAGCGCACCGCACCACCGGCCTGACGCTGCCGGGTGAAGATCCCTCGGAGTTCGTCAAGGTACATGACGACCATATCGTCAGAGGCCAGAAACGCCTCTATATGACGGCAACCCCGCGTATCTATGGCGATGCGTCGAAAACCAGGGCCAACGAGGCGGCTGCCGCCTTATTCTCCATGGATGACGAGAAGACCTTCGGCCGCGAGTTTTACCGCCTGGGATTCGGCAGGGCCGTGGAACAGGATTTACTCTCCGAGTACAAGGTCCTGATCGTGGTCGTCAAGGACGGTGAGATGGCTAAGCTCGCCAACAACTTCAACTTCAAGCACGCCTACAAGATTGATGACAAGCAGGCCATCGATGTTCGGTTTGCAACCAAGATCATGGGTAGCTGGAAAGGGCTATCCAAGCGCGGGCTGGTACTGCTGGGGGAGGACGGCCAAGAGGACGCCTTGTCTGAGGGTACCGAGGGTACCGCACCCATGCGCCGCGCCTTGGCTTTCTCCAAATCCATCCAGGCTTCCAAGCAGACGACCGCGAGCTTCGACAAACTGGTCGATCTGTACGTAGAGAAGCCGGCCGGCATGGTGGATTGCCGTCTCAAGCATGTTGACGGCACCATGAATGCGCTGGTGCGCCAAAACGCCTTGGAT
>Ga0209680_1000081_pt1 | contig 25862 bp, 19 predicted proteins | sample WorMetLIZISLAND1_FD_187413 | JGI IMG/M metagenome (GOLD analysis project Ga0209680, IMG submission 187413) | Marine gutless worms symbiont microbial communities from Max Planck institute for Marine Microbiology, Germany - Olavius loisae LIZARD... ... | reverse complement strand
TTGCGCTCTTGGATGCGGTCGGGCTCGGGGAGCAGGACTGGTCGCCGGAAGTCCGACGCTATGGCCGCGCCGCTCGAATCTTCGGCCAATGGTAGGTTGCGCTGTTATGTATATAAACCCCATAATTATAGTACCACCCCTAAATGAGAACACCTCCTAGCATTACCCTCGTGCTGCCAGCCGGCTGCGGACCTCGCTTTTAAGTGTAGTTGAGACGGGGTCTGGCATAAAATTTATGAGGACCATTAATTACAGGGGCACCTTCTCCTCCTTGGGTAAGCAAGGCCTTGAGGTTAGAAACGCCGTAGCGACGCAGACAGCAGTCCAAACCCGGGCAGGACCTCATCGTGGGTCACCGCCAGTAGATCATCCAGGGACATCAGGAGTGTTCACGCAACGCCACCACTACACAGAGGGTTGTATGGAGCCATTGCGGGCGGTGCAAAGCATCTAAAACTTCCAGACTTGCAGCAGAATATGCTTGCGAGATAGTTATCTGGGTGAGTCAATTAGCAGAAAAAACAGGATTCTCTGTTTGCCAAACCTGAAGATTTTTTAGCTGACCTTGCAGATGGAGCATTAAAAGAGCATCATACTAGGGGAGCTAAGAGATTGCCTTAAAAGTTAGCTTATTTATTTTTCTTGTTTCCACGCTCCAGCGTGAGAATACCATTTGACCGCTCCAGCAGCTAGGGCAGCTAGGCTTGGTGACGCTGGAGCGTCAAGGCTTGCTACCACGCTGGAGAGACTGTGGAAGAATTCGCTTTTCCTGATATGAGGTGAGATGAAACCACCATATTTCACTCTAGATTCCGCATCAAGTGGGATTTTGGCAAAATATTCTGCCTGATTTAGAGGAATTGTGTTCCTCTGTCCCTACCGCTCTGAAAATTCGTAATTCCGGAGCGTGGGAGCAAGATGAAAGGTGTCCAGGTAGTGCAGCGTAGCTGCAACCTCAAGGGCCGTGGTTTTGACGAGGGTATGTCCACCCGTCTGCTGATGCTGCCCAGCTGATTGGCAAGGGCATCAAGGTCCAGTCTGCCTGTTGGATGGTCCTGGTATGCCTGCTGACGGACGATCCGGATATGCGTGATACCCTCGGTGCCGCAAGTACCGCAATCAAACACCTATATTCTGATTCGCCGGCGGGTCAGGCTGGGAAAGACTGAGCGGAGGGGCAACGAAATGTTGGTGGATATGGGGGACATGCTCCGCCACGCCTGTGCCAACGGCTATGCGGTGGGGGCCTTCGATCTGGTCAGTTTGGACTTCCTGCAGGCCGTCGTCACCGGCGCGGAGAATCAGCGCTCCCCGGTGATCCTCAGTCTGGCGGAGCCCCGCCACGCCTGTTTTGATCCCGAGCTCCTTATGCCGGCGGTGCGTGCCGCCGCCGAGCGGGCGAGCGTCCCGATCGCGATTCATTTGGACCACGGCAGATCCCTGGAGGCCGCCGTCCGCGGCATCCGGCAAGGATTCAACGGGATCATGGTGGATGCCTCCACCGAACCCTTGGAGGAGAACATCGCCCGAACCCGCGCCGTGGTGGAGATGGCCAACGCCTGCGGCATTCCAGTGGAAGGGAAGTTGGGGTGTGTAGCTGGTGTGGAGGGAGAAGACGCTGAGCGTCACCCCGGCGAGGTGATCCGTATGTCCCCGGAGAAGGCCCAGTACTACGTGGAGGAGACCGGGGTGGATTTCCTGGCGGTCTCCATCGGCACCGTTCACGGACGCGTACGCGGGGAACCAAGGCTAGACTTCGAACGCCTCGGCATCCCCCTGGTGATCCACGGCAGCATGGACCTGAGCGACCAACAGATCCGGAGCCTAGTAACGAACGGAGTAGCCAAGATCAATTACCACACGGCCCTCGCAGACGACGCGGGATCGGTCATCCGCAAGAACGCGCAAAAGGCAGAAAATCGTTCCTACACCGACTTGGTCCAGGGTGTTCAGGGCACCATCCGCGCTGAGGTGGAGCGTTGTATCTCGCGCTGGGGGGGTGTCGGTCAGGCGGACGAGGTAATAGCGACCTGCCGTCCCTGGCGGGAGGTTGAACACCTGATAGTCTACAATCTGAGCGGCTCCAGCCCCGAGGAGACGGCTGCCATGATGGCGGAGGGCCGCCGGATCCTCAGGGCCATACCGGGCGTCCGTCAGGTGATCACCGGGACGAGCATCCGGGAGGACGACTCCTACCGCCACTGCTGGCTGGTGCGCTTCGCCCACCCGGCGGTGATCGATTCCTACCGGGAGCATCCAGATCACCAAGCCTTCGCAGACGGCAAGTTCCGCCCGCGGGCAGGAGACCGGATTTCCATTGATTTTCGCCATGATCTGGACTGACACGACCCGCGTCGGCACTGGCATACGGGACCTCTGTGTGGCGTCGGCCTGCTCGAAGGGCGGCGTCTGTTCCTTCAAATATCGCGGAAGGCAGTGGCCGAGGCAGCGACCAGGGTTTTGCCCACCGTGCGAGGATTGCAGTGCGGGTGCGTATATTTATTATCGATCAACAAATTGCTGTGGCAGTAATTGTCAGTTATCAGGTATCAGGGGGTAGAAAGCTGGTACCTGATAACTGATAGTTGGGCACGCCTACCATCGGAGCGTTGGCATCCTGCCAGCAGCTATTTACCGCTAAGATGGCTGCGCTCCCGGCCCGGCTCTGCCCAACCATAAGGGTATGTTCTCTGTGGGGGTTCTCGCGCTCGCCCTGGTGAGGGCTGCTGCGGGCTCGACAAATGAATTAGAGTACCAATGTATTCTCGCCGAGATCTCGGTTATCTCCCACAGCAGGATATTATGCAGCTTATGCAGTCATGTACCGAAGTGCGCCGTATGCTCATGAGACTTATTGCTACCTTGACCAAGTCGGCAACAAGTTCACCAGCGAACAGTCACTAATGAAAACCGCATACTAGTGTATGCACAGTAAAAATCTTAATGCCTACTTGGGGCTTATAAAAAATGTTTAAAAGCACGAATTTATAAGGTCTCTAAGTTTATTGAAAAGGAAAATTTAGGCACCATTCAGAAGATTGACTTCTCAAATATAATACTGGAAATGCCTATTCTAGAATGATGATTAATAGGTGCGGTATGGATTCCTTATTTTATTTTTAAAATCGAGGTTGAGTTTGTTTTAGAACAATTAAAGAATTTGAATTACCCCGTGCTTTAGCCTCAAATTTATCTGAATTTTCATTAGCACTAGTTATTACCTTAGCTGCTGTTATTTTTCTAGTGGCTTACAAGAGAGCATCAGCACTTCTCATAATAAAGCATAGAGTTTGCATGTGTTGATAAAGAAATTCGTCTCTAAAGGCCTATTTACACAGCCACTCAGTATGAAGTTAGACATCTTAGAATCTGTTTACGCTCTTTGTGTCAAAGAGATTTTGACACAAGGGCAGCCTGAAAAGTACCGTTTTCATAAACGGTACGTCTGAATAATCAATGGATCAGAGTCTATTGATCGGTGAACTTACCTATGTTCCAAGGTACCCGTAAAGGAAGAGCGATGAGAGGTTTCTATCCAAGTGGTATAAGCCAATGGCAGTTCGGGTCCATCCAAGATTTATTCGAGGTGATTTCCCGAAGTGGCAGGTGGTGTATAGCTACTTTCATCACTGGATTCAGAAACCCCTCTGATGGTGATCTATTCCAGCTTGAGCAAGCATTATTGAGAAAGAAAGTGTGGTTGGCGAGGTCCGTATCGACAGTGGTTTGGGCTATGAAGACAACCTTCGTGATCGTTGATGCACAAAGCATGAAGAATACAGATACCACAGAACAGATAGGGTTATAGACGCGGGTAATAAGGTATCTGGCATTAAATGACACATTGCCGTGGATACGCAATTTCCCCATGCGATAGCAGATGTCGACGACAGAGCAGGTGCCTCGGTGGCTTTCTCTAACCATAGAGACAGCTTGTCGGCAGTGGCGAACGTGCTGGTTTGATGGCGGTTATACGGGACAACCATTTGCCATGCAGAACGTACTGGGGGCTACAGTGGAGAGTCGCCAGGCGAAGAGAACTACGTACCTTTGCAGTGACTCCCAACCGATGGGTTGTCGAGCGCTTGTTGGTTTGATTGGTAACGTGTCGAAAGTTATGGAGTTACTCCATAGATCGTAAATAGGATCTTAGGAGAAAAAAGTGGAATTTCTTGGTAGAAAGCAGTTTAACTGCAGAACCTTACTAACCTTCCTAATGAAGGTTAAGGGTGTGGTTATTGTGGTATGAATGTTCCTGCCAAATATAAGGATATAGGATTGTTCGCCGTAAAGGTGAAAATGGTGAATAGTTAAGTGGTATCTATATTTGCTCAAATTGCGAAGGACCTACCTTTTTGATCTGCAGTACTGTAGGCATCTATCGTCTGCATTTGGAAATACAGTAAACCATGTTCCTAAATATTGAGCCTTTATATAACGAAGCTAGTGCGTTGCACTTCACAAGGTTACCATACAGAAGCAGCGTTGTTGGCTAGAAAATGTTATGAATGTCTCCGTAAATCAAGGTACCTCAGGAAACGGATCGGCAGTGTTAGGGCTGTTTGCCAGTTTGCCATGACCCCTGGGTTAAAGTTGTCACCTATCATGAACATCTAACCCTACCAGGGTGCACGAACCACGCTGGCAATCGTCTGGATTTACAGGTCTATCCCCAGTTGGTCACCAACCAGGAGTTAGCGCAAGCCTACAACCTCACTACAACCTTAACCGCCACACGGTTGCGAAATGGCGTCAACGCGAAGGGACTAAAGGTACTTAGCACCGCCCACAACGACTCCATGGCTCCATACAACCCTCAGTGTGGTGGAGGCGATGCGTGAGATTTTCCTGTTGTCCCTAGATGACCTACTGGCGGCGATCCACGATGGAGGGTGTCTCGCTCGGGTTTGGACTGCTGTCTGCGCCGCCATGGTATTTCTAACCTCACGCTTTCCAAGAAGGAAGGTGCCGAGACGCCGGTGAAGAGCTTCAACGGGCTTTGTGCGTATTGATGTGAAGTACCCCTACCGTACCTACCTCAGATGCCGGACCACGACCAACGCAGTGGCCTGTGTGCCGCTATTGATCACGCCGCCCACTGGGTGTGCGTAGAACATTAAGTCAGCACGGTCAGCGAGCGGTTTCCTCCAGTACCTGATCGACACGGTGCTGTCCACCGTTGCTCAGGTCTTCACTGATAACGGCAAAGAGCTTGCCGACCGCTTCCGCGCCCCGGGCTAGCGCTAGCCGACCGGCACCCAGGTTTGGTACACACCTCGAACATCGCCTGATTATGCCCAGGACGCGCCCCGAATTAACGGCATAATCGAACGCTTCAACGGGCGCATCGCCGCGGTCTCGGTCACCGCTCGCTTCGACTCCACTGAGCACTTGGCCGATACTAGCAAGCGCTACGTCCAGGTCTACAATCAACACATTCCCCAAAAGGCGTTAGGCTACATTCCACTCCTTCAAGCTATGAAGAACTGCTACAAAAATAGCCAAACTTGTTCAGAAATATGTCTATAATCTGGCGGGACTTGACACATAAAAAAATAGTTAGTTAGAGTTAAATGTCAACACAACCTAGTAGTAGTTCAGTATACCAGCGTCCTGCCGGGGAGCAGCCAAGCTATGACTATCGATTTTTCCGCATACGTCACCGATCTCAACACCGAGCCGGGGCACGAGCACCGCCAAGCGCTCGAGTCGAGCTATCATGAGGCGGCTCGGGTCATGTCCCCCCAGGGGCTTGATCACTACCTCACGGGTATCAAGGCCATGGGCACCCTGAACAAAGGGGAGGATCTGATCCTCACCTATGTTCAGGAGATGCCCGGTGTAGCCAAGGAGTTGGGAGAGGACGTCATCCCCGATGTCGTTAGTGCCCTGATGAAGCTCGCCTCCCACACCTCGGGGACTGTGGTCACCCTGATGATGGCTAACATGCCCTTGGCTGCGGCTCGACTCGGTGACGCCAATGTGATGCGGAGTTACCTCAAGCTGCTCCATCAGCTCGCCGGCAAGGCCCCACGGGGGTTGCGTCCCATGATGGAGAACATGGACGAGCTACTCTCCAAGCTCACCCTGGGGGGATTGCGCCGCTGGGCTTTATGGGGTGCCCAAGCCCATCAGCGGGACCTGGGCGGGCAGATGGCCTATTTCGGCCTCAAGACGGAGTCGTCCCGGGCAGTGCTCCAGAAGGAGCGCCGCGGGACCCTGTTCGTCGATAACCAGCGTAAGCTCAACTTCTATCTACGTGCCCTCTGGGCCCGTGCCTTCTTCATGCGTCCTACCTCCGGCGACTATGAGACTCGCCAGGGCCTCAGACCCTTCATCGAGAACTTCCAGATCCATTTGCCGGATGCCTTCGACTCCTTTCGCGGCATCTCGGGGTTGGAGGCCTACCGGGCGAGCGCAGCCCACTGCGCAGCCCACATGGTTTATACCCGCCAGCCCCTCAGCGCTGAGCAGCTGAGTCCCGCCCAGATGAAGCTCATCGAGCTGTTTGAGGATGCCCGGATCGAATATCTGGCGATTTGTGATTTCCCCGGGCTGCGCAAGCTGTGGCTCGGCTTCTTCACGGCCCCCATGACCCCGGACGAAGAATTTGTTGAGCTGCATCCTATGATGGATAGGATGATGCGTCTGGCCACCGCCCTGCTTGATCCCCACTACCGGGACGAAGAACCCCTAATCAACGACACAGCCTCCGATTTTCGCCGCCAACTCGAAGTGCGCGCCGATGACAACCAACTCAGCTGGGACGCAGGGGTTACCTTCTATAACAAGGTCATCCAGCAGGTCGCCCTCCCCAATCTGCGGATCATGGAGGCTTGGCCCATCCCCTACCGGGACGACAACCGCTATCTCTGGGCATTCACCGAGAACCTGTTTCTGGAGGCAGGGCTGGACTATCTGCCCGAGCACCAGCAGCAGGTACGCAAGTATGTCTCTGCGGTGGAGATAGCCAACGAGGTGGATTGCGAGCTGGCCGGTGACGACGCCCAAGAGATCTGGATTTGCGCCACCGAATTCTTTCCCTACGAGGATAAGGGTATCAGCTACAACCAGATGTGGGGCAAGGAGCCAGTCTCCGATCCCTATCACTATCAGGAATGGGACTATCATGTCCAGCTCTTCCGCCCCGACTGGGCCACGGTCATCGAACGCCGCCAAGGTAAGGACAACCCCGACCGCATGGACGAAATCCTCTCCAAGTACAAGCCCATCGCCAGCCGCATCCGCCACCTGATCGACGCCCTGCAGCCCCAAGGCATCGTGCGCCGACGCGGCTATGAGGAGGGCGAGGAGCTGGATCTCAACGCCGCGGTGCGGGCCATGATCGACATCCGGCGCGGCGTCATGCCGAACCCGCGCATCAATATCCGCATTGATCGCCACATCCGCGACCTGTCCATCCTGGTACTCATGGATCTCTCCGAATCCACCAATGAGAAGATCGGCGTGCAGGAGGGCGAGCCGGAGTATGACAAGGCCCCCTCGATCCTGGATCTTACCCGAGAATCCACCGGCCTGTTGGCCTGGGCCATCGACGCCATTGGCGACAATTTTGCCGTCCATGGTTTTGCCTCCGATGGCCGCCACGACGTCCAGTACTACCGCTTCAAGGACTTCAGTCAACCCTATGACAGCGAGGTCAAATCCCGCATGGCTGGCATGCAGAGTGGCCTCTCCACCCGCATGGGTGCGGCCCTGCGCCATGCCGGTTGGCACCTGACCCAGCAATCGGCCCAGAAGCGGCTGGTGTTGCTCGTCACCGACGGTGAACCCGCCGACATTGACGAGCGTGATCCCCAATACCTGCGCCACGATACCAAGAAGGCGGTAGAAGACCTTGCCAGGCAGGGGGTCTACACCTATTGTCTGACCCTGGATCCCAACGCTGATTGCTATGTGGCCCGGATCTTCGGAGAGAACAACTACTCCATCGTGGATCACGTAGAACGGCTACCGGAGCGATTGCCGGCGGTGTTTGCGGCTATTACCGGTTGAGGCCGCGACCGCCCGTCACACGGACCAACACGACCACAGCACACTCAAACTGCGAATCATGCGAATTGGTTTGCCTGGACCTGCGGCTCAATTAAATAGCGGGTGTCGGTCAGCTCCGGCTTCCAGCAGCGGTCTTCGGATCGGCGGTCTGGGGAAACAGCAGATCAATGAAGCGCTCCGCAGTCGGCTGAGGCTCGTGATTGGCAAGGCCGGGCTGCTCGTTCGCTTCGATGATGACATACTCGGAGCCAGCGACATCCGGGACCAGAAGGTCCAGCCCAATCACCGGAATATCAATGACCCGTGCCGCCGTGAGTGCTACCTCCGCCAGTGCTGGGTGCAGCTCGGGGGTGACATCGTGAATGGTACCGCCGGTGCATACGTTGGCGGTTTTACGCACCACCAACACCTCGTCTTCGGGCAACACATCGTCCATGCCGTAGCCGCCCATCCGGACGCAGCGCTCGGTTTCCTTGTCCAGCGGTATCGCGGATTGACCGTCAGTAGCCGCGCGGCGGTGGTTACTCTGGATCCGGATCAATTTGGCGATCTTGTCGCGGCCAGTACCGATGACCTGGGCCGGGCGGCGGATCGCCGCGGCAACCACCTCGAAATCGATGACCACGATGCGTAGATCCTCGCCGATGCAGAACTCCTCTAGGAGCACGGTTTCACAAACCCAGTGCGCAAATTCGATTGCCGAGACCAACTCTTCCGGCTTGCGGACATCGACACTGATACCAGCTCCCCCCTCACCACGGGCCGGCTTGACGACGATGCGGTGGTGCTTGTTGAGGAATGCCTCGGCCTTGTCCAGGGTGTCGAACCAGCACTGATCGGGTACATGAAGACCAGCGCGGCCCAACAGGCGCTTCGTGGCCGCCTTGTCGTCACAACGACGCATGGCAATCGCGGTCGTCAGCTCACTCAGCGACCCGCAAGAAATGATTCGACGGCCGTCGAAATCGAATGCGAAATAGCCTCCCTCAGCGTCGATGACTTCGACCCCGATACCACGCTGGCGTGCCTCGTTGGCGATCATGGTCCTGGATGCATCGAATTTCTCTCTGGGTCGTTGTCCTGTAGACAGCAGCTCGTCGGGGGGACTCTCATTCTTCATGGTAAACTCGGGTACCCATCTAAAACTAGGTATTCAGAATGAAGTTGTCTTGCGACACGGCGGGTGATCCCAGATCTAATAGGTTGCTCAACCGCTTGGTTCCGAGTGCCGAATCCAGGTCGGCTGGGTCTCATTCTCGAGGAATAGGTACCTATGTCAAAAGGCATAGGAGCACACCACCCATCAATGATACGGGTGTGCAGGAAGTCGGTTAAGGGTTGAGCAGAGCGGCTGGATCTCCTGATGAGATACTACAAGTTACCGGGCGGATTATCCACATTTCTGGTGCCGACGTGGGAATACTCATCCCACCTCTGGTCCCCCGCCCATAAAGAAGTAATCAACCAGGACATCTTGTTTGCAGGTTTACGCAATAAAGGTCTCCTTGAAACCGATGGTATCCAGCCGAACGGTGCCCGTAAAGTAGGGTATTAACGCCTACGTCACCAAATGTGATGCATACATTTTCAGGCTGCTGAAGGCTGGCGCGGATACGGGTATCGGGCGGAATTTTGTCCCAGGTTTGTACAGTCTGTCTTGATGTACGTGATGCAGGAAGTACACATCGCCGAACGTGCAGAAATACTCAATGCGAGGCCTTGCCACGGTCAGCATCATTGCGCTTGTCGATGAGACAACTGGCTGCCAGCGCATCTGAACGGAACGTGCTCTTACCGTTATTCTTGAGAAATTCATCGCCAAGGAGATCCAACCGTGGATACGCACTTTCCCGTATGAATTTTACGAGCAAATATTCCAACTGAGAGGGTAGCCTGGCCCAGTATGGACGCAAACGATCTTCATCGTTTACAAGCGCTTAGCTCCGGGTATACTTGAGCAGTTGTGGAGTCTAAACACCCAGTTAGACCACAGGGGTATAGGAAACATCGACACCTCCAATGGTTCACCCCGGATTTAGGGCATCCAAAGCTTAAAGAGCATCTCGCTGCTGTCAGCGCTCTCATGCGCGCTGCATCCAATTGCGGCTGTCCTCCAGTGGAATCTTCACGGGCCTGTTCCAGAAGGAAACGGTTCCTAATGGCATTGGGTGACGATTAGTAGTGAATATTAGCTAATGTTCAAGATCCCAATCTAGGAAATTCCGTTAGGCGCATTGGCAAATCGCGCTGGCCTACGCCAAGTATTTCTCGCTGGAATTTCACGCCTTGGCCAACCAAATCGTCAACCCCTAAACTAGCCGAAGGTCCTTATTGTCCAGAAAGATCGATGCTATACGGAATAAGAAAACGAGAAGCAGTCAACAATGAGCGAAGACCAACCATGTTCAACGCCGTAATCGAAGCCATAAAGCGCATACACGCTAAAGAGAATCTACCCAGGAGCGATTAGGAGCTATTGAACTTCCTCTTCACGGAGGTAGACAAAGAAATCAACCTTCATTTCATGAACGCCATGATCTATGGCAAGAGGATTGGGTTGGATCGGATTGAAGGAAGAACTGCCAGTCTTTTAGATGTCATCCAGGCAGCATAGGAAAGTACCACCCATTGAGGCCACTAAAGTATACGTATGTAGGTCCCCTATTTAATATCTGAGAACAGTCGGTTAGAGTTAAATGTTAACGGACCTAAGAGCCTGTTCAGCTTGCACGTTCGTAGCGAAAGAGCACAAGGCCGAAGCGGATTGTTTGCTCGATTGAGGCGAATAGTAGATCCTAATTTAACGAAATCGAGCAGAAAATCCGACCGGTATCCGCGATTTTGCAGTAGATATAGTTGTAAGTCAGACAGATTCCTAGACCCCGTAAGTGCGGCTCAGTGGCGGCTGAAGCGGGGTGGCACCGGCTCTGCGGGCGTCGGCTCGTCTACTACGAGACCTCTGTGGACCCGCCGCCCCACCAGCAGGCAGGCCCGTTCGAACGCCTGCTCCGCCTCCCCGGTATGCCACGCCCATTCCATCGGCGACATCGAGATCGGGATCTGCCAGTGACCGATGGTCAGCACATTGGCGATGCGAATCTCCAGGGTCCAATCATGCCAGACCACCTTCGGGTCCTCGTCCTCGTAGAATTCCTGCTCGGCGAGCCGGACATAGTTACCTGCCGTGTCGTCCATGGATACCACGCTGGAAACCACTAGCTTCTCGTCGATACAGCTCGACCAGCCGGTGTGAACGGTCGAAGCGGTCGCCATCAAGGCATGGATGAGCAGGGCAGGGGTCAGCTCCAATCGCAGCGGACTGCCCCAATCCGGCTCCGTATCGTCCAGTTCTTCGGTCATCTGGCACTCGTTTGGCACTCGTTTTATTCGTGGCATTCGCACTAGGCCCGGCAGGCATTGCCGGGAGTAAAGTGAACTGTGCCCACCACTCCGGCACAGTTACGGTAGGCGCCACCCACTCTATCATGCTACCATGCCCGTAGCTGGTGATTGGTAGCTGATCAGGCATGCTAGGGGGTATTCTCAATTATGCGTAACACAATGATTGTACTCGATAGACTAAGATTGTCCCCGTCATCCGGCGGATGCTGCGGCCAATTTCTAATATCAGCAGAACCATCAAGTTAAGCTCAACCCTGGAGTTTGCCTCACAGATCCAGGTTATTGATTGGGAACAACCCTAGCTCTCCTTACTCCCGCTGGAATTTGAGCACCACTGTGGCATAGGGAGGAAGGGTAAGACAGATGGAGTACTCGCGACCGTGGATTCCATGCCGTTCTGCCCTCGCGCCGCCCTCGCTACCCCAATTACCGCCACCGTAGACTCCGGCATCGGTGTTTAGCACCTCCCGATAGTAGCCCTCCTCAGGCACTCCGATGCGGTAATTGGGCCGCACCACCGGAGTAAAATGGGCCACTGCGATCACGAACTGGCTACGGTCTTTTCCATATCGGGCGAAGGAGACGATGCTGCAATCCTCGTCATTGGTGTCGATCCATTCGAAACCGCTCGCCTCGGTGTCCAGCTCATGCAATGCTGGGGTCTCGCGGACCAACCGGTTGAAGTCGCGAATAAGCCGCTGCACCCCCAGGTGCATCGAATCCTGGAGTAGATGCCAGTCCAGGCTGATGGTACTGTTCCATTCCCGGTCCTGGGCGAATTCCGTGCCCATGAACATGAGTTTCTTCCCCGGCATGGCGTAGGTCAGACCCAGCCAGGCCCGCAAGGTGGCGAACTGCTGCCAGCGGTCCCCCGGAATCTTGTTGATCATGGCACCTTGACCGATGGAGACATGGTCATGGGAGACCGGTAGTACGAACTGTTCGTTGAAGGCGAAATTGAGGGGTTTGATCAGTTCATAGTGATAATACTTCCGGTGTACGGGATGACGATGCAGATAGCGCAGGGTATCGTAGGCCCACGCGGAGTTCCAACGCAGGCTGAAACCCAGACCCTTGTCTTTCACGGCCCCGGTGATCCCTTTGCGCAGGGATGAATCCTCGGCAATCATCAAGGCGTTGGGATACTTGTCACCGATCAGCGTGGTCAACCGACGGATGAACGCGAGGGCCTCCAGGCTCTCGTTACCACCGTCTTTGTTGGGTACCCATTGGCCTTCGCCGCGTCCATAGTCGAGGTAGAGCAGCTTGGCGAGGCTATCGATTCTCAGTCCGTCCAGGTGGAATTCATCGAGCCAGTACAAGGCATTGGCGAGCAGGTAGTTGACCACCGCCGGGCTGCCGAGGTTGTAGAGGGGCATATCCCAGTCTGGGTCCCGACGATGATGAGGGTCAGTGTCCTCGTAGAGCGCAGTACCGTCGAATCGGGCCAGTCCCTGGGGCTCGACCGACAGGATATTGGGTACCCAGTCGACGATTACGCCGATGTCGGCACGGTGGCAGGTGTCGACCAGATACCGGAAGTCATCGGGGCTACCATAGCGGCTGGTGGGGGCGAACAAGGCTGAGGGCAAGAAGCCTACAGTGTCATCGAACGTATGCTCGCTGATCGGCAGCAGGGCGATGTGTGTGAAGCCGAGATCGGTGACATATTCCACCAACTCGTCTGCCAGTTCGCGATAGCTGAGCCAGCGGTGGTCCTCCTCCGGCTTTCTGCGCCACGAACCCGGATGGACCTCGTAGAAGCTCAGCGGCGTCCCTCGACCTTGTTTGTGCTTTCTCTGCTCGAGCCAGGCGCTATCGCGCCATCGGTAGGTCCCCAGCTCACGGACCATCGAAGCGGAGCCAGGGGGACGCTCGGCGCTGAAAGCATAGGGATCGGATTTGAGCACCGAATCGGTACCCGGCGTGGTCTTGATTTCGTATTTGTAGAGATCGCCGCTGGCCGCGCCCGGAATGAAGATCTCCCATACCCCACATTCGTGGCGCAGGCGCATACCGTGCCGACGTCCGTCCCACCCGTTGAAGTCGCCCACCACGGCCACACGAGCAGCATGCGGTGCCCAGACCGCAAAGGCGACCCCCGCGACGCCTTCGACCTTGGTGGGGTGCGCACCCAAGATCCGGTAGCTCGACCAGTGGGTGCATTCGCGCAATGCGCGCACGTCGGCGCCACTGAGCACGGATGGGAAGCGATAGGGGTCTTCGATTATTTGCTCGCCTGCGGGGGTCCTGATCCGTAGCCGATAGGGAAAAGGCCCTCCTCGCCCCTGGATCGTGCCGACGAATAGGCCTTCGTCATGGACCTGTTGCAGGGTCGCCACCAGCTTTCCGGTGGCGATTTCCAGGACCTCCACGGCGCTTGCCTCAGGCACGAAGACCCGAACCGTTACTGCCTTCGAGGCCATGGCCGCGTGCATTCCGAGGAAGGAAGAGGGATCCGGATACTCCGCGTTAAGCAGAGCCTCCACATCCCGACTGTCCACCATGGGTGGGGGCAACCCCTCGGCTTTGATACCACCAATAGGTGCCTTGGGCTTTTGCGGAGGAGCGGCAGTTCTTCGCGGAGGTGTTGTCGGCTGCTTTTTTGCGGCGACCGGTTTGCGCGGTGGTTGAGGCTGGACCAGATGATCCCGGACGACCGCCGCCTTGGCGATCGTCTGGGCTGAGGAGATATGTGGCGTGTCTTTGCCGGTCTGGGCCTGGGCGGTATCCTTATCAGTTCCGGCCTGCTTCATGACCGCCATGGCGTCAATCGCGGAATGGACGGTCGGACCCTCAGAACTGTCCGCGGTCTGCTTGCGAGGTGGGGGTTGGACCAATGCATTGGGTACCACCGGCTTTGTCTGCGTGTCGGCAGTTGTCTTTGCATCGGTAGTCGAAGCCGACGTTGCCTGGGTGCTTGGAGGCATCTTCGCAGCGAGCTCCGGCTTTGCGGTGCCCGCACTAATGGTGGTTGTTTTCTGTGAGCCTTTGCCGGTAGTGGGTTGGGTGGTCGGTGTTGATTTCTTGGTGGTCATCTGGTCGGTTCCCTTACCATATATAAGACGTTACTGACACCTGGGAGTCTGTCGAGCTGGGTATCCCTGCGATCCCGAGTCGGAAGGGCTCCCGCAAGAGCGGTTCAGGCGGTATCACAATCAAACAGTCCTGCAGACCCACCTTCCATTATACTGGCCTCCACCGCTGCGTAGTACAAGCCCGTCGTCAGCGAAGTCATTCCCAGCCACTGGTAATCCTGCGCGTTGGGTTACGGCGCGTTCAACACTGTTTGTATCCTTCGGGATCGAGCAGTGCGCTTAACCCAACCTACACTCAAAACAAGGCCCGCTTGGACAGGTCGCGTGGGTGATCATGTGGGGGGTAGGTTGCGTTGAGACGCCAGCACGGGCCTAGCCATATAGCTAAGGAGCCGTTGGGCGTCGAAATGCAATACGTCAAACCTGGAGGCTTAGCTTCATCTAGCTCCCACGCTCCGGCATGGGAGCAAATCTTGACGATCCAGCGTCACCAAGCTTGGCTTGCTGGAGCGGCCAAGGTTGTATTTTCAGGCTGAAGCGTGTCAGAATGAGATCTGAGGCGGTGCCTCTAAGTAGCTGGATTGACAGGCACCTCCGGCGCGGTGGCAAACTGGTGCCCCCGCGCGAAGCAGAAGGCTAACCATTTGGACAAGAATAGGTTAGCCTTCCATTTGGTTTCCAGAGCGGAATACAGGTAATGCATGTGAACCGGAAGTACTGTCCGGCGCAGATCCAAGACCTCCACCTGGCCGGAATCATGATAGGCGCGCAACAGGGTGTCCGGAGCGGGATCCAGTGTCCTATGGACCTTACCATCGTGGTGTGGAAAATAATAGGTGAGCCGCAGCAAGGTCGTATAGGGTGCGTGCTCCAAGATCTCTAGGAATAGGTCCTGATCCCGGTCGACGACCGAACACGCCTTGCCCCGAATGTTACGCAGATCGGGGACCAACCGCAGCAGGGCGCGGTAGTTCTCCTCGCACAGCTCCATTAGATTACCGACTGTCGGGTGCCCCGACCGGATAAGAGCCGTCTCCCAGGGATATCGAGGTGCCTGCATGATGCGGCATGGATGTCAGGAGGCTGCCTGCGCTTGGGCCTTGACCTGTCCATGCACTTCGGCCATGTTAAGCCCTTTGGCCTGCTCCAGGAGCTGGCGGAACGCGGCCTCGGGAAACGCCCCCGGTTGGGCAAAGACGATAATCTGCTCGCGGAAGATCACCAGGGTCGGGATGGAGCGGATCCGGAAGTGGGCGGCAAGCTCCTGTTCCTCCTCCGTGTTGACCTTGGCGAACAGGATATCGTCGTGGTCCTCCGAGACCTTGTCGTAGATGGGGGAAAACGAACGGCAGGGTCCGCACCAGGGTGCCCAGAAATCCACGATCACGAAATCCTTGTCTTGGATCGTCTGCTCGAAGTTACCTTTGCTCAGATCTACGACGGTCATTTGCTCCACCCGATTAGAGAAAAATGAGATTCGATACTACCAGAATCTCCTCCACACCGCAGTTTGCCTAGATCGCCCAACGGGGCTGCCGATGTCATGCCCGTACGGATGGGCAAAGTCTCAATTTCAGACCATGCAGGCCTGCCTAGCGGTAAGGCAGGTCGGGTGAAAAAGATCCGGGTCACAGAATGAGCAGAATTGCTGATTTGAGACCCCCATCAATCCGCCGGCACCGCGTCCCTGAACAGGCGGAAGAAGTTGTCACGGGTGAGGGCGGCGAGCCCCTCGGTGGACATGCCGCGCAGCCCGGCGATGCATTGCGCCACCGCCGCGACGAATCTGGGTTCATTCGACTTGCCCCGATGCGGTACGGGGGCCAGGTAGGGGCTGTCAGTCTCGATCAGTAGGCGGTCAAGGGGTACCTTTGCCGCCACTGCCCGTAGATTGTCCGCGGTCTTGAAGGTAACGATGCCGGAAAAGGAGATATAAAAACCCAGATCCAACGCCGCCTTAGCCACCTCCCAGGTCTCCGTGAAGCAGTGCAGTACACCGCCCACGTCACGGGCATCTTCCTCCGTCAATATCCGCAGCGTGTCTTTCCGTGCCTCCCTGGTATGGACGATCAGCGGTTTTCCGCAGAGCTTGGCGGCGGTGATGTGGTCGCGGAACTTCTGGTGCTGCCTGCCGAGGTCGCCCGCGTTCCGATAGTAGTCCAGCCCGGTCTCGCCGATAGCCACATTGCGTGCGTCCCGCGCAAGCTCTACCAGCACCTCCGGGGTTGGGCCGCAGCGGCCTCGCTCGCTGGGATGGACCCCCACCGAGACGGAGACCTGGGGATAGGGCTCGACTAGATCCCGCATCCGCAGATAGTGTTCCAGGTCGATGGAGACACAGAGCATGTGTCCAACCCCGGCGGCACGCGCCCCATCCATGAGGCGACGGAAGTCCCCAGCGTAGGGCTTCAGAGCGACCCGGTCGAGATGGCAGTGGGAGTCAACCAGCATGACCCTACGACGTAGGGTGGGCTGTGCCCACCATTAGCAGCAGACCGCCATTCTTGATAAAGGGCATGAGTGCCGTATAGAGGGCATGCCTGTCCTTGATTACACAGCTAAGGACATGCTGTTGCTCGCTGGGGTCCATTGCAATTATCTAGGGGCTGTTGACATAACCGTCGCGCTAACCACGGACAGGATTTCCAGGATTATTTTTCTGAGTAACCAATTATTAAGATTCTATTAATCTTGAGAAATAATTTATTATTAGGAGACAATCGTGGAAGTTAGGGTTTACTCCTTAATTAAATGTCAATACATCCTAGCCTTGTGATCTTAGGAACAGGGGTGCCTGACCGGAAGATCCTTGCCCACTGTACCAACAGGGACTCGTACAAGAGCAGCCTGTTGACCGAGCCGTACCCATCCGCACGGGCCTCAGTAAGCTGCATCAGATACAGGTGCCCTGCCCTCGGTTCAAGCAGCTGGGCTAGGTTGCGCAGTTCCTTGCGCTTGTCCTGGTTGATAAGCCGGGGTGCGGGATGGCCGCTTGCCAGCCGCAGCAGGTCACTGACCCAAGCGTACACCCAATCCAGCAGGATAGCTGGCTCGTGTTCGTTCCAAGCCGCGGCCTCAATGACTGGGTCTCGGATTCCGCCTGCGACCGCGACGAATCCAGCGAAGGCTTGGGACCGCTGGGATACCCTATCTTCTTGCTGCCTATTCTCCTGTTGCAGGGCGAGCGCCCGCAGAGGGGCACCGTAGGCCAGGCACAGCAGGGTCTCCGCGTCTGCGGAGTCGTTATGGGCACGCAACCATTCCAGAGCCTGAGGCTCGGGTGGGGCTGGGATTCTCAATTTCTGACACCGGCTGCGGATAGTGACAGGCAACCGACCCGGCTGTTCACAGACTAGGCACAGGAAGGTGTCGGGAGATGGCTCCTCCAGGGTCTTCAAGAGGCTGTTGGCGGCGCTCAGGTTCATATTCTGAGCCGGATCCAGGACGATGACCTTGTGACCGCCCCGGTGCGCGGTCAGGGCATCGGATTCGGTCAACCGGCGAATGGCATCTACCCGGATCTCGTCCGATTTGCTTTCCGGGTCCGGGCCGATTTCCAGGTAGTCTGGGTGGGTGCCGGCGGCGAGTAGCTCGCATTCACGGCAGTGACCGCAGGCAAGCCCACCTGCGTCGGGGCGGGTGCACAGCAGGGAACTGGACAGAGCAGCAACCAGACGGCGCTTACCTACCCCCGCAGGACCCGTGACGAGCAAGGCGTGGGGCAGGCGTCCGGCGGCACGCGCCTGCCGAATTCGCTGCCAACTGGCTGTGTGCCAAGGCAAAGGCGCTTTGATACCGGTTTGCGGATTCATCGGTTGACTCTGGCGAGGAAGCCCGCGATTTGCTCCCGAACCTGAGCCGAGACCTGCTCCACCGGCATCCCGGCATCAATCAGGTGCACCCGTTGCGGATGGGACCTGGCAATCGCCAAGTACCGAGCGCGGACGCCCTCGAAGAAACCTGCCGCCTTGGACTCGAAGCGATCCGGCGCGGATCGTTTGCCAGCGCGCGCGAGCCCCGATGCTACCGGTAGGTCGAACAGGAGGGTCAGATCAGGACGCATGGGACCCTGAACATAGGTTTCGAGCACCGCGATGCATTCCGCATCGACACCGCGGCTGCCCCCTTGATACGCATAGGTGGCATCCGTAAAGCGGTCGCACAGCACCCAGGTCCCCTGTTCTAGGGCCGGTCGGATCCTGTGGGCGATGTGCTCGGCACGGGCGGCGAACAGAAGTAACACCTCGGTAGCGGCCGCCATTCCCTTGCAGCCAGGGTGAAGCAGCACAGCGCGGATACGCTCTCCGACGGGAGACCCACCGGGCTCCCGCGTGGTGAGGATAGGGATGCCCTGTTCCTCCAGGTAACGCCGGACGACGGCGAGCTGGGTAGTCTTGCCTGCCCCTTCGATCCCTTCAAAGGTAATCAATTTGCCTTGTGTCTTCACGGGCCAACTGAATCGTGGAACAATCTAGACATCCCAACGAAACTGGGCGAAGACGATGAGCAATATCTCTACCGCTAGGATTCCTAGACGAACCTGCATCTTTACAAATGAGTCAAGTCCTGCGGGCGCGGGGAACAACCACGAATCCGGTATCTGTTAAGTGCAGGGTTGTTCATGATCTTATCCTAAGGGACAGGGTAGGGTGTAGGCATTCTGGAAAAATGGGAATCGCAGGTCGATCACGATCCGATCACCGCTTTTTAAGCTGATAGCGCCGCACCGCCCGGTTGTGCTCGGCCAACGTGGCGGAGAAGTGGTGGCTACCGTCCCCCTTGGCGACGAAAAAGAGGCTATCCCCCTCCTGAGGGTGTAGGACTCCGTGGATGGCTGCGCGGCCCGGCAAGGCGATGGGCGTGGGTGGTAGGCCCTTGTGAACATAGGTGTTGTAGGGCGTGTTCTCGCGTAGGTGGGCACGGGTGATATTGCCGTCGAAGCGCTCGCCCAGGCCGTAGATCACGGTAGGATCTGCCTGCAGCTTCATCCCCAGGTCCAGGCGGCGTGTGAAAACGCCAGCGATGATCGGCCGCTCGGCGGCATGACCCGCCTCCTTCTCCACGATCGAGGCCAGAATCAGAGCCTTATAGGGGCTTTCCAAAGGCAATCCTTCATCGCGCTGTACCCATTCCTGCCGCAAGATCTGCTCCATCGTTGCATAGGCCCGACGTAGGATGTCCAGGTCGCTGGTGCCCTTCGAGAAGTAATAGGTCTCCGGTAAAAAACGCCCTTCGGGGTGCACTTCGGGGTAGCCGAGGTGGGTCATGACCGCCTGCACGGAGGGGTTGTCGCCGAGCGGGTGCTCGAGGCGTTCGTCCTTCGCCACCGCTGCGAAGAGTTGGCGATAGATCCACCCCTCCAGTAGGGTAAAGGCGTGTTGTACCACCTGGTCGGAGGTCACCAGTTCAAGCAGCTCCGGTGGAGTGATGCCAGATGAAAGCGTATATTCTCCGGCCTTGATGTCGGTGGCTTTACCCTCATGATAGGCTAGGGCTATGAACAGATAGGGATGTTTGAGCAGGCTTAGCTCCGTGAGTTCCTCGCTCAGCGTAGTCAGGGAAGTTCCCTTTTTTATGTCCAACACCAGGGGCTTCTGGTCCGGTACCATGGGCTCGGATAGGAAATCCCGGTACTCCATCCACGCACCGCCGACAACCAGACCGCCGGCAAGGACGCAAACTAGCACTAACGCCCGCATCATTCGCTCCTTCCCCGGTACAGCCATACCAAAATGCCGATAGCACGAGTCTATAAAATAAACGCAAATGGATGCAAATTTGGTAGTGGTAAATTTTTGGAATTTCCTAGATTAGGATTTTGAAAATCGGAAAAGGCCTGGTTAGGTGCATCACGCATGAGAGCGCCGACAGCAGCGAGGTGCTCTTCGAAACTTTGGATGCCCTAAATCCGGGATGAACCATTGGAGGTGTCGATGTTTCCTATACCCCTGTGATCTAATCGGGTGTTAGATTCCGCAACTGCTGCAAGTATACTTGGAGCTAAGCGCTCGCTCCGATCACGGGGGCCTTCAGCCCGAGGCATGATCTGTGTCATGATGGTAACCATACATCAGACTTACTCTAAGGTAACGCACGAAACTGGAATTGCGATTAGAATCCACGCTTGCAGCGTAAATAGGGATGTGTCGCTGCGGATGGGTCTTCTTGTCCGACTGTTTCGGCCTCCGAACTGCTGCGGTTGGTCTGAAAGCTTGGCCCTGTCAGACTGTTCCAACAAAGAGGATTTTTTGATGTACAATTCTATAACCATGAGTGCTCTCGCCTCCGTACTCGCGCTGGGTCTGGCTACATCCGGCAACGTATTTGCCGCCAAAGAGGGGTTCGAGAAGTGTTACGGCATCGCCAAGGCCGGGATGAACGACTGCGGGGCTAACAACCATGCCTGTGGCGGCCAGGCTAAGAAGGATGGGGACCCGAAGGAGTGGGTCTATGTACCGGAAGGGACCTGCAAGAAGCTGGTAAAGAAGGAGGATTGCGAGAGGGCGGAAGAGAAGAAGGTAAAGGAGGACCTGAAGAAGGTAGAGGATAAGGTGCAGGACAAGGCAGAAGAGGAGAAGAGTGGGCTGGAAAAGATAATAGATGGGACGAAGGAGATGCTGGGCATAGATTAAGGAACAAGTAAGCCCACTAAAGGTAGGTAGCCGTTCAGTGGCTACCTGCCCGTGAGTCAGCGATCTCTCGGATGAGGTCCCTCATCTGAAGTCTGTAAAGACAGGGAACCACCATGTTCCGTGCCTTCAGCCATTGTACCAGTTTTTTCATCTTCCTAAGTCCACTCTTCGATCTCGCCGTTCGGTTCTGGGTGGCTCAGGCTTTCTTTATGTCCGGTCTGAGCAAGATTCAGAGCTGGTCTAGCACCCTGGCGCTCTTCAACTACGAGTACGGGGTACCTTTGTTGCCGCCGTCGGCCGCGGCCGTTCTGGGGACCGCCGCCGAATTGACTCTGCCGGTCTTGATCGCGGTCGGTCTGGCCACGCGGCTCTCGTCACTGGCCCTGTTCCTGTTTAACCTCGTCGCCGTCTATGCCTACGGCAGCTTCCTATTCTCCGACGAGGGCACTGCGGGGCTGCAGCAACATATCCTGTGGGGTGTTCTCCTGACGATGCTCGTCTTCCACGGTCCGGGCAAGCTGTCGCTGGATTACCTGCTCTTGCGCCGCTATCGCTGATGGATCGTCGCGCCTTCCTCGCCTCCACCGGAACCTTTCTGTCCGCCGGAGCGTTCACGCGCCTTGAGGCATTCGCCGCGGCGGAGCCAGTACAGGCTGCGTTGTCCGGCACCGGTATCAATCCGGAAGGTTGGCACACCCTGGGCTTAGTCCAGGAGCACCTGTTCCCGTCGGAGGCCCAGGCCCCCGGTGCGCGCGAGATCAATGCCCTAAGCTATCTCCGGTTTGTGATGGGCTGGCAGGGGACCGATCCTGCGGAACTGCGGATCCTGCGTTCGGGTTTAGGCCGGCTCCGCAAGATCGCAGCGCAAACCGAGGGCGGCACCTTCGCAGCGCTTGGCCCGCCCGCCCGCGAGCGGGTGCTGCGCACTTTGGAAGCCGAGGAAGGTGGCACCGAGTGGCTCCTGTTGGTGCTTGATTATCTGTTCGAGGCCTTGCTCGCCGATCCGATCTACGAAGGCAATCCAGACGGAATCGGTTGGCGCTGGCTCCAGGTCGAACCGGGACACCGACGCCCTGGGCCAGACCAGCGGTATTTCAAACTATTGGTGTAACCAGCCCATTTTTTGCCGCAAATGAACCCGAATAGACGCGAATAATGGAGTGATTCTTATTTCATAGGTTCGTTCTTCATCTGCGAGAATCTGCGAAATCTTTGGGTTCAAAAAAGATTCTTATTTTCCTTTAATGACCCTCACATAGAGCATCTCTTTCATAACCGTAAGCTTCGGATACTGAATTTGAATAGCTACTCATGAACCGGGATTTCGATGTCTGTGTCATCGGCAGCGGGGCCGGCGGTGGTCCTGTAGCCTTGACCCTCGCCCGCGCCGGCTATTCGGTGGTGGTCTTGGAGAAGGGGCCCTGGTTCCGGGAACAAGACCTGTGCAAGGACGAGCTGACCTGTTGCCGGCGTTGGATCTATACCCCGGACCCGCGTCACGAGCCCCAGATGGTGGAGACCGAGGATGACCAGGGCGGCTGGCGGGAGAGCAGTACCTATCGTTCGGCCTGGAACTTCTGGAACGGCAACTGCGTCGGCGGCTCCAGCAATTTTATGAGCGGCTACTTCCATCGCCTGAAGCCGATGGATTTCCGCCTGCGTGAGACCTTCGGCCCGGTCGAAGGTGCCAACTTGGTGGATTGGCCCATCACCTACGAGGACCTGGAGCCCTACTATACTCGGGTCGAGGAGGAAGTGGGGATCTCCGGGCGGGTCACGCCCCATCCGTATCTGGAGCCGCGCAGCCGGCCGGATTTCCCCTTTCCGCCGCTTGCCGAGCACCCGCTGGCGGGCCTGATTGACCAGGCGGCCACCGGGCTCGGCTACCACCTCTTTCCTACCCCACGGGCCATCTTGCCCTATGCCGCCAAGGGCCGGGGCGGTTGCTCCTACAACGGCGGGCGCTGCGGCAGCACCGGCTGTTCCACCGGCGCCAAGGGCAGCTCCCGTGCCGCATTGCTCGACCAGGCGGTGGCCGCGGGCCGCTGCGAGATCCGTCCCCACGCCATGGTCATCCGGTTGGTTAGCGATCCCTCCGGCCGGCTGACCGCGGTGGAGTATTATGACCGGGGTGGGTGTCGCCGGCGACTCGATGCCGACATCTATGTGGTGGCCTGTCAGGCTATTGAGAGTGCGCGGCTGTTGCTCAGCTCTTTCGGACCCCGCCATCCGCAGGGTCTCGCCAACGGCAGCGGCCAGGTCGGACGCAACCTGCTCTTCGCTGGGGGCGGCGTGGCCTCGGGGCGGCTGGTCTATGCTCGGCACTCGGAGGCCCAGGCGGCGGTGCTTAAGGACTCGCGTACCTTCATCAACCGGGCGTTACAGGATTGGTATCGGATTGATGATCCCGAGTTCGGACCACCGGCTAAGGGGGGCACTATTGACTTCGTGCATCGGCACCCGGCACCCATCGCCCGCGCCCACGATCAGGCCCAGGGCCCGGATGGGCTGCGCTGGGGCCTGCCGCTCAAGCGCCGGCTGGAATCCCACTTCCGCGACAGTATCTACATCAAGGTGGAGGCTTTCTGCGATTGGATGCCGGTCGACGATTGCTTCGTCCGTCTTGATCCGAAGGTCAAGGACAAGTGGGGGCTGCCGGTAGCGCGTATCCGTACCGGCTTTCATGTCCAGAACCTCAAGGTCGGCTGGTACCTGGTTACCAAAGGGGCGGAGGTGCTGAAACGGATGAGGGCCGAAGGTGTGCTGCACTTCGCCGCCGGCACCCCGCCCACCAATCTGGTCGCTGGCACCTGCCGCTTCGGCGACGACCCGGCGACCTCGGTGCTTGATCGGGATTGTCGCGCCCATGAGGTAGAAAACCTGTTCGTCACCGACGGCAGCTTCGTGCCCACCGGCGGCAGCGTGCCTTATACCTGGACTATCTACGCCAACGCCTTCCGGGTCGCCGATCGAATCGTCGCCCAGTTGGGCGGATCGAAACAGGAGGATGACGGCCCGAGTCGGGGGCTGGTCTGACTCGTGCATGCCTAACGGCTGTGCCAATCCGTAAGATACGCGGCAAACCCCTGCTCCGGTTGGCTATGGCCGCCGTGGCCATCGGTCTATTCCTGGTTGGCTACTACTGGGGAAACCGGCACCAGCGCTACACCTCGACTCTCCCCGTAATCGAGGGGGTCCTGATCCGCCCGGCCCGCCCACTTCCTGATTTCATACTCCTGGACGCGGCCGGGCAGCCTTTTACCGCTGGGCGTTTGTCGGGGCACTGGACCCTGCTGTCCTTCGGCAATCCGAGCCAGGCGTTCGGCCAGCCAGCAATCACCCGTATGATTGAGATATTTAACCGCTTGGCAAACGCTCCCAACCTTCGGGAGCGGCTCCTACTCGTACTTGTAATCCTCCGCCGGCCTGATGGTCCGACCCCGGCGTTGGACTTCGAGCATTTGTCCCCGGTACTCACACTCCTGTCGGACACGACCGACGAGCTGCAACGCTTGCGGATGGCCTTGGGGATGCCGCTGCAGGCACCTCCCCTGACCACGGACTTGGCGATTCCCTGTTACCTGATCGGGCCCTCAGGCCGGCTGTTAGCCCTGTTTCCGAACGCCCAAACGCCTGCATCCATCGCTTCTGATCTAGTACAGATGTTCTCAACTACCGATCACATTGAGCGGGCAATATCTTCACGGAGAAATTAGCCGCAAATGGATTCATAATGGATGCAAATGAATGCAACGAGATTAAGAGACTGCCTAAGAACTAACTCATTGGTTTTACTCGTCACCTTGGCCGCTCCGGCGGCTAGGCGTTGGTAGTGCTGGGGCGTCAAGACTTGCTCCTACACCGGAGCGTTGAGGCCAGATGAAATCTATAGCTTTTCTGGACCAAGAATCTATAGGTTAGTTTTTAGGTCCTGTTGACATTTAACCCTAACCGATTATTTTTCATATATTGATTAGCTGCAATACTCAAGCGGTCCGCACAGGGAATACCAACAATCAATCAAGTGGTTAGAGTAGGGTTCGCTGTGCGGACCTACTTGGGTAGTGGCCATTTAAAACATAAAAGACAATTAGTTATAGTTAGATATCAACATGTCCTAGTACTTAGTTTCGGTCTATTTTTCCGGTACAATGCAATCCAACTCAGGGGCACGTCATTTTCCCCTTATATTGCGGATAGAGCTCGCATGAGCTTGGTGCTCGCATCCTCGGTGGTGAATTGACGATCAACGCCAATCTGTTCGACATTGCGCTGCCGCGCCCAGGCAGTTGCCTGACGGCGAAGTGTTTCCAGATCCGAAATGCGCCGGTTCAGGCATTGCCTGGTGAACAGGCTCAGTTCGACTTCGGCGATGCCCAACCCAACCGCCATGCTTCAGTAAGTTGACTGCCATTCCCACCCGCTCGTACTCCTATGTCATAGCAACACGGCTGACTTAGCTCGGACGGAAGGGGCCGAGGCGTTTCTCTGATTAACTGGACTGGCTGCTCATCCAGACACACCACCGGGCGTTTGGGATCATACGGACGCCGATAGACCTCCAGCATATCTTCCATGCAAGCAACAAACTCGCCGTTTTGCTTCGGTGAAATGACCCAACAGGTCCGTCGATGCAGCTCCAACTCGTTTTCTAGGTAATTGTATACGTTGCGAATTCAACAGATTTGGTGGTATTTGGTAGTATCTATAGTGTGAATCGATCTAGAGCCTGGTAGATTTGATGCTCACTCTGAGCAATGTCTACTTTCACGAC
>Ga0209680_1000080_pt1 | contig 25990 bp, 14 predicted proteins | sample WorMetLIZISLAND1_FD_187413 | JGI IMG/M metagenome (GOLD analysis project Ga0209680, IMG submission 187413) | Marine gutless worms symbiont microbial communities from Max Planck institute for Marine Microbiology, Germany - Olavius loisae LIZARD... ... | reverse complement strand
ACGTCAAGTCCGACATACTGTTTCATGGCTGCTCTCCTTGGGTCGCTTATGGTCCATGGGTTTCGTCACTCACAGGATAGGGAGAGCTGCCACTCCGCGCGATTACGCCATGTGAGCTGCATCTTCTCGCCGAACTCGAAGGTCGGCTTGGCGTCCTTGATAATCTGCGCGTCGAGCGTGTCCGGCACCTCGTTGCGGCCATCGAGTGCGGCATGCCGCGGGAACCCACCGGCATCGGCTTGCGCCAGGAGCGCATTGAGATCGAGGCCGTCGAGCTGCGGCGACCCGCGGCTGACCTGTGTGAGAAGATCGGCCCGGCCGATGATCTCATCGAGGGATCGGAAACCCAGTTCGGCGAGGATTTCCTCCACCTCCTCGGCGATGAAGGTGAACAGGTTGACGACCTTCTCCGGCGACCCGGTGAACTTCTCGCGGAGCTTTTCGTCCTGGGTGCAGACGCCGACCGGGCAGGTGTTGGAATGGCATTGGCGGACCATGATGCAGCCCATGGCGACGAGGGATGCGGTGCCGATGCCGAACTCGTCGGCGCCCAGCATGGCGGCGATGACCACGTCGCGGCCGGTCTTGAAGCCGCCGTCGACCCGAAGGGTCACGTTGTGGCGCAGACGGTTGAGGGTCAGCACCTGATTGGCCTCCGACAGTCCCATCTCCCAGGGGATACCGGCATACTTGATCGACGACTGCGGGCTCGCCCCGGTGCCGCCGTCGTGGCCGGAAATGAGGATGGTGTCGGCCTTGGCCTTGGCGACGCCGGCGGCGATGGTGCCGACGCCGGTGCGCGCCACCAGCTTGACGCAAACCCTGGCGCCCGGGTTGATCTGCTTGAGGTTGTATATCAATTGCGCCAGGTCCTCGATCGAATAGATGTCGTGGTGCGGCGGCGGTGAGATCAGGGTGACGCCGGGCGTCGAGTGCCGCAGCCTGGCGATCAGTTCCGTCACCTTTAACCCGGGCAGTTGCCCGCCCTCTCCGGGCTTGGCGCCCTGCGCCATCTTGATCTCGATCTCCTGGCAGTTGTTGAGGTACTCGGCGGTGACCCCGAAGCGCCCCGACGCGATCTGCTTGATGGCCGACGACGGGTTGTCGCCGTTGGGCCGGGGCTGGAAGCGGGACGGGTCCTCGCCGCCTTCACCCGAATCGGACTTGGCGCCGATCCGGTTCATGGCGATCGACAGCGTCTCGTGCGCTTCCGGCGACAACGCGCCCAAGGAGATACCGGGCGCGACCAGGCGTTTTCGGATTTCGGTGACGCTCTCCACTTCCTCGACCGGAACAGGCGGGTTCAGCCGTTTGAAGTCGAACAGGTCGCGCAGGTGGATCGGCGGCAGATTGCGGATGCCGTCGCTGTAGCGCCGATAGATCGAATAGGACTCCGTGGTCACGGCGTTTTGCAGGACGTGGATCAGCTTGCCGTCGTGCCCGTGCCGTTCGCCGCTGGCGCGATAGCGGTAGAAACCGCCGACGGGCAGCGGCACCGGGGTTTCCAGGTAGGCTTGCCGGTGCATGTCGATGACGGCGTTCTTGATGCCCGAGAAGCCGATCCCCGATATGCGCGACGCCATGCCCGGGAAGAACTCGGCGACCAGCGCGCGGCTCAGGCCAACGGCCTCGAAACAATAACCGCCCCGGTACGAGCTGATGATGCTGATGCCCATCTTCGACATGATCTTGAGGAGACCGTTGTCGATGGCGGTGACGAAGTTGCGGATGCTATCGTCGAGCGGGGCGTCGCCCAACAAGCCCCGGCGATGGCGCTCGGCGATGGTCTCCTCGGCCAGGTAGGCGTTGATCGTCGTCGCGCCGACACCGGTGAGGACGGCGAAATAGTGGACGTCCATGCATTCGCCGGAGCGCACGTTGATCGAGGTGAAGGTGCGCAACTCCTGGCGCACCATATGGGTATGGACACCACCGGCGGCCAGGATCATCGGCACCGGTGCGCGGTCGGCATCGACGTTCATGTCGGACAGGATCAAATGGGTGCGGCCGCCGCGAACGGCGTCTTCCGCCTCGGCACGGATGCGGTCGAGGGCCGCACCGAGGGCGCCGCGACCGTCATTGGGATCGAAGGTGCAGTCGATCTCGATCGCCGTGTCGCCCAGGTAGTCGCGCATGGCGTCGAACTCGGCGGTGGTCAGCACCGGGCTTTCCAGTTGCAGGAGATCGCACTGGCTGGCGGTCTCCTCAAGGATGTTGCCGAGGTTGCCGAGGCGCGTCTTCAGGCTCATGACACGGCGCTCGCGGAGACTGTCAATTGGCGGGTTGGTGACCTGGCTGAAGGCCTGGCGAAAAAAATGATGCAGGCCCCGGTACTTGTCGGAGAGCACAGCCAGCGGCGCATCGTCGCCCATGGAGCCGGTCGCCTCCTTGCCCTCCTCGGCCATGGGGTGGAGGATCAGTTCCATGTCCTCCATCGTCAGGCCGAAACAGTGCTGGCGGCGGCGCAGCTCCTCGGGTCCGAACAGCGCACCCTGGCCATGGGACGACTTGATGATGTCGTCGATGATTTTGATGTTGCCGGTCCACTCGCCGTAGGGGTGGCGATCGGCGAGCCGGTCCTTGATCTCCTTGTCCCGGTAGAAGGTGCCGCCTTCGAGGTCAATGGCGATCATGCCGCCGGGACCGGGCCGGCCCTTCTCGACGATGTCGCTCTCCGGCAGTTCGACCATCCCGGTTTCCGATCCGACGATGAGCAGGCCGTCGCGGGTCCTGGAAAAACGCATCGGCCTGAGCCCGTTGCGGTCCATGCCGGCGACCACCCAGCGGCCGTCGGACGCACAGATGGCGGCCGGGCCGTCCCAGGGTTCGAGAACGCTGTTGCAATAGGCGAACAGGTTGCGGTGGTTGTCGGGCATGGTCGCGTTCTGACCGACCGATTCCGGGATCATCAACGCCTTGGCCCCCGGCGCCGTGCGGCCGCCCCGGCAGATCAGCTCGAACACCGCATCGAGGGCTTCCGAATCGGAACTGCCCGATTGGATCACCGGCTTGACGTCCTCGATGTCGTCGCCGAACAGCGGCGAGGCGATCTTAGGCTCATGGCAGGCTGCCCAGTTGACGTTGCCCTTGAAGGTGTTGATCTCGCCGTTGTGGGCGAGCATGCGAAACGGTTGCGCCAGGCGCCATGTGGGGAAGGTGTTGGTTGAATAGCGCTGGTGGTAGATGGCGAAGCTGGAAACGAAGCGTTCGTCCAGGAGATCGGGATAAAAGGCGGTCAGCTGTTCGGCCAGGAACATGCCCTTGTAGACGACGGACCGGCAGCTCAGCGAGCAGATGTAGAACCCTGTGATGTGCTCGTCGAGAACGCTTTTCTCGATGCGCCGCCGGACCACGTAGAGATCGCGTTCGAAGGCCTCGTCGTCGAGGCCGCCCTTCGGCCCCTGGCTCGGCTTGGCGATCATGATCTGCTCGATCTCGGGGCGCGTGGTATTCGCTTTCTCGCCGATGACGTCGGCGTTGATCGGCACCTGGCGCCAGCCGAATATGGAATAGCCGGCCCGCAGGATTTCGGTCTCGACGATCGAGCGGCACCGCTCCTGGGCGCCGAGGTCGGTTTTGGGAAGGAACAGCATGCCGACCGCGAGGCGCTCCTCGCCCGGTTCGTGACCGGTGTCGCGGATGTGCTGCTTGACGAATTCCCAGGGGATCTGCACGTGAATGCCGGCGCCGTCACCGGTCTTGCCATCGGCGTCGACGGCGCCCCGGTGCCAGACCTTCTTGAGGGCCTCGATGCCGGCCTCGACGACGCGGCGGTTCGGCTTGCCGTCGATGGCGGCGACCAGGCCGACGCCGCAGGATGCATGTTCCTCGGCCGGATCGTAGAGACCGTTCTCCATCAGGTGCCGGGCGTTGTCGATCCAGGCCTCGGCGCTGTCGCCGGTCGTCGGTCTGCGGGGGGTCATGGTTCGGCGTTCCTCACGAGGCCCGAGCGAGCTCGGCTAGGCCGAGCGCTCTCATCTGGATGTAGTCGTGGATGCCATCCGCCGCGTCGCGTCCGTCTCTGATCGCCCAGACGACGAGCGACGCCCCGCGCATGATGTCGCCGGCCGCAAACACGCCGGGCACATTGGTCAGCTTGTTGGGCTCGAGGACCCTGACCGTGCCCCACTCGGAGATGGCCAGTTCCGGCTCGCCGAACATTTGCGGCAGGTTTTCTGGGTCGAAGCCGAGGGCCAGGATCACCAAGTCCGCATCAAGCGTGAAACTGGAGGAGGGGACGGGCTGCGGCGTCTGGCGCCCGGAAAAGTCGGCGACTCCTAAGTGGATGCGATGGGCGCGGACCGCGTTGACGGTTCCGTCGCCGACAAAGGCTTCCGGCGCCGACAGCCAGACGAATTCGACGCCTTCCTCTTCCGCGTTGGCCACTTCCCGCTGTGATCCCGGCATGTTGGCCCGATTGCGCCGGTACAGGCATTTGACCGATTTGGCGCCCTGGCGCACGGCGGTGCGCACACAGTCCATGGCCGTGTCCTCGCCGCCGATGACGACGACGTCCTTGTCCTTGGCGTCGAGTTCTCCCGATGAGAACGCGGGGACGGGATCCCCCAAGCCCTTGCGGTTGCTGGCCGTCAAATAGGTGAGGGCCTGGTGGATGCCGGCGAGACCGACGCCGGGAGCCTGGAGGTCACGGGATTGGTAGACGCCGGTGGCGATGAGGACAGCGTCGTGGCGCTGGCGCAGGTCGGCGAGCGACGCGTCGCGGCCGACCTCGAAGCCGAGATGGAACCGGGCCCCGCCGTCCTCGAGCAAACGGGCCCGCTTGATGACGATGTCCTTCTCGAGCTTGAACCCGGGAATGCCGTAGATCAGCAGTCCGCCGGCCCGGTCGTGGCGGTCATAAACATGGACCTGGTATCCATACTGGCGGAGCCGGTCGGCGGCGGCGAGGCCGGCGGGGCCGGCGCCGATGATGCCGACCGAGCGGTCGATCTCTTGCAAGGGCTGCGGCGGCTGCGCCCAGCCCCTTTCCCAGGCCGTGTCGGTGATGAAACGCTCGATGGACCCGATGGTGACCGTATCGTGGCGGGACTGCTCGAGCACGCAGGACCCCTCGCACAGGCGGTCCTGCGGACAGATGCGCCCGCAGATCTCCGGAAAGGTGTTGGTCGCCTGGCTGATCGCGTAGGCCTCCTCGAGGCGCCCCTCGGCGGTCAGCTTCAGCCAGTCGGGAATGTTGTTCTGCAAGGGGCAGTGAATTTGGCAATAGGGGATCCCGCATTGCTCGCAACGGGAGGCCTGCTCCGCGGCGCCGGTTGTCGAATAGTCGCCGTAGATCTCGCCGAAGTCGTCGAGACGCCTTTCCGCATCCCGCTTGTCCGGCATCAGCCGACCGATCCGTACGAACTGCTGCATCAGGTCGGACATGGTCCGGATCTCTCCTTATGAGCCAGGGCAACGTCTGCGCCAAGGCGACGGCGGTTCCGCTTCGAGCCTGCCGCCGGGTGCGGTCGGCCGCCCGTTACCGGCTTCAGCCGGCCGGGGAGGCGATATAAAACCGCCTCGGCACGCGAATGCAAGAAAAAAGGTCAGCTTTACTTACTTTTTTCGCCGACTTTCCCTCCGTCAGCATTGTACACGGCCCCGGCCAATGCCGCAAACGACAGGAGGCGAGCTAATTTAGTCCTGTTTCGGTACGAAAACAGTCTTTGTGGGAACCATCGGGAATGGTGTAAAACTCCCTAGATTTAGGGGGATGCGAGGGTGCCGTTTCAACATCTTGCGATCCTTGCCGTCGTGCAGGGGATCACGGAGTTTCTGCCGATCAGTTCGTCGGGGCATTTGGTGCTGGTTCCGGCGGTTCTCGGGGTGCCGGACCAGGGATTGTTGCTCGACGTCGCTGTGCATGTGGGCACGCTGGGGGCCGTCTTGCTCTATCTCTGGCGGGACATCGGAGCCATGATCATGGGTGTCGGCCGCACCTTGCGCGGCCGCAACGATCCGGGCGCCCGGCTTTTTGGGTTCCTTGTCGTCGGCACAATCCCCGTTGTCGCCGCCGGTTTCGCCCTCAATCACTATTATCCCCAGGGCATCCGGAGCCTCACCGTCATCGGCTGGACGACGCTCGGCTTCGGGCTGCTGCTGATGATCGCCGACCAGGTCGGCATGACGCTCCGGCGTGTCGAGCACCTGCGGTACGGCGATGTGATCATGGTCGGCGTCGCCCAGGTCCTGGCCCTGATCCCCGGCACCAGCCGGTCCGGCATCTGCATGACCGCCGGCCGGGTGCTCGGCATGGAGCGCACCGACGCGGCGCGTTTCGCCATGTTGCTGGGCATCCCGGCGATCAGCGGCGCCGGCGTGCTCAAGGGTTACGAGCTCTGGAAAACGGGCAACATGGCGCTCACCGGCGACGTCATCGTCGCCGCCAGCCTGTCGTTCATCGCCGCGCTCTTTTCCGTGGCCTTGATGATGGCCTGGCTGAAACGTGCGTCGTTCACGCCCTTCGCCGTCTACCGGGTCCTGCTCGGCGGGTTCTTGCTGGCCATCGCCTACGGGTGGGTCGGGTAGGGATCTCGTCGCCACTTGGCGTGAGTAATTCTCGAACAGGTGAGAAGCTACAGGGCGGACATGTCATTCGCCTCTGCGGATCGTCGGCTGTATCCCGGTTGCCGCCCAACGGCAGAATTACGAAAATCGTCGGCTCGCTGATCGGTTAGCTGACGTAAGTGCGATCCCGCAGCGTAGACCGGATTTCACCTATGGCGGACTCGGCCTATCCATATCAGCTTGGTCGAAGTTTCGACGAAGACTGGGTCCGCTGAGGCAACCCAAGCCGCCGTCAGGAGCGTTCGAAGCCTGCGGATCGGATATGCCGGAAAACGCCTTGAATTGGACAACAGACCAAGCCGCGAAAGTCCCCAAGCAATCGCCGAGATCGATCCTTATCGATGTCCGGCAGGTGTACCAAGCGGACACTATTCGAGTTCATTCCGCCGGGCCAATTGACCCGGATGCCTAAACACACTCGAAGCGCGCTTCAAAGTTTTCCATCATCTGGTGGGCGAAGCGGGCAGCAGCCACCGGCAACGTGCGGGAATGCAGTTGCCCGAAGTAGAGTAGTCCAGGGGGAATGTCGCGGGCATCGACCGGACGACTGATCACATTTGAAGTTTCTTCATCCGGCGGCAAACCGATGGGGATCTGGAAAGCCAAAATGTTCTCTGCCACCGCATGGCTGCGCAAAAACTCGAAGCTGTCCGACTCAACCGTCGGCTCGATCAAAAGCGACGTGCGTCGGACTGCCGTTTCCAATAGATAGCGGACGCCGAAATCAGCGGTCGGTAGCGCGAGTGGAAATTGGACGCATTCCCTTAGACGCACGCTCTCATTTCCGGCCAAGGGGTGATCCCGGGTCATCACCGCGTGTACGGGCTGACGGATGGTGAGCAGGTGTTGAAACTCCGTAAGACGCACCGGCTCAAAGACCAATGCGAGATCGGCACTCAAATCCATCAGGGCTTGCTCGGCCGCCGCGCGGTCGCGGAGCAGGACGCTGAAGGTGACGGCCGGATGATCCTTGCGGTATGTGGATATCTGATCGGGCAGGAAATAGGGCAATAAAGCCTGGCTGCAGGCGATCTCTCCGGCAGCGGTTAGGCGCACGCCTCGAGGCAGACGTTCGAAGATCGGCACCCCCAACTCCTCTTCCATAGCCAAAATACGTCGGTTCAGCGCCGTCGAAGTGATGGCCAGGGTCTCCGCTGCCTTGCGGATCGATCCGGCCCGGACCACGGCGTCAATGTAAGTCAAGGAGAGAAGGTGTCTCATTATCAAGGCCTTGCTCATAGCGATGCGTTTTTTGCATCAGTCTGAGCCGAAATTAGCAGTATCCAGAAGCACTCGCAATTGATCTACTCGCACCTGCACAAAAACAGTGAGCGCAAGATGTCACCGGACCAACCATTTGACTTTGCGAGTCTTCGCAACGCCTACGCCGTCGGGTTACAGCCCGCCCAGGTGGTGGATGAAGTCTACCGGCGCATCGACGCCCTTAACGATCCGGGGATCTTCATATCCCTGCGCGAACGGGACGACGTGCGATGCGAGGCCGAGAAATTGGGAAACGCGGACCGCCCCCTCCGGGGCATACCGTTCGTCATAGAGGACAACATCGACGCTGCCGGTATGGAAACCACCGCGGCCTGTCCGGCATTCTCCTATCGGGCCGGGCGGGATGCTTTTGTCGTCGAGCAGCTGCGTAATGCCGGCGCCATTCTGATTGGCAAGACGAACCTGGACCAATTCGCGACCGGACTGGTCGGCGTTCGAACGCCTTATCCAATACCGAGGAATGCCCTCGATCCGGAGATCGTACCGGGCGGTTCGAGTTCCGGATCGGCCGTCGCAGTCGCGCAAGGGCTCGTCAGTTTCTCCCTCGGTACGGATACCGCCGGATCGGGCCGTGTGCCGGCGGCGCTCAATAGCATCGTCGGCCTCAAGCCGAGCCTGGGTGCGCTGTCCAGCTCGGGTGTCGTACCGGCCTGCCGAACCCTGGACACCGTTTCGGTCTTTGCGCTCACGGTGCCGGATGCTTTCGAGGTTTTCGATGTCGCGGCGAAGTTCGACCCCAACGATGCCTTCGCCCGGGAAACGACCGTCGGAGCCTTGGGGCCAATTCCAAAGTCCTTTCGCATCGGCGTACCAGACAAGGAAAGCCGACGCTTTTTCGATGATGGGATACAGGCACGTGCCTTCGAGGGCGCTCTGACGGACCTGCAGGAGCTTGGCGGTGAAATCGTCGAGTTCAACTTCACGCCCTTCTACGAAGTCGCCGACATGCTCTACCACGGCCCCTGGGTCGCCGAGCGCCACACGGTCATCGAGGCCTTGCTGCGCGATCGACCTCAGGACGTTCATCCCGTCACCCGCGAGATCACTGAGGATGCCAGGCGGTTTGCCGCCACTGACGCTTTTCGAGCCATCTATCGCCTGCACGAACTGAAACGCAGGATTGGGCCGCTGATCGAAGGTGTCGATGTGATCTGCGTGCCTACGATTCCAACCTTCTACTCGATGTCCGACCTGGAAGCCGATCCGGTCGGACCGAACACGAGGCTCGGCACCTATACCAACTTCGTCAATCTGCTCGATCTTTGCGCCGTCGCCGTACCGACGGCGCCGCGTGAGGATGGCCGCCCGAGCAGCATCACGCTCTTGGCGGCGGCCGGTCGTGACGGCGCCATCGCGTCGGTGGCGCGTGCCGTGCACATGAAAACCCGCCCGGCACTCGGCGCAACCGATTGGCCCATGCCGGCGGCGGTCGCGCTCGCCGACGAGGCAGCGCCCGGGGAAATGGCGCTCGCCGTCGTCGGTGCTCATATGTCGGGCCTTCCCCTGAATGTCGAATTGACCCGCCTCGGCGGTCGCTTCCTGAAACACGCCAGAACGTCGGCGGGTTACCGCCTCTACAAAATCGCCGGCGGCCCGCCACATCGGCCCGGACTAATCAAAACGGCATCGGGAGCAGCCATTGAACTGGAAATCTGGGCTCTGCCGAAGTCCGCGTTCGGCGACTTCGTTTCCGGGGTTCCGGCCCCGCTCGGCATCGGCACGTTGAGTCTCGAGGATGGTGAGCCCGTCAAGGGCTTTCTCTGCGAGGCCAGCGCAATCAACGATGCCGAAGACATCACCGCCTTCGGCGGCTGGCGCGCATACGTCAATCACCTATCCCCCCCACCCCAACATGAGAAGGAGTTCGATCATGCGACGGCGTGATTTCCTGAAAACCATTGGCGTCGCAAGTGGCGCTTCCGTAATCCCGTTCCTACGCTACCTGCCGGCAGAAGCCGCCGGGCGCTACGATACCCTGGTCGTCGTGTCCGGCCACGGCATCAACAGTCTCGACCTGCACCGAAAAGGCACCAACCGGCCGAGCTATCAGGTGACGGTGAACATCTATGACCGCCTCGTCCGTTTCGGCGTCAAGCAGCTCGAGGACGGCTCGCTCGCTTACGACTCTACCAAGATCGAACCGGAAGTCGCCGAATCCTGGACCATATCGGATGACGGCAAGTCGCTGACCTTCAAGATCAACCCGAAGGCCAAATTCTGGGACGGTTCGCCCGTAACGGCGCACGACGTCAAATGGTCCTTCGACCGCGCGGTCAGCCTCGGCGGCTTCCCGGCCGTGCAGATGAAGGCCGGCTCCATGACCAAGCCGGAGCAGTTCGTGGTCGTCGACGACATGACCTTCCGCATCGACATTCCCAAGGCGTCGAAACTGACCCTGCCGGACCTCGCCGTACCGATACCGTTCATTATCAACTCCAAGGTGGCGAAAGCGAAGGCGACGGACGGCGACCCGTGGGCGGCCGAGTACCTGCACAAGAACCCGGCCGGTTCCGGCGCCTATAAGCTGGTCCGCTGGGATCCGGGTCAGCAGTTCGTCTATCTGCGCAACGAAGACTGGGCGTTGGGGCCGAAGCCCGGCGTTCAGCGGGTAATCGTGCGCGAGGTGCCGTCGGCGGCAACCCGCCGCGCCCTGACCGAGCGCGGCGATGCCGACCTCTACATGAACGTCTCGGCCAAGGACGCCAAGGAGTTCATGGAGGCCGACAAACTCACCGTCTCCGGCGCGCCCATCGACAACTGCATGCATGTCCTCGCCTTGAACCTGAAGCATAAGCCCTTCGACAACGTCAAGGTCCGCCAGGCCATCGCCTATGCGCTTCCCTACAAGGAAATCCTTTCCGCCGCAGCCTACGGCCGCGGCAAGGCCATGTTCGGCGGCAAGGACATTGCGCCCACGGATATTTCGTGGCCCCAGCCGTTCCCCTATGACACCGACTTCGACAAGGCCAAGGCGTTACTGGCGGAGGCCGGATACAAGGACGGCTTCGAAACGACGCTTTCGTTCAACCTGGGTCTGGCCGACTGGCAGGAGCCGACGGCGCTGCTGATCCAAGAAGCGCTTGCCAAGATCGGCATCAAGGCGAATCTCGACAAGATCCCGGGGGCCAGTTGGCGAACCGCAGCTCTGGTCGAGAAACGTCTGGCCATGCATCTCGAGAACTTCGGCGGCTGGCTCAACTACCCGGACTATTACTTCTTCTGGGCCTACAAGCACGGCCACCTGTTCAACTCGTCCAACTACAAGAACCCGGAAGTGGAAAAGTTGGTCGACGAGACACTGCACATGGCTGTGGACGATCCGAAATACGCCGACAACGTCAAAAGGATGATCGCCATCGCCTTCGAGGACGTTCCGCGCATTCCGCTCTACCAGCCCTACCTGGACTCGGCGATGCAGAAGAACGTCACGGGCTACGCGTCCTGGTTCCATCGGCAGTTGGACTGCCGCAGTATCTCCAAGACCTAGGCCGGGATGCCGATGCGGACCAAGCTCATCCAAACCGGACGGCGGCTGGCGCAAGCGCTGCCGTCAGTGTTTGGCGTGATCGTCATTTCCTTCGTTCTGACGCGGGCGTTGCCGGGCGATCCGGCGGTCTATTTCGCCGGCGCCATGGCCGATCAGGAATCGATCGAGCAGGTCCGCCAGACCCTCGGCCTCGACCGCAGTTGGCTCGAGCAATTCTTCATCTACGTCGGCAATCTGTTCAAGGGCGATCTCGGCATGTCCTTGAGTACCGGCCGGCCGGTGTTGGAGGAACTGCTCACCCGCTTGCCGGCATCGCTGGAGTTGACATTGATCGGTCTCGGCTTCGCCGTGATGATCGCCGTGCCCCTGGGGGTTCTGGCGGCGACCCGGCCGGACAGCTGGATCGATCACCTCTGCCGTCTATTGGTCACCGCCGGCGTTTCCCTGCCGACTTTTTTTACCGGCCTGTTTTTGGTCTACATCTTCTACTATCTGCTCGGCTGGGCGCCGTCGCCGCTCGGACGGCTTGATATCGTCTACCTATCGCCGCCGCACGTGACCGGCTTCTACACCGTCGACAGCCTGTTGGCCGGCGACGCCGAAACCTTGGGCGCCGCGGTCGCGCAATTGGTTCTGCCGGCCCTGACTCTCGGTCTCTTCGCCCTGGCGCCGATCGCGCGGATGACCCGCGCTGCCATGCTCGGCGCTCTGAAGAGTGACTTCGTGCGGACAGCGCGAGCCAACGGGCTCTCCCGCCGATCCGTGCTCGGCACTTACGCCTTTCGCAACGCCGCTCTCCCAGTACTGACGACACTGGGCATGGTTTTCTCCTTCCTGCTCGGTGCTAACGTGCTGGTCGAGAAGGTGTTCTCCTGGCCCGGCATCGGATCGTTCGCCATCGAAGCCCTGGTCGCCTCCGACTATGCCGCCGTGCAGGGTTTCGTCCGGTCCATGGCCATGCTGTTCATCTTCGTCAACCTGTCGGTCGACCTGCTCCTGACCCTGGTCGATCCCCGGGTCGGCCTGGACGATTGAGGCACCTGAAATGCCCCAATTCCTCACCCATTTCTGTTACGTGATGAGCGAGAACCCGCTCACCATCATCGCCTTCTCGCTTTTCTCCCTGATCGTTTTCCTGGCCGTGTTCGGGCCTTGGATCACGCCCTATGATCCACTTGCCACAAATGCAGCCGCCACATTGCAACCGCCGAACTGGTTGCACCCCTTTGGTACTGATCACCTTGGCCGCGATGTCTTCAGCCGCGTCATTGCCGCCACCCGCCTCGATCTCGGCATCGCCATCTCCGCCGTCGCCTTGTCGTTTGTCATCGGCAGCGCGCTCGGTTGTTCCGCCGGCTTCTGGGGAGGATGGACGGATCGCGTCATCGGTCGGCTCTCCGACACCATCATGGCCTTTCCGCTGTTTGTCCTGGCCATGGGTATCGTCGCCGCCATGGGCAATACGGTGGAGAACATCATCTACGCCACCGCCATCATCAACTTGCCGTTCTATGCCCGCGTCGCGCGTGCCGAAACCAGTGTTCGCCGGGAAGCCGGGTACGTCTATGCGGCCCGCCTCTGCGGTTGCACGGACGCGCGCATTCTGGCCACCCAGGTCTTCCCCAACATCCTGCCGCCGATGATGGTGCAGGTGTCACTCAACATGGGTTGGGCAATCCTTAATGCCGCAGGGCTTTCGTTCATCGGGCTCGGTGTTCGGCCGCCGGACGCCGAGTGGGGGATCATGGTCGCGGAGGGTGCCAACTACATTGTTTCCGGCGAGTGGTGGCTGGCCATTTTCCCCGGTGCGGCGCTGATGTTGGCGGTCTTCTGTTTCAACCTGATCGGCGACGGCCTGCGCGATCTCGTCGATCCGCAACGGCGTACTTGAGGAGAGGCACCATGGAACGCGTTCCCTTCCTCTCCGTTGATCGCCTGTCGGTCGAGTTCCGCACCCGCCACGGCACCGTTCGTGCGATCGACGATGTTTCGTTCACGATGGACAAGGGCGAGGTCGTCGGCATCGTCGGCGAGAGCGGATCGGGAAAATCGGTAACGGCGTTTACTGTGATCGGACTACTCGATGCCGCCGGCAGCCCGGTGCGCGGCCGTGCGGCCTTCGAAGGAATGCCTTTGACCGGCGCCAAGGAGAGGGACCTAAGGGAACTGCGCGGTCGCGAAATCTCGATGATCTTCCAGAACCCGCGAGCAGCACTCAATCCAATCCGCCCGGTTGGCAAGCAGATCGAAGACGTCCTGCTGCGCCATGGCCTGGCCACCCACCAGACGGCAAGGGCGATGGCCATCGAGATGCTCGACAAGGTCAAGATTGTCGAGCCCGAGCACCGGTATTGGAGTTATCCCTTCGAGCTTTCCGGCGGGATGTGCCAGCGCGCGATGATCGCCATGGCGCTGGCCTGCGATCCGCGCCTGCTGATCGCCGACGAACCGACGACCGGTCTCGACGTCACCACGCAGAAGGCGACTATGGATCTGATCCGCGACCTCACCCGCGAGCGCAATATGGCGGTGATCCTGATCACCCACGATCTCGGCATAGCCGCCGCCTATTGCGACCGCATCGTCGTCATGCAGCAGGGAAGAGTAGTTGAATCGGCGCCGGTCGGTGAACTGTTCACCAATCCCCACCACCCCTATACCCGCAAATTGATCGCAGCCTCGCCGGGGCCGCAATCGAAGCTCGAAGATCTGACGGCGGTACCCGACGAGATGCTGAGCGCCGAGATCATTCCGGTGTCGGCCGTGACCAGCAATCAAACGGAAAGTGAGAAACCGTCCGGCAAGCTGCTCGAGGTCATCGATCTGTGTAAAGAATTCCCGCGCCGAGAAAGCAGAAGCGCCTGGCTTGCCAGGCTCAAGGGCGGGCAACCCGGCGGGGACGTCTTCCGTGCGGTTGACGGCATCTCGTTCGTTTTGAACCGCGGAGAAAGCCTGGGCCTGGTCGGTGAGTCGGGCTGCGGCAAATCGACAACGTCGAGCATCATCACCCGGCTCATGGACGCGACGTCGGGTGATGTCATCTTTGATGGCGATAACATCACCACCTATTCGGCACGCCGCTTTGCGCGTCTGCCGCAACGGCGCAAGATCCAGATGGTTTTTCAGGACCCCACCAACAGCCTGAACCCCAGACACACAGCCCTTGAAACCATCGCACTGCCGCTCCGCCGCCTGATGGGCATACGCCGCGGTGACGATATTCGTAAAAAGGTGGAAGACCTCGCTGACATGGTCGGATTGCCGCGCGAGCTGCTGAGCCGCTTCCCGCATCAGCTCTCAGGCGGTCAGAAGGCCCGCGTCGGGATCGCGCGGGCCATTTCCGTCGATCCGCTGCTGCTGATACTCGACGAGCCGACCTCGGCACTCGACGTTTCGGTGCAGGCTGTGGTTTTGCAATTGCTCGACCGCCTGAAGCGTGAACTCGGCATGAGCTACATCTTCGTCTCGCACGATCTCAACGTGGTAAGGCTTCTCTGCGAACGGGTCATCGTCATGAACCGCGGGCGGATCGTCGAGACCGGCAGCGCCGACGAGGTGCTGCGCAATCCGAAAGATGACTATACGAAGACGCTCATCGACGCGATCCCGCACTTCGAGCCGGAGGTGTTTGATGTGACACCGACCGTTCAGAAATTGGTTTCCTAGGGTTTTAATCTGCTGCAGGTCAGTACCCGTCGTGAAATGGTTCGGAAAGTCAGTCTCCATGCAACTGACGTCCCTGTCGGCGTCGGCCTCTGAGCCGAGATCCGGGCAGCCCGATCTCCCTTCACCTTTAACGGACTCCGCTCAACTGCACATGTAAGGCCGACGTCTCGTTGCGTCACGGGTCGGTTGAAGACCCCAAGAAGAATGAACCTCTTCGATGCCTCTTTGATACACCTAGGTCTCAGGTGTTGCTGTACTTGAGATAGTCCGACCAGGTTTGCTCGAGATTACGCAGATAGGCGCAGATCCCGTGTAAACCATCGGCAGCGTCCGAATCTCCGTCAACCTCGCGCAGGAAGTCGGCATCGAACGACCGGATATGCTCGGCGACGCCAAGCGCCTTGTCGGTGAGTCGAATAATGACGGAACGCTTATCGTGTTCGGCGCGGCGTTGTTCAAGGTAGCCGAGTTCGGTCAGTTTACGCACGTTGTAGGAAACGTTCGAACCCTGGTAGTAACCCCGCTCTACGAGATCACGGACGACGATTTCCTTTTCATTGATATGGGCAAGGATCATCGCCTGCACGCCGCTCAGGTCGCGGATTCCCTTTTTCTTGAGCTCCATGCGGACAACATCGAGTGACAATCGATGCAAGCGCTCGATGAGATGTATGAGGTCTATGGGGCTCGAGTTCATTCTGGTTCGTCTCAATTGGTTAGCGGGCCGGACACTATGATATACGCATGGCCAGGCCTGGGTTGCTGTGACTTGTGTCACAATTTTTTTGACCAGGACGTTACCGCAAAATCGGAGATGGGACGGGTAATCGGGGCGCTCGATTCAGACATAGAACGCGGTGATCTCAGCTTTCGCGGAAGCTGCGGTCGATACTCTCGATCAACGGATCGATCAGATAGCTGAAGAACGTTCTGGTACCGGTAAAGATCATGGTGTCGGCCGGCATGCCGGGCACGAGATCGTCGGCAATATCCAACGTGGCGAGTTGTTCTCGGTCAATCTCGATGCGAGCCAGGTAGTAATCCTCGCCGCTTCCTGGATCCTGTAGTTTGTCGGCAGACAGATGCTCGACTATACCCTTGAGGCGAGGAAGATTTCGCTGTGGAAATGCACTGAGCGTCACATGCGCCTCGAACCCTTCCTTGATCGCGTCAATGTCCGTCGGACTGACACGAGCGTCGACCAACAGACGATCCGTTTCCGGCACAATATCGAGGATCGGCTCACCCGGACGGACCACAGCGCCACGCGTCGTCAGCCGAAGATCGATGATTGTACCGTCGTTGGGTGCCGTGATGACCGTGCGCGCAAGGACATCGCGAGAACTCGTCATCCGTTGCTCGAGATCCGCGATTTGGCTGCGAACTTCACCGAGTTGGGTCTCGGCCTCGTCGCGGCGCTTCGTGCTGAGACCGAAAATCTGTAGTTCAGTCTCACCGATGCTCTGTCGCGCACGGGCAATCGCCGCCCGGCTGGAGGCCAATCGACCGGCGATCTCCGCCTTGTTGCGTCTCAGTTCCAGTAGACGCGGTTTGCGCGCCAATCCCTTGTCCAACAGATCGTTCATCATGCCGATCTCGTCCTCGATCAACGCGAGTTGTTGATCATAACTCCGGTTCTGTGCCTTCAGGCCGTTGATCTCTTCTCCCAATTGATCAATTCGCTTGTTCAGGATATTGCGCTCCGCGGCATCGCTCTCCGTTCGGGCATCGAAGATCGCCCTCTGGTCTTCGATCATTGCCGGTGCACCGGCGACATTGGGTACAGCTGACCAGTCCGGCGACGCTCGGCCCGCCTCCTCGGCCACGAGCCGGGCCTCGATAGCCATCAGCGATCCGAAGCGGGCCTCTTGAACGCGGTACGTGGCAAGGGCCTGGGTGTCCTCAAGGACCAACAGCACATCGCCTGCCGCGACGCGATCGCCGTCTTGGACCCTGATATCGCGGATGATTCCTCCCTCAAGATGCTGCACCGTCTTGCGATGGCCCTCGGGACTTATCTGGCCGGTGGCAAGCGCCGCACTGCCGAGCGGCACCAACGCGGACCAGGCGCCACCGATGCCCAGGAAAGCGATCACGATAACGGCCGCAAGCACCACGGGTCCGCTGATCGAGTGCCGCAGCAAACGCCGTTCTTCCCGGAGCCGAGTATGTTGTCGACTACTGAACATAACGGGCCTCCCGGGCGTCGTCGTTGCTCGGTACGATCCTCGCTTTGTCAGTCGCTTCGTTACGCCGCTCATGAGTCAAGATCTCTTCACGCGGTCCCTCTGCCACAATCCTGCCTTCAGCGAGGATCGCGACGCGGTCTGCAATTTGCAGGAGCGCCGGGCGATGACTGATGACCATGACGGCCGCACCCCGGTCTGCCGCCGCCCGAACGGCCTTGGAAAGAGCCTGTTCGCCCTCTAAATCCAGGTTCGAGTTGGGCTCGTCGAGAACGACGATCGACGGCTCTCCATACAGCGCGCGAGCGAGGCCGATCCGCTGCAACTGGCCGCCGCTGAGCGAATACGGATCATCCACACGAACTTCCGTCTCGTAGCCCTTCTCGAGACGCCTGATCATCTGATCGACGCCGGCCGCACGGGCGGCCGCAATGACGCCTTCTGGATCATCGGTGCCGAACCGTTGGACGTTGTCTTTGATGGTTCCCGGCAGTAACCCGACGCATTGCGGCAGGTATCCGATGTTGCGTCCGAGATCGTCGCGATTCCATCCCAGGACATTTCGCTCGTCAATCCTGACTTCGCCGCCTGTCGGTTCCAACGCTCCGACGATCAGGCGGCTCAGAGTCGTCTTTCCGCTTCCCGATCGGCCAACGAGACAAAGCACCTCTCCTGGACGAAGGCGCAACGAGATATCGTCTAGGATCTTCGGTCCGTCGGCGTCGGCCTGGTAGAGAACATGATCGACGACGATCGAACCCGCCGGGTCAGGCAGGCGCATGGATTGCTCCGCCGAACCCAGTTCGCGTAGGCGGGAGAGCGCCGCCCAACCATCTCTCCCCTGGACGAAAGACTTCCATGCGCCAATGGCCTGTTCCGCCGGCGCGAGACAGCGCCCCAGGAGGATCGACGCGGCAATCATTCCACCGGCGGATAGATCACCCGCCAAGACCAGATACGCGCCTGTCGCCAAGACCAATGTCTGAACGACCAGCCGGATTCCCTTCGCCGCGCCGGACAGTATCGCCGACCGTTCGGAGGCCTTCGCCAGATTGATCTGGACCAAATCCGCGGACGCCTGCCAGCGCTCACGAAGCGCCGACGCCATACCCATCGCGCGCACGGCGTCGGCATTGCCGAGCGCGCTCGCCAAGACCGCTTCGTTTTCACTTTGATGGGTTCTGGCATCGCGCAGCGGCCGGCGGCTGAGCATCTCCGTCAGGACGGTAATGATGATTAGTGCCGCCGCACCGCCGAGGGCGACCATGCCGAGCCACGGGTGCATCCACCACAGCAAGGCCGCGAATACAAAGAGCCAGGGGGCATCGAGCAGAGCGAAAACCCTCTGCGCACAAAAGAACCCCTTAACCGCGGAGATGTGCTGAAACGCCTGCGAGACAGGTTGACCTTCGAGGAGGGTCGCATCGATCAGGCGACCGCCCGCGTGTTTTTCCAACCAGTTGCCGGCCCGCGCGAGAACCATCTGACGCAAGGCGTCGAGAGCACCCAAAATAAATAATGCACTCATCGCGAGCATCGTTAGGCCGTAGAGCGTTTCGTGATGCGCACTCATCAACACCCGGTCGAAGACCTGCATCATGAAAACTGGGCTCACCAGCATCAACAAATTGACAACAACGCTGATCAATCCAGCGAAAAGCAGTGGCGTGCTTAGAGAGCGGAGTAGATTGTTCACTTTACTTCCTTGTTTTTATAAGGTTTTTACGCGTCATGTAACCAGGAGAGGCGATTTTTCGTCAATTTGCAAATCAATTATTTGTCGAGACAGTGCCGCAAGTTTGTCGATAAATTTAAGTGGATTTGGCGAAAATTTCAGTCAAATTGCCAGTGGTAATTCGGCTTCAACGCGTAATCGAAAGCTACAATTTGAACAAGTTTGTCGGCAAATAAATGATTCGACATGGCTCAGCATAGTTCGCCTATTAATTGTATAGCGGGTTTCTCTCTGAGCGACCCACATGTGAGAACTGCGTGCTTGATCACGCGCTAAACCAAGGAGTCGAGTCATGGCTGACGAAAACAATCTGGACAACAGCCGAGATCATTTTGACCAGCTGCCCTTTGAGTCCGCACATGACGATACGGTCGTCGGCACGGAAAAGGCCGATACGATCTCCGGAGACCCGAAGATGATCGAGAGTGCTGGCCTGCCGGCGGCGGTAGCGTACTGGTCGTTCGAGGGCGGCATTGATGGTGTGTTTTCTAACGACCAGACGGGCCCATCGGCGACGGCATACCGTGCGGAGGACGGCGTCGCCGTGGTCGCCGCCGAAACGCCGACCCGGCCGGGACCCGGAGAGCCGGCATCAAGTCGCGCGCTCGAGTTCAACGGCGAATTTGCGTTCGCCTTTATCGAACACGACACGGCAATGGAGATCAGCCAGGGTACGATCGCGCTTTGGGTACAGCCGGACGATCTCTCCGACGATGCCATCATTCTCTCCAAGGATCAAAGTGGTGCCGGCGACGGGGGACACTTCCGTTTCGGGCACGAGGAAGACGGCCGTTTGTTTATCCGCTTTGCCAACGGCGACGGTGGTTCCAACAAGGCATGGGAGACATCGGCGTCCTACCTCAAAGAGGGCGAATGGACGCATGTCGCCATCAACTTTTCGGCCGAGGGCGGCATTCAGGTCTTCGTCGACGGTAAGGCGGTTCCCGACTATGCGTGGATTCGTCAGGAGGGCAACGAAGACCTGCCGAGCCTTCAATCCGAGGCTTATCTGCTGCAGAACGAAGAACCATGGGTTCTCGGCGCCGACACCTCGGGCACCAAGAACAACGACACGCCCCAGGCCTTCGTCACCGACGATCCGAGTCTCGACGATCCATTCGACGGCGCCATCGCCGACTTCGGCATCTGGGGCGGATCCACGGCCGACGACGTGCTGACGGAGGCACAAATCAATCGATTGATTGAACAAGGGCCCGATGCGGCGCTGACAGAAGATGCGGCGGCAACCATTCTTGCCGGCGCCGATACGATCAACGGCGGCAGCGGTGCCGATTTCATCGAAGGCGGCTACGGTGACGACAAACTAGAAGGCGGCAGCGGTGACGATGTCCTCGAAGGCGGACGCGGCAGCGATTACCTGCTCGGCGGCGACGGCGATGACGTTCTCGTCAGCCGCTCGGACGCCGGCGAGCAGCGCATCGGTCAGCGCGTCGTCGGCCGAGAAACCCGGGGCGACGCCAATAACGAGGTCAACCCGGCATACGACAAGCTCTACGGCTGGGAGGATCAGCCGCTTGCCAGCGACGACATCATGTTCGGCGGCGACGGCGCCGACACATTCTTGTTCAATCCGCAGATCAACGGCAAACGCGACATCATTATGGAGCATGTCAACGACGACCGGACGATCGACTGGGCCGGCGTCGCGGGCGAGAACGACAACCAGCATGACCACTGGGTCGACAGCTTCGGCATCGACACCATCGGCGACTACAACGCCGACGAGGACACCATTGCGATTGTCGGCCACACGGCGGCGCCGGAAGTCCGTTACAAGCTGATCGACAGCGACGGGGATGGCGTCGACGACGAACTGGTGTCGATCATCGATGTTTACTCCAATCAACACGGCGGCGGCGGCGCGCACAATGAAGACCTGATCGGCCAAATCGTCGTTCATGGCGACCTGGTCGAAGAGGATGATCTGGTCGTCGAAGCGAACGTGACCCACGGCATTGTCGAAACGGTGGACGAACTCAACGAAGCCCTCGCCCCGACCGGCGACGAGAAGGTGTCGACCCTGTCCGACGGGTCAACGTTCAAGGGGTACGATTCCCGAGACGACCAAGGCAATCTGGGCGAAGTCGTCGAGAACCCGGACCAATTCATAACCAACGGCTGGCTCGAGGAAGCGTCGGCGAACTTCGCAAGCAACGTGCCCGAAGGCACACCGCCGCCGGTCGCCGTTATCGACGATGCGTCCCATCCGGTCCTCGCTGCCGTGAGTCTCTCGGGTGAACCGGCCGACGGCGAGACCGACGGGTCGTCACCGGGCGCCTACGCCAATGTTCCGCACACACCGGGCTTGGCCCAGACTGCCGGCACGATCGCCTTCAACTTCACGGCGGAGAGCGTCGACGGATTTCAGACTCTGGCATCCAAGGATCATAGCGGCTACGGAGACGGCGGCCACTTCACGGCTTGGCTCTATTCGGGCGGCGTCAAGGTCCGTTACCAATCCGAAAGCCAGAGCGTCTATCTCTACGCCAGAGATACCGACCTCGAGCCTGGCGAACAGTACAGCTTCGCCTTCACGTTCGATGCCGGCGAAGCCGCGCTCTACATCGATGGCAAGCAAGCGGACGTCGAAGGCCTGACCGACAACGCCGGGTTCGAAGACGGCATGTCGGGGAACACGCAGAGCTTCGTACTCGGCGCCAGCACAACGACCCGGACGGAGGATCAGCTCAACAATCTGAAGGATTTCTTCCAGGGAACGATCGAGGACTTCGTGGTCTTCGATCGGGCGCTGTACCCGGTCGAAGTGGCGAAATACGAGGCCGGCGCCCTGCCGACCGTCGGGTCCGACGAGCCGCTACCGGACGCAAGCGAGCCCGCTGCGCCCGAGGTGCCGGTCGATTTGGCCGTCGCCGAAATTCCCGTGGCGCCGGGTGTCGACGTTCCGACAGCGACCAGCTTCTGGACATTCGATGACGGCGTCGAGGGCGTCTTCGGCGACGCCATGGGCGGACCCGACCTAACGGCCTATCGGAACGAAGGCGGTGTCGCGGTCCTTGCGAACGAGGCGCCGACCCGGCCGGGACCCCGTGGCGCCGGTGACCAGGCTCTGGAGTTCAACGGTGACAACAGTTTTGCCTTCATCGAGCACGATCAGTCCTACGAGATGACCCAGGGCACCATTGCGCTCTGGGTGCAGCCGGACGATGTATCCGACGACGGCATGTTCCTATCGAAGGATCAAAGCGGATCCGGCGACGGCGGCCACATCCGTTTCGGTTACGAGGACGGCGGCCACTTGTTCATACGCTTCGCCAATGGTGACGGATCGGGTAATCGGTCATGGGAGTCGTCGGTACCCTACCTCAGCGACGGCGAATGGGCCCATTTGGCCATGTCGTTCTCGGCCGATGGGGGCGTCACCGTCTACGTCAACGGTGCAGCGGTTCCGGACTACGGCTGGATCCGCCGGGAAGGCAACGAGGACCTGCCGAGCCTTCAGTCGGAGGCCTATCTGTTCCAGAACAGCGAGCCTTGAGTATTGGGCGCGGATACGTACAAGACCGGAAACAACGACACCGCCGCCGACTTCGCCGCGGATGACACAAACCTTCGCAATGCCTTCGACGGCGCGATCGGTGAAATCGGTATCTGGGGCGGATTCGACGCCGACGATGTGCTTTCGGCGGACGAGATCATGCAGCTTTATGTCGATGGGCCGGGTACGGCTTTGTTGCCTGCAGATCCGACGGTCGTCGAAACGGTTGCCGACATGACCGGAACCGACGGCCACGACACCATCGAAGGCGATCATGGCGATAACCGCATCGACGGTGGTGCTGGGGACGATGTGCTGCACGGTGGTTTCGGCGCCGATCTTCTGAGAGGCGGCGAAGGCGACGACCTGTTGGTCAGTCGCTCCGATGCCGGCGAGCAGCGCATCGGTCAGCTCGTCACCGGTGAACCGACACGCCCGAACGAACCGGGCACCGTCGACCTCAGCCGTTACAAACTGGTCGGCTATGAGGATCAGCCGTTCGTCGCCGACGATATAATGTTCGGAGGTGCCGGCGCAGATACGTTCCTGTTCAATCCGCAGATCAATGCCAAACGCGATATCATCTTCGAACACGTCAACGATGACCGAACGATCAACTGGGCCGGCGTCGCGGGTGAAAACACCTACACCCACGATCACTGGGTCGACAGCTTCGGTATCGACATCATTGGCGACTACGATTCGTCGGAAGATTCGATCGCCATCGTCGGTCACACCGCCGCGCCGGAGGTCGACTATCGACTCGTCGATACAGACGGCGACGGCGACGGGGATGAACTGGTCTCGGTCATCACCGTGTACTCGAACCAGCACGGTGGCGGCGGCGCTCATGACGGCGACCTGATCGGTCAGATTGTCGTGCACGGTGATCTGGTGGATCCAGACGACCTGCTGATCGATGCTGGCGTCACCCACGGCATCGTCGAGACCATCGACGAGATCGACGACGCACTGTTCATGGACCCGATCTATGACACCCTCGATCTCAAGACCTCGACCCTTGATGACGGCTCGGTGTTCGTCGGCTATGACTCGCGTGACAACGCAGGCAATACCGGCGACGTCATCGACAACCCGGAGAAGTTCGTTACCAACAGCTTCTATGACGAAGTTAAGGGCGACTTCCGGGGCAACGTGCCGGACGGAGTCGAAACCCCGAACGCCATCCTCGACGGCGTTTCCCACCCCGACCTCGGGAGCCTGACGTTCACCGGCAATCCGGCCGACGGCGAGACCGATGGCTCGACGCCCGGCGCCTATGTCGATGTTGCGCACTTCGACGCCTTGGCCCGGGACGGCGGAACCTACGCCTTCTCGTTTACAGCCGACTCGGTCGGTTGCAACAATCGGACCCTCATGTCCAAGGATGCGCGGACTTATGAGGACGGCGGCCACCTGACCGGTTATATCGATGGCGGCAAGGAACTCGTTTTCCGCTTCCAGTCGACGAACGAGAGTATCTACCTGAAGACCCGCAACACCGACCTCGAAGCCGGCCACAAGTACCATGTCGCCTTCACCTTCACCGCGACACAGGCGGCACTGGCTTGTCGATACGGAAGACCTCAGCGACAAGCCGGAGTTCGCAGCGGGTATGACGCGGAACCTCGAGAGCCTGGTTCTCGGCGCAAGCGCGCAGACGCGGTCGTCCGGTGAACTCGACAGTCTGAAAGACTACTTCGACGGAACGATTGACGACTTCCTGGTGCTTGACCGGGCGCTTTACCCGGCAGAGGTCTTGAAGCTCACAGCGGGCGCATTGTCGGTCAACCCGGCCGAGGCGGCGCCGGACGACCCGGAACCGGAGCCCGAACCGGAGCCCGAACCAGAGCCCGAACCAGAGCCCGAGCCGGAAGACCAGGAACTGATCGGTACGTCCGGTGCGGATGAGCTCGTCGGCGGTGCCGGCAATGACACCCTCGACGGCCGCGCCGGCAACGACACGCTCCTCGGCCGAGGGGGCGCCGACACACTGAACGGAGGCGAAGGCGAGGACGTTCTTCGCGGCAACGCCGGCCTGGATGTACTCCGTGGCGGTGAAGACGCCGACAAACTCTACGGCGGTCGCGGCGATGATGATCTCTCCGGCGACGGTGGCGACGATCGCCTCTTCGGCGGGCGGGGCAATGACCTGCTCGAAGGCGGCGCGGGCAACGACGTGCTGCGCGGCGGTCGCGACGACGACGTTTTGATCGGCGGTGCCGGCGACGACGATATGAGAGGCGACGCTGGCGCCGATACGTTCCGCTTCCTGATCCCGGACGGGGGCGGAACCCTCGGCGCAGACCGAATCCGAAAGTTCGATGCCGATGACCGAATTGAGGTTTCGGCGGATCTATCGGTAAGCCGGCAGGAGTTCAGGAATCGCACGGAACTGACCCTGACGAAAGCGGACGGCGAAACGGTCGGAACAGTCAAAGTCTTCGGTCACCGTGTCGAGGACGATGACATCTTCGTCTACACCCCGGACCTCGGCGGTGATTCCGTGATCTGACCACACACCGACTCTTATCGGGGGAAAGGTGGGACCTGAGTGTCCCACCTTTCTTGTTTCAGCCGCAAAAAACGCGACAACGGAACGGAAATCCCGATTGGTCCATTGGTCGTTTTCGAGCGAATCTCCCGCTCCTGGCACCTAGCGGCTGAAAAAATCGCGCAATGCTTCGCCTCCGTGCGGCCGATGGCTCACGTCTCCTTTGGCCTCCTTGCCGCCAGTGGCGTCCCAAGATCGGACAGCGGAGAATTAACAGCGCCTTGCGGACTCCGCGTGAGCATGGGCGCAAGGCCTCCACTACGTTTACCGCCTCATCGACGCGGGGACCGAATATCAACCGGACCTACCGGCCATTCTTGATTTGACGCGGATGATGGGCTTCGCCGGGCTCAATGTGACGCATCTCCATAAGCAGAGAATTCTCGATCATATCGATTGGATATCGGATGACGTCCAGCGTATTGGCGCATCGAACACCATCGCCTTTTATGGAACCGGCATCGACGCTCACAATACTGATTGTCTGGGTTATGCCGCTGCTATTCGAGAGGAATTGGCGGACGCCGAAAAGACGGGCGGACCGCAGAGGTCGTCGGTGGCCCGCCGAAACAAATCAGGACCCAGCGAATATCTCGCTAAGCCTCAACGACATGGCAACACAGTCAAACCGCATACGGGCTGTGGGGCTGTTTATTTGACCAGTGCCTTGTCGCGCGGTTTTCGCTGTTTGCCTGCCAAGATTTGCGTTGTCCTCGTTGAACCGGGTCGCTATACACCTCGGCCATGCAAGATGATTCTCAGTCGGAAGCGGTGATTTCAGGTAATTCGCCTGCGGCCGCCGGCCCCGGGTGGCGCCGTTACTTATCTCAACGCGAAAATCGAATGGGGCTGTCCTAGCTAAGGACGGTTTTGTCTCGAATTCACCCATGTCTTTAATTGGTTAAGCAGTTCCCGGTGATCACCTCCATTGAACCGCCATTCGCACTCCTTTAGGAACAGGTGAAAGCTCTGTTTCGGGATGCCGTTAAAGCGC
>Ga0209680_1000078_pt1 | contig 26335 bp, 26 predicted proteins | sample WorMetLIZISLAND1_FD_187413 | JGI IMG/M metagenome (GOLD analysis project Ga0209680, IMG submission 187413) | Marine gutless worms symbiont microbial communities from Max Planck institute for Marine Microbiology, Germany - Olavius loisae LIZARD... ... | reverse complement strand
GTCAACCATGTTCATTTCCCGTTCATACGGGATTGAGCCAAGGGTGATAGAGTTTTTCGCTTAGAGGAAACCATGATGAATTGGACTGCGGGTATGGGTCGCTCGGGTGGTATGAGACCCATTCCCCATGAGGAACTGTCTTGACCCACTATCGTTCACGCCGAGAAAGCCTGATGTGCTGGGAAAAGTGATGAAAGACGCGGCCGCGGAAAGCCTCTTGATCGACCACGCTGATGGCGGCGTCGATGCGTGGGTCCGCGACTTCGCCGAATCGGTCTCCGATTGGTTCTGGGAACAGGATTCGAATCTGCGCTTTACCTATCTCTCACCAATGCATGAAGTCGTGACCGGGATTTCGCCGGAGAACCTTCTTGGCAAATCGCGCCGGCAGCTCTTCGAAGAACGCGGCGGCGAGATGGATGAAAACTGGCGTGAGCATTTTCGAACCATCGAACGCCACGAGAGTTATCGCAACTTCGTTTACGTCATGACGCGGCCGGACGGCGATCGCCGGGTCATCCGAAACAGCGGCAAGGCGATCTTCGACGATAAAGGTGTGTTCACCGGGTATCGTGGTGTCGGAACCGATATCACGGAGCAGGTGAACCGCGAGGAAGCCCTGCTGAAAGCCAAGGACGCAGCGGAAAGTGCCGACCGGGCAAAATCGGACTTTCTGGCGTCTGTCAGCCATGAACTGCGCACGCCGGTGACGTCGATCCGTGGATCATTGGGTTTGTTGCGGGGCGGCACCTTCGGCCCCTTCCCCGAACAGGCGATCGAAATGATCGAGGTCGCGCACGACAACGCGGTCCGACTCGCCAATCTCATTGACGACATTCTAGATATGGAACGGATCAGCAGCGGCGACATTGAATACGAGATGGCGCCAGTCAACCTTCGCCAGCTGTTGGAAAGAGCCGTATCGGCCAATCAAAGGTTTGCCAATCAGTTCAAGGTTCATTTGGAATTCACACCGGATCGAGCGCACTCGGCGGTTGTTCTGGGAGACAAGCGGCGGCTGCGTCAGGTCATGAATAACTTGCTGACCAACGCGGCGAAGTTTTCCTACGAACACGGCCGCGTTGCCGTCTCACTCGGGGAAATGCAGGGACTGGCGCGGATTACCGTCGCCGATGAAGGTAGAGGTATTCCCGAAACCTTCCGGTCCCAGGCCTTTGCGCCTTTTACTCAGGCCGATCCCTCGGCGAGTCGTTCCCGCGGCGGAACCGGGCTCGGACTTGGTATCAGCCAGGCGATCATCAAGAGCCACGGCGGCAAGCTCCACTTCGAGTCGCAGGAAGGTTGTGGTACCTGCTTTTTCGTCGACCTGCCGCTGATCGCCGAAAACGGTGCCAACCTGCACGCCGTACGCTAATCCCATTTACCCTTCCTGAAATTGTTGTTTACGCTTCCCTCCCAGCGAGCGGATGAATAATATCCGGGCAACTCTCAAAAGCCGGCCCGAGCCGGCGTGCTCGAAGAAGGACCTATCAGAAATGCTGTCAGGAAAGATACTTGTCGCCCAGGGAGGCGGCCCAACCGCCGTCATCAACCAATCCGTTGTCGGCATCACCCTCGAAGCGAGGAAATTCGCCGGTGTCGAAGCCGTGTACGGTGCTCTTCACGGTGTCAGCGGCATCGTCAATGAAGACTTTATCGACCTCGGCCAGGAAACGCAGTCCAACCTGGAACTGGTCGGGGCGACACCGTGCTCGGGTCTTGGATCGACCCGTGACAAGCCGGATGAAGCGTATTGCCATGAGATCTTCAAGGTGTTGCAAGCGCACAAGATTAGTACGTTCTTCTACATCGGCGGCAATGACTCTTCGGATGCGTTGCGGATCTTAGCCGACGAGGCGAAGGCGGCTGACTACGCGCTTCGCTGTATCCATATCCCGAAAACCATCGACAATGACCTGATGGTCAACGACCACACCCCCGGATTCCCGTCGGCCGCCAAATTCGTGGCCAGCGCTTTCGCCGGGGTCAATCAGGACAACAGGGCGCTTCAAGGCGTCTATGTGGCGGTCGTCATGGGCCGCCACGCCGGATTCCTGACCGCCGCTTCGGCCCTAGGACGCCGCTATCCGGACGACGGTCCGCATCTCATCTACTTGCCGGAACGCGAGTTCGACATGGACCGTTTTCTCACCGAAGTGAAGGAAACCAATGACAAGTACGGTCGCTGCATCGTCGCCGTCTCGGAAGGCATCCACGACTCCAGCGGCACGCCGATCGTCACCAAACTGGCTGAGAAGGTGGAACATGATGCCCACGGCAACGTCCAACTCTCGGGAACCGGGGCACTTGCCGATCTGCTCACCGACCAGATCAAGGAAAAGACCGGCATCAAACGCGTCCGCGGCGACACCTTCGGGTATCTGCAGCGCTCCTTCCTCGGCTGCGTGTCCGACATCGACCAGCGCGAAGCCCGCGAGGTCGGCGAGAAAGGCGTGCAATTCGCCCATGCAGCGGGCCGCGACGGCACGGTCACCATCCATCGAGTCGGCAACTACGCCACCGAATACCAACTCACCCAGTTGGAAGAAGTGGCCGGCAAAACGAAAGTGATGAGCGACGACATGATCGCTTCGTCGGGAAGTGATGTCACAGCAGCGTTCATCGACTACGCGAAGCCGCTTCTGGGCAGTGGCATGCCCGAAGCATCGCGTTTTCAAGCGCCGCGCGTCGACAAGATCCTTGCCTGACGGGAGACGACCAGAAACGCCGCGCCCGTGTAAAAAGCGATGGCGCGGTGTTTCTTACCGGCTCCTCTTCTTCACTCGGGATCGACGTACTCGACCTCGACGCCGGCTTCGTTGAACATCTCCTCCGCAATCCGGCTTTGTGTCGCCCAGGGCTCGTGGGAAAAGTCCGGAGTCGGGCAAACCACCCGTTTGATCCCAGCCTGGATGATCAAGACCGCGCATCGTGCGCAGGGCGGCAACGGCGTCACATAGAGCGTACCCCCCTCTGCCTGCGGTCCGGCGAAAACGAGCGCATTCTGCTCGGCATGAACGACCATTTCATACTTGATGGCGCGGTCCTTGAGGCGTTCCTCGGCGTCTTCGACGCCCGAGGGAAATCCGTTGAAGCCGGTCGAGACGATCCGTTTCGTCTGTGGATGAACGATAACGGCGCCGACCTTGGTCGACGGGTCCTTCGACCAATCGGAAATAAAGTCGGCGAGGTCAAAGAACCTGCGGTCCCATTTGTCCATCACGTCGCACCCTCCTCGTCAATTATCACCACGCCGGTGCCGCGTCGTCGATCAGAATCTGCGGGGATTCGCTGCCCTGCCAGCGGTTGACCCGCAGGCGGCCGGCTAAATGCATGGGCCGTCCGCTGGTATCGAGCAGGAATTTCCCCAACGGGCGGTCCAGGCACCGAAACGCGATCCCCTTCAACTGGCGCCCTCCCTGATTGGCGACGCTGACCCGAACATGGTCCGACCCGGCAACGGCGGCATAGTCGAGATGGACGTTCGGCAGGGCGAATCGGGGCTCCGGGTTGCCGGAACCGAACGGACCGACGCGGGCCAATTCCCGGATCAAGTCCAGGTTGACAGCGCCTGGCGCGACGACGCCATCGAGGCGCAAGGTCGGCACGATGCCGCCCTCGGTGATTGCGGTTCCGATCCGCTCGTCGAGAAAGGTCTTCAGGTTCTTGAGCATCGGCCTCTCGACGGTGAAACCGGCCGCCATCTGGTGGCCGCCGCCCTTGACGAGTAGTCCCGATTGGCGCGCCGCAATGACGGCGGCACCGAGATCAACCCCGCTGACCGAGCGCCCCGACGCCGAACCGGTGTCGCCGTCGAAGGAGATAACGCAGGCGGGCCGGTTGTAGCGATCTTTCAAACGGCTGGCGACGATCCCGATAACCCCCGGATGCCATCCGTCGCCGACCGCGAGTATCACCGGGCCGGGGTCGTCACCGGCTTCTGTGGTTTCGATGGCTTCGGCGAGAACTTTTTCTTCGATCGCCTGGCGTTCCCGGTTGAACTTGTCGAGCCGTTCGGCGATCTCGGCGGCCTCGCCGGTGTCGTCGGTGGACAGCAAGCGGGTTCCCAGATCCGGCGCGCCGACGCGGCCGCCGGCGTTGACGCGCGGACCGAGCACGAATCCCAAATGGTAGGCACCGGGCGCCTCGTCCATACGCGCCACGTCCGATAGGGCGCGGATGCCGGGATTCCGCCGTGCGGCCATGACCTTCAACCCCTGAGTGACGAAGGCCCGGTTGACGCCGGTTAGCGGCACCACGTCGCAGACCGTGCCAAGGGCAACGATATCGAGCCACTGGGTCAGGTCGGGTTCCGGCCGCGACTGATACCAGCTGGCGTTCCGAAGGACGCGGTTGATGGCGACGATAAGCAGGAACGCGACACCGACGGCAGCGAGCTGCCCCTGGCCGCTGTCGTCGTCGATGCGGTTGGGGTTGACGATGGCGGTGGCGGACGGAAGGCTGGGTTCCGCCACGTGGTGGTCGACGACGATGACATCGAGCCCCGCATCCTCGGCGACCGCCAGGGGGTCATGGGCCACGGTTCCGCAATCGACCGTGACGATCACCGAGGCACCTTCGTTCTTGAGTTCGAGAAGCGCCGGGCCGTTAGGGCCGTAGCCCTCGCGGATGCGATCGGGGATGTAAACGCGACAGCGGCCGCCGACAACCCTCAGGAACCGAGTGAACAAGGCCGACGAGGTGGCACCGTCGACGTCGTAGTCGCCGAACACGGCGATCCGTTCGTCCTGCATGACGGCGCTGGCAATCCGCTCGGCCGCCACGTCCATATCCGCCAACGCTTCCGGTTCCGGCAACAGATCCCGCAACCGGGGTTCGAGAAAGGAAGGCGCCGTGTCGGCATCGATGCCGCGCGACGACAATATGCGCCCGACGATTTCCGGCAGATGCAGTTTTTGCGCCAAGGTCAGCGCACGGCGCTCGTCGGCTTCCCGGCCAACCCATCGTTTACCGGCAAGCGAATGCTCGATCCCTAGAAAGGGCGCCGCAGTAGCGCTGGACGTGGCCGCCCTAATCCCCTTGGTCTCGCCGAAGGAAGTCATGGTGACCTTCGATCAAGCGAAGCGTACGGGTCGTCGATCGCATGACGAGGGAATGGGTGACCGCGCCGTCGAGCGTGGTGCGGACTCCGTTGAGGATGGCGCCGTAGGTGACACCCGTCGCAGCGAACGTGACGTTTCCGGAAGCCATTTCCTCCGTCGTGTATTTCCTCTTTACGTCTTCGATGCCGGCGGCCTTGGCAGCGGCGCCTTCGTCGTTGTTTCGGATTACCAGCCGGCTTTGCATTTGCCCACCGACGCCGCGCAACGCGGCGGCGGCGAGGACGCCCTGCGGAGCGCCGCCGATCCCCATGTATGCATCGACGATGGTGTTTTTCTCGGTGACTTGAATGACGCCGCTGACGTCGCCGTCCTGGATCAACCGGATCCTGGCCCCGGCTTCCCGGATCTTGGTGATCAGCTGGCCGTGACGCGGCCGGTCGAGCAGGTAAACGACGAGGTCTGATATGGCGACACCCTTGGCGTCGGCCAGGCTCGCCAAGTTTTCATCGGGTTCACGGTCGAGATCGACCACATTGTTGGGCAGGCCGGGACCGACGGCAATCTTTTCCATATAGATATTGGGGACCGACAGGAAGGCGCCGTCCTCGGCCATGGCGATGACAGAGAGCGCATTGGGCCCGCCGCGGGCAACGATGCTCTTGCCTTCCAACGGGACGACAGCGACCTGCGCCTTGAGACCGTCACCGGTGCCGACCTTTTCGCCGACGAACAATCGGCTGGTTTCGCCCTGGGCCCCTTCGCCGATGACGATGGTGCCGTCGATCATCATGTTGTGGAGAGCCATGTGAGCGGCCTTGACGGCGGCCTGGTCGGCGGTTTTTTCATCCCCTTGGCCCATGAAACGGACAGCCGCGATGGCGGCCGCTTCGGTCACACGGACGGCTTCCATAGCCAGGTTACGGTCTGCGTCGGTCGTTCCCGTCATCGTGCTACTGTGGACTGGAAGCGGTGCGGTTGCCAACCCTTTACCGGTACCGTTCATTTGAGGAAACTCTCGATGCGGATCAGAACCGGGGGCTCAACCACCGCCTCGAGCGCAGCGATATCCGCGACCGTCCGCAACATCGCATCTTCCTCGGTATCGTGAACGGTCATCACGACCGGAACCGGCTCGCCCGGATCCCGGGCCTGCTGCAGGACCTGTTCCATCGACACGGCATGGTTTTTCAAACTCGTCGCGATGTCGGCGAAGACACCGGGTTTGTCGACGACCATAAGCCTCACGTAGTAGGGCCCGATGTGACGCCCCATCGGCAAGGTCGCCGGTTTGCCCAAGGCTTTGGCCGGCGTGCCGAAAGTGGGAACCCGGTGGCCGCGCGCAATGTCGACGATATCGGCGACGACGGCCGATGCGGTCGGTCCCGCCCCGGCGCCTCGGCCCTCGTAAATGGTGTCGTCGACGAAGTCGCCCTCCACGACGATCCCGTTGAAAACACCGGAGACGTGATTGATCGGTGCGTCTACAGGCACCATGCAGGGGTGTACCCGTTGCTCGATCCCGTCACCAGCTCGGTTGGCCACGCCCAAAAGCTTGATCCCATATCCGAGGCGCCTGGCAAATTCGATATCGACCGGCGACAGGTGCCGGATTCCCTCGACATAAACGGAGTCGAAATCGATTTCCGTAGCGAAGGCGACGCTGGCCAGAATGGCTAGCTTATGGGCCGTATCGATGCCGTCGACGTCGAAGCTGGGATCCGCTTCCGCATACCCCAGATCCATGGCCTCCCGAAGGACCTCGTCAAAGGCCCGGCCAGACTGAGACATATCCGTGAGGATGTAATTGCAGGTCCCGTTGAGGATCCCGAATAGCCTGTCGATACGGTTGCCGACCAACCCTTCGCGCAGGGCCTTGACCACGGGGATGCCGCCGGCGACGGCAGCCTCGAACGCGAGTACGGCGCCTGTTTCCTCGGCGGCCAAGGCCAAAGTCTGGCCGTGATGAGCGATCAGCGCCTTGTTCGCCGTCACCACGTGTTTACCCGCTGACAACGACCGTTCGACGAGATCTTTCGCGACACCATCCTCACCGCCGATCAATTCGACGACGACATCGACGTCATCGCCATCGGCAAGGTCGACGGCGGCGTCATGCCACGTCATGGCATCAAGCGGCACGCCACGGTCCTTTGAGCGGTCACGGGCGGATACGGCAGTTACCTTGATTTCCCGGCCGGCCCGCGCGGAAATTGCACCGCGATGGGTGTCGAGCATCGCCAGCACGCCGGCGCCCACCGTACCGAGGCCGGCGATACCAATTCTCAGGGGTTGCGTCATGCAGCGGAGGCTTTCTTCTTTTTCGCCGGTTTACGGCTTTCACCGCGGGCGTTCTGTAGAAACGATTTGATGTTGCGGATCGCCTGGCGCGTACGGTGCAGGTTTTCGACCAACCCGATGCGGACGTGACCGTCCCCGTGTTCACCGAAACCAATTCCCGGAGCAACCGCGACCTTGGCTTGATCGAGAAGGAGCTTGGAAAACTCGAGGGAACCCAGTTCGGCGAATTCCTCGGGTATGGGCGCCCAGGCGAACATCGTCGCTGGCGGTGACGGAATGTCCCACCCGGCGGCAGCCAAACCCTCGATCAGGACGTCGCGCCGCTCCTTATAAAGCGCCCGCATATCGTCGATGCAATCCTGTGGCCCATTCAACGCCGCCGCCGCCGCCACCTGAATGGGCGTGAAGGCCCCGTAATCCAGATAGGATTTGACCCTCGCCAGTGCTTCGATCAGGCGCGCGTTGCCGGTGGCGAAACCAATGCGCCAACCGGGCATGGAGTAGGTCTTGCTCATCGAGGTGAATTCGACAGCGATATCCCAGGCCCGCCTGATCTGCAGGATGGACGGTGGTGGTTCGCCTTCGAAATAGACCTCGGCATAGGCCAGGTCCGACAACACATAAATCCCGTGGAAGGCGCAGAAGTCGACGACCTGCCCATAGAAATCGAGGTCGGCGCAAATGGCCGTCGGGTTATTCGGGAAATTGAGAACGATCGCCGTCGGTTTCGGAACGCTATGCTGAACGGCGCGCTCGAGAGCGGCTAGGATATCGCCGTCCGGCGCCACCGGGATGTTCCTGACCGCGGCACCGGCGATGATGAATCCGAACTGATGGATGGGATAGCTGGGGTTGGGGACCAAGATGACGTCACCCGGCGTCGTGATCGCCGACGATAAGTTGGCCAACCCTTCCTTGGAGCCGAGCGTAACCACGGTTTCCCGTTCGGGATCGACCTCCACCCCGAAACGCCGCTCGTAATAGGCGGCAAGGGCCTTGCGCAAACCGGGAATACCGCGCGAGTTGGAATAGCGGTGAACCTTCGGATCGAGGGCCGTTTCGCGCAGTTTCTCAATGATGTGGGGCGCCGGCGGCTGGTCCGGATTACCCATGCCGAAATCGATGATATCCTCGCCGGCGGCCCGCGCGCGGGCTTTCATGGCGTTGACTTCGGCAAACACATACGGCGGAAGCCGCCGGATTTTGTGAAATTCCTGGTCCATCGTGTTCACATGCCAGATGACCGTGGCCATCTCAAGGCAAAATGGCTCAACCCCTTTTGTCGTGGGGCGGCCTCGCTTCGTCAGCTTTCCAAATAGATCTCCGCACGCCGGTTTCCGGCCTCGCCCGAGGGCATGAACTCGTAGAACCGCGGCTGGCTATCCGATACGGCATCGACCTGAATTTCCATCTTCGGGGCGCCGAGGCGCACCAATTCCCGAGCCACAGCGTCGGCCCGTGCCGCGGATACCTGGAAGTTGATCATCTTGTGGCGGACCGGATCCGTGTTCCGGGTCCGGCTGCTGGCATGGCCGATAACGCGTATCCGCCCGCCGCGTTCCTTCTGCAAGCGCATAACATCCCTCAAGATGTTGCGGTCGCGGGAATTCAAGCGCGAAGACCCGTTGCCGAAATGGATGGTCGCGACTTTGACCGCACCCTGCGCCATGGCGGGTGCGCGACGTTGTCCGAACGCCGGCGCCGAGGCGGTTTCAACGGGCGCTGCCGAAGTCGCCGGCGCCGTCACCGGGCTTCCGTAACCGGCTTGAACGCCATCGGCCGAAACGATAACGGTGTCGAAGCCACCGGAACCGATGGGTTGCGTCGCAACAAGCGGCAACGCCGGACCGCCTTCGCTGGCCCGCGCCCGGATTTCGGACAACCGTTTGGCGAACCTCTCCTGGAAATTTCCTTGGTCTGCCGTGGAGAACACGGTTTCCGGCGACGTGGTTGCCGGTGCCGAGGCGACCTGCTGGGGTGGCTCCGATGTGACCGGTGACACCGGCATCGCCGGCGGTGCCGGTGCTGCGGCCATCGCCGGTGCCGGCGGTTTCTTGGGCGGTTGACCGAGAACGTTCAATGCTTCGCCCTGTCGAGGAACAGCGGGCGCATATTTCCGCCCCTCGACGTCCGCAACCAACCCTTGGGCACGGGCTTCATACTGTTGCTGCTGTTGGTCGACGCTCGAGAGTTTTGGAAACTCGCCCTCCTTGCCCGGTGGAGGCGTGCCGCGTTCGGCCACGAGAGCGCTGCCTTCTTGTTCAGATTTCGAGGTCGAGGCATCATCTTCACCGGAGAAAAACTCGACGGTGTTGTCGTACCATTCGACCGGGTTCAAGGCGTCCGGCACCTGAGAACAACCGGCAACGAACAGGGCGGTCACGAAAAGGGCGCCGGGCCCGGTCAGTCGACCGGCCGAGTTTTTTGATTTTCTGTTTGTCTCATCGTTGGCCATTTCTGTGCCGCTCCCTCAAAATCCCTAGAAATACGCAGTTTCCTACTTGATTTGCACGGTGGCTTAAAATAGTTAACCTTTTACAAAGACTTTTCGCAATTGCGAAATAGGTGCCGGTGAACGTGATCTGGCCGGGCCGTCAGATTTTTTCGCCAACCCTGGAGACGCTCTCTCTCCGACGAGACGATCATAGAGGATTGGGCCATGACCGATCAACAAAACACATCCCCTCAACTCCCTGATCCGGCTGAGCTTTCGAAGTCGCTCTCGGGTATCGCCGAACGGTCGCAACGACTGGTCGCAGACTTTGTCGCCAAACGGACCGCGTCCGGCGAGATTCCCAGCGCCGATCCCTTGAACGTCGGTGGTGCGTTCATGGAAATGACCGCCAAGATGATGACCAACCCGGCGCAGGTCGTCGGCGCCAGCCTGTCGCTCTGGCAGGACTATGTGAGTCTGTGGCAGAGCACCGCAAGCCGCATGGTCGGACAGGATAGCGAACCCGTTGTTGCGCCGGCCCGTGACGACCGGCGCTTCAAGGACGAAGCGTGGAACGACAACGGGGTATTCGATTTTATCAAACAATCCTACCTGCTGACCGCCAAGTGGATGGAGACGACGGTCAACGATGTCGAAGGCCTTGACGAAAAAACCGCCAAAAAGGTCGATTTTTACACCCGCCAATTCATCGATGCCCTGTCGCCGAGCAATTTCGTCATGACCAACCCGCAGGTCCTTAGGGAGACACTGGATTCGGGCGGCGAAAACCTGGTCCGCGGGTTGGAGAACCTGCTCAGCGATCTGGAGCGCGGCAACGGGCAGCTCAAGATCAGTATGACCGATTCCGAGGCCTTCACCATCGGCGAGAATATCGCCACCACCAAAGGCAAAGTCGTCTACCGCAACGACCTGATGGAGCTCATCCAATTCAATCCGTCGACGGATGAAGTGCAGAAGACGCCGCTGATGATCGTGCCGGCGTGGATCAACAAGTATTACATCCTCGATCTCCGCGAAAAGAACTCGCTGGTCAAATGGGCCGTCGACCAAGGCCACACTGTCTTCATGATCTCCTGGGTCAATCCCGACGAGAAACTGGCCGAAAAGACCTTCGACGACTACATGCTGGAAGGGCCGCTGGCGGCCATCGACGCCATTCAGGAGGCGACCGGCGCGGAGAAAGTGAACGCCGCCGGATACTGCATCGGCGGCACCCTTCTCGCTTGTTCCTTGGCCTATATGGCCGCCAAGGGCGATGACCGCGTCAATTCGGCGACCTATTTTACGACGATGATCGACTTCGAAGAGGCCGGAGAGCTCTCCGTCTTCGTCGACGAGAGCCAGATCACCAAGCTCGACAAGGTCATGGAAAAACGCGGCGGCTTTCTCGAGGGCGGCGAAATGGCGAGCACCTTCAACATGATGCGCGCCAATGACCTGATCTGGTCGTTCGTGGTCAACAACTACCTCTTGGGCAAGGATCCGTTTCCCTTCGACCTGCTCTATTGGAACTCGGACTCGACACGGATGCCGCGGGCCATGCACACTTACTATCTGCGGACCATGTATCTGGAAAACAAACTCAAGGACCCGGGCGGGATGGTTGCCGACGGTGTCCCCTTGGACCTTGGCCAGATCAAGGTCCCGACCTACATCGTCGCCACCCGCGAGGATCACATCGCACCTTGGAAATCGACGTTCGCCGCGACCAAACTGTACGGCGGCCCGATCCGCTTCGTATTGTCCGGTTCCGGCCACATTGCCGGTGTCGTCAACCCGCCGGCCGCCCAGAAATACGGGTATTGGACCAACGGTCGAAAAGCGGCGACGCCGGACAAATGGCTTGAAGGCGCCAAGGAGAACATCGGTTCCTGGTGGCCGGACTGGGACGATTGGATCAAGAAGCGCGGCTCCAAGGCAAAGGTCCCGGCCCGTGTCCCGGGTGACGGCGAATTGAAGGTGTTGTGCGACGCTCCTGGCGAGTACGTGCTCACGACCTTGGACTGACGAGAACCGCGGCCGCATTTCGCATGGCGGTGGTCATATCTCTTTCCGTCAGGCCGGCGTAACCCAGGACCAGGCCTTCGCTGAACGCCGTTCCCGCGAAGTATTCGGATAGGGCCGGCGCGATGATTCCTGCCTCCGCCAGTCGCTGCGAGGCCGTCTTGTCGTCGGTCCCGCAACGCGGCCCCATCGACGCAACGAGGTGCATGCCGGCCTCACTGGCCGCGGCATCGAGCACGCCGTCGGCTCTTCGGTATGGATCACCCGGATCAGGGTTTCCTGACGCTCTTCGTACAACGCCCGCATTCGCCGGATATGGGCGGCGAACTGACCGTCTTCTATGAATTGGGCGAGGACCGGTTGCATGGCGATCGACGGCTGATCGTCAAGGGCCGCCCGAACCTTCAGGAAGGGGTCGACCAGGGCCTGCGGAAGCACCAAATACCCGAGCCTGAGGGCGGGAAACAGGACCTTTGAGAAGGTTCCCGCGTAGATCACCCGGGATCCGCCATCCAACCCCTGCAACGCTGACAGTGGTTTGCCGCCGTAGCGGAATTCGCTGTCATAATCATCTTCCAGTATCCAGGCACCTGCTTCGGCCGCCCAGTTAAGGAGTTCCAGCCGTCGCGCCAGGCTCATGGTAACCCCTGTCGGGTATTGATGAGACGGCGTAACCGCAGCGAGTACCGCGTCCGGCGCCAATGCCTCTCCACGGTCGATGGACAATCCCTCGTTGTCGACCGATACGTCGACCAATTCCGCTCCGGCGGCCAGAAATGCACCGCGCAGTCCGGCATAGCCCGGGTCTTCGACCCAGACCCGATCGCCCGGGTCGATGAGAACCCTGGCGATCAGGTCCAGTCCCTGCTCACCATCACCTGGTCGCCGGAACAATGGACGCCGCGCACCGCTCCCAGATAGGCCGCAATGGCATCCCGCAGCGGGCGGTAGCCGGCGAGATCGCCGGATACCAACAGGTCGGCGGGTGGGCGACGCCAGAACTTGGCACCGAGCCGGCTCCAATGGGTGAATGGAAAGTTGTCGAGGTCGGGAACCCCGGGGCGGAAGGCGCGGGCCGGCAGCGCTGTGCGGCGGGAACCGAGGTCGCCGAGACGACGGTTCAATCCGGAGGTCTTTCCCGCCGGTTCGGAACGCTCCGCCCCCTGCCCGGAACTGTTCCTTGCCGTCAATAGATCCTCGGGCAGAACCCGCGAAACCCGGGTCCCGGAACCGGTCCGCCCTTCGACATAACCCTCACCGTAAAGGCGGTCGTAGGCAGCGAGGATGGTGTTTCGGGAAACGCCCATTTCGGCGGCGAGCAGACGCGACGACGGCAGCCGGGCCCCGGGTGCCAACCGGCCCTGTAAGATGGCGTCCCGGATCTGGTCGAAGACTTGGGTCTGCAGCGGCGTATCCAGAGTCCGATCAAGCGCCAATGCGATCAATGGTGATTTTTGGGCACGCTTAACCATGCTCGCTCCTAAATGGCTCTGTCATTTTTCTCGAAACGGAACTTCCTAAGATACCAATTATTCCTTAGCTTGTCTCCAATGAAACATGGGCGCCCATCTTGGCCGCCCCAAAGGAGACACGCGACATGTCCATGGATCTTCCCAGCGTCTGCCCGCTGGACTGCCCGGATACCTGCAGCCTGACCGTAACCGTGGAAGAGGACCGCATCGTCAAGGTTCGCGGCTCCCATGTCAATCCGATCACCGAAGGCGCCATCTGCAACAAGGTGGCACGGTCGTTTCCCGAGTTCGTGCACGGCGAAAACCGGCTGACACACCCCCTGGCAAGGAGCGGCGCGAGAGGATCGGGGGCGTTCGACAGGATTTCCTGGCAGGAAGCGCTGGACCGGATCTACGAAGGCTTTTCCAAAGTCATCGATCAATACGGCCCGCAATCGTTAGTGCCCTTCAACTACGCCGGTCCACACGGTTTCCTCGCCGGTGGATCGATCGATTACCGGTTCTTCAACAAACTCGGCGCCACGCGCCTTGATCGGGGGCCCCTATGCGGCGGCGTCAAAAGCATCGCCTATGAAAGCCTCTTCGGGACCATGCCAGGCACGCCCATGGAGCAGGCGCGCCACTCCAAGCTGATCGTCGTCTGGGGCAACAACGTCACCGTCTCCAACCTGCACCTGAGCTCGATCATCAAGGAAGCCAGGCGCCAGGGCGCCAAACTGGTGGTCGTCGATCCGAAACGGATCAAGATCGCCGAACAGGCCGACCTCGTCATCCAGCTCAAACCAGGCACCGATGTGGTGCTGGCCTGGGCCGTGGCCAATGAACTGGAGCGCCTCGGCGCCGTCGATCACGCCTTCATCGACAAGTGGGTCGTCGGTTTCGACGGCTTCATGGCGCGCGCGCGGCGGATGACAATCGACCAGGCGGCGGATATCTGCGGCATCGCGGCCGAGGATATCCGCACGCTGGCCGGGATGTTCGCGGAGTTGTCGCCTGCCGCCATCGCCATCGGCAACGGTATGGAACGGAACCGCAACGGCGGCGCCTGCATGCGAGCCGCCATGGCGCTGGCCGCGATCACCGGCCAATTCGGGGTCAGAGGCAGCGGCGTCATCGCCAAGGCCGGATACGCCTTTCCGAAAACGACGGCGCGCCTACAACGCCCGGACCTGTTGGAGGGCGATACGCGGACGCTGAACATCATCGACATGGCCAAGCACATCCTCGACGACGGTCTCGACCCACCGATCAAGGCTCTGATGATCTACAATCACAACCCAGTCGGCGTTCACCCGGATCAGAACCGCATGAAGCGGGCGCTCGCCCGGGAAGACGTGTTCATCGCCGGTTGCGACGTCGCCATGACCGACAGCATGCTCTATGCGGACGTGATCCTGCCAGCGGCCAGTCATTTCGAATACGCGGATCTCTACGCCGCCTACGGCCAGCAGTACCTGCAGCGTGCCGACGCGGTGATCTCGCCGGTCGGCGAGGCCCTGCCAAACACGGAGATCTTCAGGCGCCTGGCCGAACGGTTCGGGTTCGACGGCCCGACCTTTACCGCAAGCGATGCGGAACTCATGGACGACGCCCTCGACCTCGATGATCCGCGCGTCAAGGACATCCGGCCAAGCCGGCTTAGTACGGATAGGGCTCTGCGCATGGAGTTCGACGGTGAGGAAGCGATCCCGCTGGCCAACGTCTTTCCGACGACGCCGAGCGGCAAGATCGAACTCTACTCGCAAGCCCTGGAGGATAAGTACGGACAAGGCCTGCCGGATTACCGACCACTTGCGGAAGGCCCGCCCCTGATCATCGTGACCCCGTCATCGGACAAGCGGACCAATGCCACGTTCGGCGGCACCAGCCAATCCGACGGAACGGAAGTCCTGGAAATGCATCCGGACGATGCGGCCGAGCGCGGTCTCGAAGACGGCATGACGGTCCGTGTCTGGAATGACCTCGGCGAAGTGGCCTTAGCCTTGAAGATCAGCGAAGCCGTCAGGCCGGGCGTCGTCTATTCACCCAAGGGGACATGGTTGAGAACCAGTTCGACCGGCCAGACGACGGCGGCGCTCATCCCCGTCGACAAAGCCGATATCGGTGAAGGGGCGTGTTACAACGACACCCGTGTCGAGGTGGCGGCGTTCGCCGACGCCTGATCGCCGAGCTGAGCAAGGTTCGTAAGGAAAACCGAGTCCGAAGAGTCGTTTAGCCCTCGATCTTCAAAGATCGAATCAACTCCCGCGCCGCCGAACCCGGGTCGACGTGGCGCTCGACGGCGCGGTCGAGTAGCGTTTTCAGTTGCCCGTCCCGTTGCCCTTCCAGGCTCTCGCGGACCAGGTCCTCGGCGGTCTTGAGGATGCGCATTTCGGTGATCTTGCGGTGCCGGTGTTCCTGTTCCCCCGAGCCGTCCAGGTGCTCCCTGTGCGCGGCCACCTGCTCGGCCAGGTCTTCGATACCGCTGCCGGTCTCGGCGCTCGTCGCCAGGACCGGAACCTGCCAGCCGAAGCGCTCCCGCCCCCTCAGGCCGAGATTGAGCATGGCCTTCAGGTCGGCGACGGTTTCGCCGGATTCCGGTTTATCGCATTTCGAGACCACGTGGATGTCGGCGATCTCGAGGACACCGGCCTTGATCGCCTGGACACCGTCCCCGAGGCCGGGGGCGGAGACGACGACGACACTGTGAGCCGCCTCGGCGATATCGACCTCGTCCTGGCCGACACCGACCGTTTCGATGAGAACGATATCGAAGCCGGCCGCGTCGAGGATATCGACGGTGTCGAGACAGGCGCGCGCCAATCCACCGAGCGCACCGCGTGTCGCCAAAGACCGGATAAACACGCCGTCATCGGTGGCCAAGTCACCCATGCGCACGCGATCGCCCAAAATGGCACCGCCGGAAAACGGGCTCGACGGGTCGACGGCGACGATCCCGACGGTCTTTCCCCTGCCCCTAAAAGCCTTGGCCAGAGCCCGGATCAGAGTCGACTTGCCACTGCCGGGCACGCCGGTGATGCCGACCACATGGGCGCGTCCGGCATGGGCGTAGATTTCGGCCAGATAGCCGCGTTGATCGGAACGGCGCGATTCGGCGATCGAGATCATCCGTGCCACGGCACGCGGCCGCCCGGCGAGCACGCCTTCGACCAGGTCTTCGGATTTGGCGGCGACGCCGGTCATTGGTCATCTCCGCGCGTCGAGCGGAGATCGTAACCGGCTTCGGTATATGAGGCGCCCAGTTTGCGGTAGTTGGGCCAGATATAATCGATCATCGCCCTGTCGCTGTCGACCGTGTCGCGTAGGCGCCGGCGGCGACGATGGCGCCTTTTTCGACCACGGCTCCGTCCATCACCGTCGCCCGCATGCCGACCATACACTCGTCTTCGAGCGTGCAGGCATGAATCAAAGCCATGTGGCCGATGGTCACCCGGTCACCGATGTAGGTGCCGTAGGTCTTGCTGTCGACATGAACGACGGTGCCGTCCTGGATATTGGTGTCGCGGCCAACCCTGAGTTCGTTGAGGTCGCCGCGCAGAACACAACCGTACCAGATACTACTCCCGGCGCCGATGACGACGTCGCCGATCAGAACGGCATTATGGGCGATGAAGGTGTCGGGTGCGATTTCCGGGGTTTTTCCTTCGTGGGATAGTATGTTGCCAGTCACGTTCGTCTCTCTTCTCAGGGCAAAAGCCACCGGCGTAGGGCGGCCGTCGTGTCTTCGGGCTTCTCCAAGGGCGCCAAGTGCCCGCAGTCCTCGATGACGACCAGATGCGAACCGGGTATGGCGGCGGCCATCTCCTCATGGCAATCGAGCGGAGTCAAGGCATCCTGGCGCCCGCAGAGCACCAGTGTCGGGCAATCGATTGCACTCAGGCCGGGAAGGCTGTCGGGCCGCGACATGATGGCGCGTTGCTGACGGAGAAAGGCCTCCTTACCGACGGCTTTGGCGGACCCGCGGATGGTCGCGGCGATGTGCTCGTCGGCCCAATGGACGGGGTGCACGAAGTTGGGCACCAGTTCTTCGGTCATCGCCTCGAAATCGCCCTTCTCGACCATGCCGATGAAGGTATGGCGCCGCGCCGTCTGTTCCGGCGCGTCCGGGCGGGCCGACGTATCGAGCAAGGCCAACCGATCGACCCGGCCGGGTGCCTGGCGCATGATCTCGAGAGCGCAATAACCGCCCATGGAAAGGCCGCATAGGGCGAAGCGATCGGGAACTTCGGACAAGACCCGTGCCGCCATCGCCGCCATGTCGTCGTCCCGGGTCATGTCGATGACCCGGCATTCGGCGGTGTCGGAAAGTGCCTCCGTCTGGTGGCGCCACAGGGCGGCGTCGCAAAGCAGTCCGGGAAGCAATACGAGAGCGGGCTTGTCGACCATGGCTCCGCTCACTTGATCAGGGCCTGAAGGTCCTTGAACTCCGGTGTGCCGGCACGCCCCAGCCATTCGAAGACCACCATTTCCGTACTGACCAATGCCGCACCGGCGGCCGTCAGCCGCTGAAAAGCGAGGTCGCGGTCGGCAGCGGCCCGTGACGACGCGGCATCGGCGACGACGAAGGTCTCGAAGCCCCGCTCCAGCAGGCGCCCTGCCGTCTGCAGGACACAGACATGGGCTTCGGTGCCAGCGATGATCATCTGCCGCCGGTCGAAATCATTGATCGCCTTTTCGATTGTCGCGTCGTCGGCACAGGAAAAATCCGTCTTATCAAAGACTTGACAGCCTTCGCTCAGCCTCCTCAATTCCGGAACCGTCGGCCCCAGCCCTTTTGGATACTGCTCGGAGACAATCACCGGAACGTCAAGCCTCTTGGCCGACTGAATGAGGATTCCGGCATTGCGTACGGTTGTTTCCGGCGCCTCGACGGCAGGAACCAGTCGTTCCTGAAGATCAACGACTATAAGGACACTCTGTTCGGCGCGGATTAGCATGGCGCTGTTCTCCCCTGGAAGCGCTCGGGAACCTATCCCATTGATCGCACAAGGCCAAGAAAATCAAGGCGCTCGCCATTGACTTGTGGGCCCTGGAGCCTAATATCCCCCTCGCGGACGTGCATGGCCATTCACAGAAACGGCCCAATAGCGCAAAAGCGCAAAGCGAATTTATGGATTTTTCCGAACTCGGTCTCAGTGAGACATTGCTGCAGGCGGTCGCGGACGCCGGTTACTCCGAACCGACCCCCATCCAAGCTGGTGCGATTCCCGTCGTCCTCATGGGCCGCGACGTGCTCGGTTGCGCCCAGACCGGCACCGGGAAGACCGCTTCCTTCACCCTGCCGATGATCGACATCCTGGCATCGGGACGGGCCAAGGCGCGCATGCCGCGATCGTTGATCCTGGAACCGACCCGCGAACTGGCCGCCCAGGTCGCCGACAATTTCGAGACCTATGGCAAATACCATAAGTTATCCAAAGCGCTCCTGATCGGCGGCGAAAGCATGGGTGACCAGATCAAGATCCTGGACCGCGGGGTCGATGTCCTGATCGCAACGCCCGGCCGCCTCCTTGACGTCTTCGAGCGCGGGCACCTCCTGATGACCGATGTGAAGACCCTGGTCATCGACGAGGCCGACCGCATGCTGGACATGGGCTTCATCCCTGACGTGGAGCGCATCGTTTCGCTGCTTTCGCCGATCCGCACGACGCTTTTCTTTTCGGCGACGATGCCCCCTGAGATCCGGCGCCTGGCTGACAAATTCCTGATCAATCCGAAAGAAATCACCGTCGCACCGCCGGCTTCGACGGCGGAATTGATTACCCAGGGTCTACTCGTGGTCAAACACGGCGACGGCCGGCGACCGGGCGGCGGCCAAAAGGAAAAACGCGCCGCGCTGCGCCAGTTGATCCGCCGCGAGAATCCGAAAAACGCCTTGATCTTCTGCAACCGTAAACGTGACGTCGATATCGTCTGGCGTTCGCTGAACCGCCACGGATTTGATGCGGCCCGCCTGCACGGCGACATGAGCCAGCCGATCCGCATGGAGACCCTGGAACGCTTCAAGACCGACGAGGTCAAGTACTTGGTCTGTTCCGACGTCGCCGCGCGCGGCCTCGACATCCCCGCCATGAGCCACGTCTTCAACTTCGACGTACCAACCCATGCCGAGGACTATGTCCACCGGATCGGGCGAACCGGCCGGGCGGGACGCGAGGGCCACGCCTTCACCATCGCCGTTCCGGAAGATGGGAAATACCTTGCCGCCATCGAAGAGCTGACCGGTTTGAAGATTCCGCGGATCGAGCTGGAGGACAGCGAAGCGGCCGACTTGGACCCGGTCGAGGACCGTCCCCGGCGGCGCGGGCGCAAATCGTCGCGCGGCGGAGAAAAGCGTTCACGCTCGTCCGAGTCCGAAAAGCCAAGGAAATCCGACCGTCGGCCCCGGAAACGTTCGGAAACGCTACCGGACGACGAACCGGAAACGGATGAACCGGTCCGCGGTCTCGGCAGCCATGTTCCCGCCTTTCTCATGGTCGGCGCCGAGAAAGCCGGAAAATCCTAGCGCCCACCACGCAACCAGAACCACGGGCGTAGCCCAGCGTGGCTGCGGGCAGGCGGCGGGCGGCTTCAGCCGCGTTCACCGGACCCTGCGACCAGCCAATTCGCGGACCGAGCGGTCGATAACACAGAGATACTAATCCAGCACCTCCAGCGCCGTCCGCGCGATGTCCTCCAACCTTGCCCGGTCGGGATCGGCCTTCCCCATCACCATGATGCCGTTGATGGTGCTGGTGAAGAACCGCGCCAAAGCGCGAATATCCTTGTCGGCGGTTATTTCTCCCTTGGCCTGGGCGCGGGTCAGCAAGCGATGGAATGTCTCCTCGACGACCGACAGGCCGGCCGAACACCGGGCCGCCGCTTCCGGATCGTTCGGCCCCAGTTCGACCGCCGTGTTGTTGAGAAGGCAGCCGCGTTTGCCGACCGGGTCAAGGATTCGGTCGACGGCACGGCCGAGAACGTTGGCGATCACTTGGCGGGTCGGTGCATCGATTCCGATGATCGAACGGATCTGCGAAGAAACGTTTTCCCGGTAATAGTCGATCACCTCGAGGAAAAGGTCGTGTTTGCTGCCGAAGGTGTCATAGAGGCTGCTTTTGGAAAGCCCCATGGACCGGGTCAGGTCAGCGAGCGATGTCGCCTCGTAGCCGCGCGACCAGAATACCTGCATTGCCTTTTCAAGGACTAGGTTTCGGTCGAATTCGCGCGGCCGTGCCATGCCTATCGTTCCGTCCGGAGAATGCAGGGACAATAATAATTCCGGACTAAACAGTCCAGAAGCATATCGCTCCGATTGCGGAGATGCCCAACGCGCCTTCCGCACCCACCCTGATGCCACGGACATTCAACGGGTGGAGCGCCACCGAACCGACGCCGCCACCACTGCACATGAGCGGCCCGTCTTGGCTCAGATTAAGAATAACCTGTTTTAAGTTTACGTGATAATTAACTTAAATCCGAATATCCGGTTTACGAGTCCTTCTTACTCATCATTTCGATGATGTATTTCTGGAAGTGCTCGCCGGTTTCGTACCGTTTGCCTTTGACCCATTCGAACAAGGCCCGGAACGTGATCTTGCCGAAGGCGCCGGGCATGCGCACGACTTCAGCCTCTTTGCCGGTCTTGCCTTCGACCGCCGCCAGGTTGTCGGGCAGGAAGATGATCGTCGGCGTGAAAATGACGCCCCAGCGCCGGGCCAGTTTCTTCTCGGCCATCACCTCCCCATCGAAGTCGGTGACCTCGCGGTCGCCCCAGAGATTCAGCTGGATGACGTTGAAGTTCTCGCGCACATAGTCGTTGATCTTCTTGTCGGCGAGGACCTCCTTTTGCACCTTCTCGCAATAAATGCAGCCCTTCTGCTCGACGAAGATGACCAGCCTCTTGTTCTGGTCGATGCTTTCCGCCAGGTCCTCCTTGAGGTCGAGAAACGAGTCGAGGAACCAGCTGTGGTGATACATACCGTCATCCCCAAGCTCCGGCACGATCATGTCCGCCGCCCCGCTCGGGCTCGCCAGCACCGCTACGACGGCCGCCGCCATCGCCGTTTTCACCAATCCACGCAGCTTCATCACAGCGCTCCTCTCGAACAGAAATCCGATCCCGACCGGCATGATCGGAAAACTTACGATTTTTCGCAACTGTAAACTGTCCGGCGTCGGCGGCAATCTAGATGAGCCCGGCCAGCGGCGACGAGGGATCCGCATACATCTTCTTCGGCATGCGCCCGGCCAGATAGGCCTTGCGCCCGGCCTCCACCGCCGCCTTCATGGCTTCGGCCATGAGAACCGGGTCCTTGGCCTCGGCGATCGCCGTATTCATGAGCACGCCGTCACATCCCAATTCCATGGCGACCGCCGCGTCCGACGCGGTGCCGACGCCGGCATCGACGATGATCGGCACGCTCGCCTGTTCGACGATGAGCCGGATGTTAACCGGGTTCTGGATACCGAGACCCGACCCGATGGGCGCGCCCAAGGGCATGACGGCAACGGCGCCGGCGTTCTCCAAGCGCTTGCAGATGATGGGATCGTCCGAGCAATAGACCATCACCTGGAAACCTTCCTTGGTCAGGGCTTCGGTCGCTTCCAGGGTCTCGACCATTTGCGGATAGAGGGTCTTCTCCTCGCCCAGGATCTCGAGCTTGACCAAGTCCCAGCCGCCGGCCTCGCGGGCCAGCCGGAGCGTCCGGACGGCATCCTCGGTGGTAAAGCAGCCGGCTGTGTTGGGCAGGTAGGTGTAGACCTTGGGGTCGATGTAGTCGACCAGCATCGGCTGGTCCGGGTCAGTCAGATTGACCCGTCTCACGGCGACGGTAACCATCTCGACGCCGGCCGCCTCGCAGGCCAGGCGGTTGGTCTCGTAATCCTTGTACTTGCCGGTGCCGATGATCAGGCGCGAGCGGAATTTGCGGCCGGCGATCTCGAGCAGGTCTTCGCCGGCCGGCGCCCCGGTGGCGGCATCACCGGCCGAGCCATCCGGTGCACCGCCGCCGATGAAATGCACGATCTCGAAGCGATCACCCTCGCCGACCCCAACGCCGGCATAGTTCGACTTGGGCACGATCTCGAGATTGCGTTCGACGGCGACCTTTCTCGCATCGAGGCCGATTCGGCCGAGCAGTTCCTCCACCGTCAGCGGAGTGTCAAATTCCCGTTCTTCGCCATTGATGGTGACGCGCATGAAAAACACCTCGAAAAATCTTGGAAACCGCGGATTTCAAACGAAAACCGGACCTCCGATTATGGTCAAGGGCGTTCCCCCGTTCAACCTGCAAATGCATGCTGGTGCCGCGGGACTGGAAAGTTCCGGCGCTGGACGCCATGATGGTGCAACCGTCGTCTCTGTTCTAAAGATCCTCGGGAACCCGATGTCCAAATCCGTCATGGTCCTCAACGGGCCCAACTTGAACCTACTTGGCGTTCGCGAACCTGCCATCTACGGCAGGACGACGCTTGCCGACATCGAGGCCCTGGTTAGGGCGCGCGCCGATGACCTGGACATCGCCGTCGATTTCCGCCAATCGAACGCGGAGGGGGAGTTGGTCGACTGGATTCAAGAGGCCGGTCGCGATTTCGATGGCATCGCCATCAACGCCGGTGGTTATACACACACCTCGGTCGCCATCCTGGATGCACTTTTGGCCACCGGCTTGCCGGTAATCGAGGTTCACCTTTCCAACATTTTTCAGCGTGACGAATTCCGCCATCACTCGTACATATCGAAGGCGGCCCGCGGCGTAATATGTGGTTTCGGCGCCAAGGGTTACGAACTGGCCCTGGAGGCGCTGGCGGACTCTCTCGGATCGACCACGGAGGATTGACCCCCTAATGGCGAAGACCCCGAAAACGGAAATCGACGAGGACCTGGTTCGCAAGCTCGCCGCCCTCCTAGACGAAACAGGCCTGACGGAAATCGAATACGGACGCGACGGCCTCAACGTGCGGGTGGCCAAAAACGGCGGCGCCGGGCCGGCCGTCGTTCAAGCGCCGACTCCCGTTGCGCACGGGGCGGCACCGGCCGAACCTGCCGAGGCATCGGCGGCGGCCGACCTGTCCGATCACCCCGGCGCCATCACGTCACCGATGGTCGGTATGGCCTACACGTCCCCGGACCCGAATTCACCACCGTTCGTCCAGGTCGGCGATGAGGTTTCCCAGGGGCAAACATTGCTGCTCATCGAAGCCATGAAGGTGTTCAACCCGATCACGGCGCCGAAGGCGGGGCGCGTCGCCTCTATTCTCGTCGACAACGGGACTCCCGTGGAATTCGGGGAACCTCTACTCATTCTGGAATAGGCGCCGACAGGTCCGATGATCGATAAGGTTCTCATCGCCAATCGGGGCGAGATCGCGCTTAGAATCCTTCGCGCCTGTCGCGAGATGGGTGTCCAGACCGTCGCCGTGCATTCGACGGCCGACACCGACGCCATGCACGTCCGGCTCGCCGATGAGAGCGTCTGTATCGGCCCCCCCACCGCCAGGGATAGCTATCTCAATGCCTCCGCCATTCTGTCGGCGGCGACGATTTCGAACGCCGATGCCATTCATCCGGGTTACGGATTTCTCTCCGAGAACGCCGATTTCGCGGCAATGGTCGAAGAGCACGGTTTCACCTTCATCGGGCCGTCACCGGAACATATCCGGCTGATGGGCGACAAGATCGCCGCCAAGCAGGCCGTGATGGAGGCGGGCATCCCCGTGGTTCCCGGATCCGATGGTGCCGTGAAGGACGCGGCGGAAGCCTTGACCATCGGCCGCGAGATCGGATTTCCGGTACTCATCAAGGCGTCCGCCGGCGGCGGCGGACGCGGTATGAAAGTCGCCGAAGACGAATACGGGCTCGCCGAAGCCTTCGACCTGGCACGGGCCGAAGCCATCGCCGCCTTCGGCAACGGCGAGGTCTACATGGAGAAATTCCTCAAGCGCCCGCGCCACATCGAAGTGCAGGTGCTCGCCGACAACCACGGCAATGCCGTGCATCTGGGCGAACGCGACTGCTCCTTGCAACGCCGCCACCAGAAACTGGTCGAGGAAGCCCCCTCGCCGGCCCTCAACGCGGCCCAGAGAAGTGAAATCGGTGATGTCGTCTCGGAAGCGATCCGCAAGCTCGGTTATCGCAGCGTCGGCACCATCGAGTTCCTGTACGAGGATGGTAAGTTCTATTTCATCGAGATGAATACCCGCCTTCAAGTCGAGCATCCGGTGACGGAAATGATCTGCGGCATCGACCTGGTGCGCGAAATGGTTCGTCTGGCCGGCGGCGCACCCTTGGGGTTCACTCAGGCCGACGTCGGGTTCTCGGGACATGCCATCGAGTGCCGGATCAATGCGGAAAACCCGGAGACCTTCATGCCCTGTCCGGGCACGGTCGGTGACTATCACGCCCCCGGCGGCTTGGGCGTTCGGGTCGACTCGGGCCTGTACTCGGGATACAGCGTGCCGCCCCACTACGACAGTATGATCGCCAAGCTGATCGTCCACGGGGAGACCCGGAACGAGTGTTTGATGCGCTTGCGCCGGGCGCTTGGCGAATACGTCATTGACGGCCTGCAAACTTCGATCCTGTTACACCAGCGCCTGATGACCGATACGGACTTCGTCAACGGCGATTACGATATCCACTGGCTCGAGAAGTTCGTCGCCGATCGCGGAGAGCCATGAGCCGCCGCGAAGGATCGAACGCCTTGTCACCGGATCCCCTGATCCGGGCCTACGCCGCCGGCATTTTTCCCATGGCCGAAAGCCGCGACACCGAAGAGGTCTACTGGGTCGATCCGCGAATGCGCGGCATCCTCCCCCTCGACACCTTCCACATCCCGGCCAAGCTCAAGAAAAAGGTAAGACGCCACGTATTCGAAATCCGCTGTGACAGCGCCTTCGCCGCGGTCATCGAATGCTGCGGAGAAGCGGCCGCAAACCGCGAAGATACCTGGATCAACAAGCTGATACTCGATGCGGTCATCCAGCTCCATGAAATGGGCCTCGCCCATTCGGTCGAGGCGTGGCAGGACGGTCGACTTGTCGGCGGCCTTTACGGCGTTTCCTTGGGCGCGGCGTTTTTCGGTGAAAGCATGTTCTCGCGCGCCACGGACGCCTCAAAGGTGGCTTTGGTGCATCTCGTCGCGCGGCTGCGCCTGGGCGGCTACCGACTGCTCGACACCCAGTTCGTAACCGATCACCTGAAACAGTTCGGCGCCATCGAGATACCGGCGACCGACTATCACACGCTCTTGGAGGATGCCCTCAAGTATCAGGGGTTGTTCCCCGCCTCTGCCGGCGATGACGAGATCGCTGCAGCGCTGGAGGGGTTATTCGAAACCGACCCCGCTTAAGGCCAAGCGTTGACAGTATTCAATTCAATTCGACGGTTTGGGACTGTTCGGTAAGGGGCTCGGCTGCTGCCCGTCGCCACCCGTCGCGATGGTCCCCTCGCAATCCAGGACCCAGACGTCGTAGACGGGATGTTCGAGGGCCGACAAGGCCGGGCTCGAAGCGAACATCCAGCCCCTGAACACACTGGCTGTCGGTTCGCCGGGCCGGACCTCCCAAATGTCGAGGAACGCCGTGCTTTCGGGCGTTTCCTCGGGCGGTCGCTTGTCGCAGTGCCGAGCGATGATCTCCAGCGTACCGAAACGAATGAGATCGCCGATGGGCGCGCGGATCGTGTAGACCCGGGCCGTGACCTTGTCGAGGCCTTGCAAGATAACCGTGTTTTGAGGCGCCGCGGCGAGACCAGACGGCAACGCCAAACCCACGGCAAGCACCAAGATGGCGCCGAAAGAGCGTTTCACCCTCATTGCTGATCGGGTAAGCGTGAATCTTCGACCGAAAATGGTTATGGGGCTGTCCTAGCTAAGGACGTTTTTGTCTCGAATTCACCCATGTCTTTAATTGGTTAAGCAGTTCCCGGTGATCGCCTCCATTGAACCGCCATTCGCACTCCTTTAGGAACAGGTGAAAGCTCTGTTTCGGGATGCCGTTAAAGCGCCGCAGATGCCGCTTCGCCTGGTTCCAGAAGTTCTCGATCCCGTTGATGCGATTCC
>Ga0209680_1000076_pt1 | contig 26803 bp, 36 predicted proteins | sample WorMetLIZISLAND1_FD_187413 | JGI IMG/M metagenome (GOLD analysis project Ga0209680, IMG submission 187413) | Marine gutless worms symbiont microbial communities from Max Planck institute for Marine Microbiology, Germany - Olavius loisae LIZARD... ... | reverse complement strand
AGCTGCGCGCCACTATTCCCAATCCGCATTCTTGAGCTCAAGGCTACGGGTGTTCTCAGAAACCTCCCGCTTCACAGTATCAGACGCCCCTTCGGGAAACTCGGACGAAATCTCTACTACCAACCGCACCGAGGCATGCGGGTCGGAGCACGGCCCGAGACAACCTCATCGGTGATTTGAACGAGATGCATCTTTGCCGTCGAGGCCGTAATCTCGGTGCTTCCGTAAAGTTGAAGGACAGCTCCTACAGGAGTTTTTCCGCAATCAAGATCGTTTCAGACACTTTGTTCACGGAAGAGGCCAAATAAGAGCGGAGGTGAAGCCCATGGAAGCCAAATGTAAGACCACCAAGAAACGCGATCTGAGCCAGCTCACCATCGCCCGTGCTGTGCTGCGCACAACAACCACACAGGCCACAGTCACACTCAAGAAATATGGAAAGCCCTACGGTGACCTTGACTTGGGTAGCCTGACCAATGTGCTGTCGGAATAGACCCGTGCGAGCAGCAATGGCGACCTGCAACGCGCCGAGGCCAGACTCACGACCCAGACCACACCTTGGATGCAATCTTTAACAACCTCGCGTAGAGGGCCGTCAACGCCAAGCATATGGACAACCTTGATTGTTATCTCAAGTTGCCCTACAGGCGCAGTCACAGTGCCGGTACACCTGGGAGGTGCTGGCGACTATCAAGCACCCGCTGGCGATGGGCTACGGTCCACCAAGCCCAACATCGCCAACGGATCGCAGCAGGTGAACAACACATCGGCTGCACCCAATAGCGCTCCGCGCGCGGGAGAAAATTCAACGCTGCAAAACAAACTATTGGAGGAGAAAGATGGCAAACGGCTAGACCCCAGAGCGGCGTGCACGCCAAGCCGAGCTGATCCGGAAATAGCGACCGTGGGAGAAGTCGACCGGGCCCAAGACCGAGGTCGGTAAGGCAAAGGTGTCACAAAACGCCTACAAAGGTGGTACTTTCCACTTGAATCTTGCCAAATTACGTGCATCCGACACGGATAAAAACGGTGATTCTGTGATTTTAAATAAAATCAGTTATTTCTAATATAAATTAGAAGTTAATCATTGGATATTTTGTTCAAATCACCGCGCCTTTTTTAACGTCTACCGTAGGGAGAAAATGGGCCAAGCTGTAGCATCGGCAGCGCGCTCTGGGTTTGTTGCATACCCTGTAAGATAGCGCGTACAGGGCGAAGGGCTGCCCTATATCAAGACCGGACGCCGGATTTTCTACCAGCCTGAGGATTTCGCAGACGTTGAGTTTGCGCGGGTTAGGCGACCCCCGAAGCATAGGAAAGCCAGGAGGCAGCGCAAACAGTGCGCCAGAAGCTCACACCGGTAAGCAGGGTTCCTAGGGATTGCCAAGAAACGGGCTAGAAACGCCGTCAGGATGGCCAAACCCCACAGAAGCAGGAAGCGGTCAGGTAGTACGCCCCTTACCTTTGGGAGCGCTGTTTCAGTTGGGAGGTGCGCGGTAGAGCATCGTCCGATGCACGTGGAGCAGGGTTACCACATTCCTAATCGGCCGACCCTGCTCAACCAACGCCCGCCCGTGATTGAGTAGCTCATCCGTAAATCTCGGTTTCGGCCCAAACTTTATCCTGCGTGCCTGGGCCGCCTCGCGCCCTTTGCGCGTGCGTTCAGCTATGACCAGACGCGCAATGTGGAAGCTGTGCGCGAGCTCCTCGGGCAAAGTACGGTCTCGGCAACCTCGGCCTATCGCAACGCCGGCAAACGCCGTGCGCTCAAGATCGCCAAGTAGCTCGAGATTTGAGGCCGCCATCTTCGATCTTCCAAGATCCAGCAAGGGAGAGATGGTAGGGAGCAGCATCCTCTTCTGATGTATATACAGCGTGGCGAATCGAAGGCCCAAGTCGTCAAAGTGATGACTTTGCTAGCGGCGGGTGAAAATCGATGGCACCCCCTATTGAGAACAGAAACGGTTATTGAAAGAACGCAGATTTATTACCGTGTTAAACGCAAAACAGTCTCGTGATGGGAAGGCTTCAGTCAGGGAAGATGCCAGTATAAACAAGGGATCAGGCTCAGAATTACCAATCCCTTAGCCCTCACAACCGTCAACAGGCCTTGAACAATCGTTATCCAAAGGTACGGACGGTGGTTGCCTGAGTGGCTGGCCTTCGCTAAGGCCGAGGCAGCCAAGAGCGATCCGCCTAAAAACACCGGCACAGCGTTTTTAGGCTGCTGCAAGAAACAGGAGAAATTGAGATGAGAACAATATGGGTCAAGAGCAGGATAAATTTCTAGCGTACCTGAGAGAACTAGGAACAACTCTCGCCGAGTATGTTTCCACGAATTTCGGAGACTGGTCTATCAAAGGCTTTGTGGATGTCGATCAAAACGTCTACACGATTTTTTCTGATACAAAAATCATATCTAAGATATTGGATATTCAGATCTTTCCTAAGTTAAGAGAATTTGCAGAATCTATTGGGTATGGAATTGTTTTAGCCGAAAATCGGAACTGGTATCCAGGTCTCATTTGTCAAGAGATACGATCCCTCGATTAAATCTTGCAGTCGATATAAAAACAACTTATCGCCTTGATGACGATAGCCTATTCTGTAATTGGTTCACGCTCTGGTCTCATGTAAAGTACTTCCGAGACAGAAGCAGTTCAAAGAGCTTCCAGTTCCCTTATGGAGATTACAAGGCACACATTTATCTTGGCATCCTATACACTCGCGATCCACCAATAGATATTGATGAAACAGAGATAAGAGGTATCACATAACTAACATCTATTACCTACGTAATCAGTAACCTACAGTTCTTAGTTGAAGATAAATAGGAGATATAAAGCGACCGCAGCGGAATCGGTAACACAGCCAACATCGGCAGCATAAATCATATCCCTGATATCCTGTCAGGGAATGTGGTGTTCGCCAAGCTCGGCGAAGAAATCTGCGACAAGTACTAGATCAATCAGGGGGTACTCCAAGTGCCTGATCCTAAGAAACCAGGAAAATTCAAGAAGCTCACTAAACTCACTGAGTTCCTAGAGTTCAAGGGGATAGATGCAGCCCTCATTAACAAGCCAAAGCAAATGCGGAGAACAGGAAAATCATGACTATTGTTCCCCCTATCAAGTTGCAAGGCATCAAAACAAAGCTTGCAGATTGGATCCGAGATTGCAGCTCAGATCAAACCTATGAACGTTGGATTGAACCGTTCATGGGAACGGGCGTCGTAGCTTTCAATGTTCAACCCCGTAAGGCTCTCATGTGTGACAGCAACCCATACTTGATCAGATTTTACAAAGCGATCCAGAGTGGAGAGATCACAACAGAAAAAGTGCGTGAATTTTTGACGAATGAAGGAGCAAAGCTTCTACAGACGGAAGGCAAACACTACTACACTGTCAGGGATCTCTTTAACGCATACAGAAATCCTTTAGACCTTCTGTTCCTCAGCCGCTCCTGCTTTAATGGAATGATGCGTTTTAACAAGAAGGGTGGTTTCAACGTGCCATTCTGATGCAAGCCGAGCCGCTTTTCACAAGCACTCATAAAAAAATTTCTAACCAGATCGCATCCGTTTCCTCCATAATTCAGCAAGGCGACTATGAATTCAAACACCAAGAGTTCCGAGATACAATCGCCGAAGTTAACGAAACAGACTTGGTCTACTGTGACCCCCCCCATACATCGGGATACATGTTGATTACTTCGCCTCATGGTCTGAAAAATAACTATGTCTTCTTCGCTGTGTGGTAATTTCTCACTTCTAATGAAAGAACATTTCTACCATATCGGTGCCAAGGAAAGTAACAGAAACATAGTATTCGAATCCCTTCTCGTAAACTTCGATACTAGTGGGTCTTTGACCATCAAAGAATTAGATATTGATAGCGTGTAATCTCCTGCCAAGGAGAGTATAGAGGAAACCGACCTTCAAATTCGAGTGTCGATCTTATCAACCACTTCACTAACCGAGCCAACCATCTGCGCTTCATTTTTTATTTTCGATTAGCTTTGAATGGCAGTCGGAGTTTCTAGTCATTCAACTCTACCCTTTTTAGGGTCGTCCTTCAAAGTTCCATCTGCTTAGCAATTTCAAGCACCCGGCACCTTACCAACATTGAGGTAAGCGGAAGTAGCCGAAACCGAGCTTTGCCTTGGGAGCTCACGCACCGCTTCGACGTTTCTTACCTGCTACCTGCTCATAGATCAATTCCGCCTTAAAGCGTGCTGAGTTGCTCATCCAATAACAGCAGCTTCAGCCCAAACTTTACCCTATGCGCCCGCGCTGTCTCCCGCCCCTTGCGCGTGCGCTCGGCAATCCCTGAATACAAACTTGCATGGAGGGTTGTTTTCTGGGGTAAGATTTGGCTGCGGATGGACTTCAGGAAAGCGTGTAACGCGCCGCGTTTGTGAATAAATACTTAACCTGAGTCCTTACGCTTACTTGATCTATGGCATAACCATTGTGCTCGTTTTATTTACAAGGAAACCGATCCTAAGGCTGCTACCCAGGGTACTTTTGATGGTTATCCAGATTTCGATCAGCCCATTAAAATCCAATTAACCAACTATTAATCTTCCTGGGCTTCAGGGTATGGAAGGATTTCATCCGGTTTCCAATGCATTATGTAAGGTACACAAATCTGACCTTCTGTGGATACGACTTTTGCTCTCTGATGAGTGACGGATCTAACGACGGCCTTTCGGGGGTGATCTTCATCATCCTGAAATCCACTGTAAAAAACGTGAATTTTAGTAACATCATTCAACTGGTCTCTCAGAGAAATGGCATCTCCGATTTTATCTGATTATACTTCAAGAAATCACTCATCTTTTTCTTTCCCTATCGTCCTGCGCCTTTGAATGCAAGAATGGTCGTTACGAATCGCTTCCCGTGGTTTCTTACAGCCTGACCAGCCAAAACGAACTGGAGTATAAGCAAGGCAAGATACCACTAAGCCGTCCATGTTGTAGATATTTTAATAAACTCGGTGGTCCCAAGTAAAATAACTGTCATCATGGCAAGAGAGGTGTAATCACGAGAAAACCGAGACTCTCGGTGAACCTGCATAATAGATGGATCGGATTCCACCGATTTATAGAGTCTGTACCATAGAGAATTCTGCTGCCGATGGCTGGTAGACTGCTTGCTCAATGTTACGGTAGCTGAAAGCGTCTGTATTGGACTGTCGATAGTAATTTATACGCTTTTCCCTATCCCCTAGCGCGCACCGGGGGATGGCATGTCAGGAGTTGCCCAAGTTTACCAGTATCCGCCCGTGGGTCTTGCCTGCCAGCATGCTCTCGAAGACATCGGGGAGTCTCTCCAGGCCGAGGGTGATGGTCAGGATCTGTCCAGGTGCAGCGGCCGTCAGTCCGTTGCCAGAAGGGTCCAGAACCGGATACGTAGTGGATGGGGAACCTGGATGGAATTGATGCCAAGCAGGCTCACCCCGCGCAGGATGAAGGGTATGACGGTGGTATCGAGCTCGGATCCGCTGGCTAACCCGATACTAGCGATATTGCCCTCGGGATTGAGAGTACGTGTGATCTGGGCCAGTATCTCGCCGCCCCACAGGGCCTTCCCTATATTGACGCTGGAGTAGGCAACCCGTATCAGCACCCGGTTGGGGCCGGAAGTGGGGACCAGAGCCACAGACCACAAGAGTATCGCCTCTGCGCAGGAGTTCCTTCACCCTCTCCAAAACCGAGCCGCCGCGCCCACAGTGCCGCTGATCTGATTGGCGATCACCTTCCCGCACCCAGCTTTCTCCAGGTTATCACGTTGCAGGTCCGGATTTCGGTCCAGGGTCGAAACCCGTGCGTAGCCAATTTTCATAGTGACACCTCCATCCGAAAAGAAACTCGATAATAGTTTTTGAAAACTTACGTAGATTTCTTTACTGCATAAAATACCCGTTTCTGCACCCGAAACTAAGAGGAAAAGGGGCGTAGGCGAGGCGTTAAATAAACCGCCGATATCCTGCTGGAGTTAGCGCCGGTGCGGCGCGTGAAAAACCGTATCGTGGCGCTGAAATTCCTCATCCGTGACAACCTGCATCCCCCCTTGCTCCATCCTGCGACCACAGCTTGCCGGATATGCTGTCGACGGCCCTCAAGAGCGGCGAAGGAAAGAATAACGAACTGCTGCGCGAGCGGCTCGAGTCCTTTGGGCTGACGAAAAAACAGGCAGCAGACATGCTCTCGGTGCATGATGAGGTATACATTCTGGAGAATCTCGAGATGGTCGAGCGTTGCCTTGATGAAGGAAAGATCAAGGTGATAAATCTCGCCAGATACACCTACAGTGCCCTGAGAGACGACTACCGTCCAAAGGGTCTGCCTTCACGCGCGTCTAACAGTTCAAGGCAACCGGATCACGGCCTCCCTTGAGGCGCTGACCGTCCAATAGTGCGGGTCTGGAGAGTGATTTCATCGAGACACTTAACCAACAGGGCGGTCAGGCAGCACCTATAGTTCGCTAGCAGTACCTGAAGAATGGCCTTCACAGCAGGATCGTGTACGCGCTCTTCCGCGACTACGCACGCCAACGTCTCCTGGCAGAGCCGACTGAGCAGGAACTCGAGACTTACGCCGAGGCGATGGGTGCTGATCTGCGCGCCCCCAATACCGCGTTGCAGCCCAGAATGGACCGCAGAAGAGAAGACCAACGGATAAAAAGAAAAAGGTCTCTGATCAATCCGGTTAGTAGAGAAAGATTTTGCTAAGGAATCGGAATCTCGTTTTTCACCTTGAAAAGAAATGAAAGTATACTCCAAGCGGAGGAGTTATATAACTTCAATAGATCCTAGTTTAGAAGCTAAGGTTTCCAGCTCACTAAAAATATAGTGTTCAGAATAACATAAGGGTGGTCTTAGGTGCTTTTGAGATAAATTGGTTCCCGGGATATCAGGTTACCTGATGGTTGATGATTTTTGGATACTTCTTTAAGTAACTATCAGGGTATCTATGATTCTCCATTGGGCTTGAGGTCTTCCAGACGTTTTTGGTTTTTAAAGCCAAAGTCTTGATCAGAGAATACACTTTCTGGTCCGGCTTTGACCGGATCTCCAAAATGCAAGAAGAAACAGGATGTCGATATGTATATATATCGTCACGCTATCGGCAGCTTGCCGTGTTTCTGGAAGTAGTCGTTGATAGCCTCAGTCAGCTGCTCCTGCAGGGACAGGGACTTGCCGGCTTCTCCGCGCTCGATGCCAGGTACCATGAATTGCTTGGATACCTCCAGATCGAAATGACCGCCGACAGCTTTCCTACCCCAACGGCTCGGGTGGGGTCTTGCTGCTCTTACCTTCTGAGGCCGCTGTGCGGAGCTGTGTGACTGTTGAAGGAGTTTTTAATGGTTCGGCAGGGGGGGTGGTATAGGCATAGGCCATGATGGCGGCCACCGCTTCATCTGGCAGCGAGCCATGGGGAGGCATGTTACATGTCTCATCAAACTGCCTTGTATTAAAGGTTGTGGGATTAACGTTGTGCAATAGAAGGAAGCGCAGAGGTTGTTGAATAAGTGGGTGTGCGATCCCGTGCCGCACCTATCTGGAGAATGCATCACTCTATTATGCCGTTTCCCATTAAAGACGTGTGATTCTTGCTACGCCCTGCATTCTTATTGCAGTACAGGGTTGCTTAAGTGGGTTCCTGCTTCACCGTTTAGAAAGTCTGGCCAGATCTTCATTTTGAAGATTGGAGACAACTACGTCGGCATTATCCTCATTGCGACCTGTCCGATGCCTGGCTGAGCGAATGTGATATGTCGCTGGAATCGCCGGTAAGCGATGCATTTTTCAGATAGGTGCGGCACGGGATCGCACACTTGAGCATGTAACCCTCCAGTTCCACGCCGCCCAGCATCTGGTACCTTGTCTGTCAGGAAAAAATATGTCCAGCGTCGCGGCGTCAATCTGCTGCACAAAACTGACGACTAAACTACCTATTCAACAACCTCTGCGCCTCCTACCAACGATCATGCGCTCAAACCTGAATAATTGCCTGCTGAACAGCGCCTGCATGTCGGGCATCTATATCGACCGGATGCAGATTAACGGAGCGTACAACAACACGAGCGAGACGCCACTGATTTCGTCAATCTGGAACAGTTAATTGGTCCTCAGATTTCTGAGGAAAAAAGCATCCGTTTTCCAGTGATCCACCATGTGGATATCGAGATTGGGCGTAACCATATCCATTCGGGTCCGGCTGTTCGCGCTGGATATTATCGACCGTGGCGATACGCAGTCGCTGATCTTTGTTGGTGCGCTTGCGGATATCGCAAGGCACCTCGTAGGTGTCGTCGATCTTGCCGTGATTGAACAGGACCCGCAGGGCACGGTAGATGATTTCTAGCTTGCCGCCCTTGATGGGTTTGACGACCAAGTTCTGCAGCAGGTAAAGAGTCCGGAGATGGAAAGGCAGATGCATACGGTTTCCTCGGGAGACCGCTTGCATCGGAAAATCCGTTGCGACTGACAGCCCCTATCCTATCCGGCGATTATATAGACAGGGGAGGGAATGTCAATTGAACCCCAGAGTAGCAAAGACGAGGCCGTTATTCCGCGTCTTCTTTTATGAATGGCTCAACATGCTGATGACTCAGGCCCAAATCTTGGGCCATACACATAACTCATAAATTATACTATGTTGCAGATAAGAAATCCGCCAAGATGCTTGTTCCAAGACTAGTGAGAGATCAAATACGCAAGATCGATACGGGGGATACGACATGGGCACGTATCCTCGTCGAGGAGTATGACCACCCGAAGTCTAACCTCGGAATAGAGATAAAGATAAACATCGGACGCCCAATAAAAGCGGATGGTACTTAGCCCGAATGGGGCAATCGGAAAATCCTGTGAAGATCGTAGATCTGTCCAACAATGGTACCGAGTGGGTGGGACTTTTCCCATATGAGCCAGGCATAGACGTGTGTGAGATAGACAAATCTTTACCAGTTTATAGGTCTAGTGGGTACCGTTGCGTTCCGGCAGGTCTTGTCACTAGCAGGTCGTGCGGTCACCGCAGATATAGATGCGGTCAGGGCGGTATTTATCCCAGAACTGGCCGTCTTCTTGGACGGCTGGTTCATAAAGACGGTGAGGGCAGCCAAGTCTTCCGAGTCGAGTGCCCGGGCGTTTGCATCGTTAGTGAAGCGTGAAGACAGGCTCGTTGTTGCGCGGGCGGTCGTCTTCGAGGTTGTCTCCGCCTATTGGCAGGAGCTGCAGGCTGTGTCTGGCTGCCGTTGGTCACTGTGCAAACTGCCTTCTGATATCGAGATTGCATAACGCCAGGGAGCTGGCGCAATCCATCTGGATGGGCGTGGCCGGGCTCGATGTGCTGGATGCCAGCTACATGATCGGCGTGCTCTACACGGGGATGATGCCGGGCAGGTTCCCGGGCAGAGCTGGGCGTGTATTACACGCCGCCGGCGCTGTGCGAGCGGTTGCTGGATATTCAGCACCGGTTGCACGGGTTCGAGCTGGACACGTTTGCAGCGTGGATGTTGCAGGTTTTCCTTGATGTCACACTCGGTGACCTTTGCCGTGCGGTTGGGACGAAGCTAAATTCCATCGTGCGTGTGTGCGACAGTCTAGAACAGACGGCGGAGGGAGAAGAGTTCGGTCTGGTTGTCGGAAATCCGCCTTACGGGCGGGTGACGCTGTCGCCGGAACTGCACGAGAAGTTCCGGCGCAGTCTGTTCGCTCATGCGAACCTGTACGGTGTTTTCACTGACCTAGCACTGCGCTTCGCGCGGCCGTGCGGGATCATCGCATACGTGAGCGCAAGGGCGTCTTTGCAGACGTGCTGCAGGAAACCCTGTTGGCAGGGTATCAACGCGGCGGCGAGCACGGCGCAGGAGAGGTTCATTTTATTTCGCTGGGACCGGACAGCTTGATTGAGACGACGGCTGCTGGATCGTTCAACCTGCCTGAAAACCAGAAACAACCGTGGCTGATGCCGCGCACCGAGGCACAGAGCGCGCTGGTGCGTCAGGTTGACTGGTTGCCGTACCGGCTGGCAGATTACGGCTATACGGTGAGCACTGGGCCTCTGGTCTGGAACCGGCACAAGACGAGCCTGCGGGACTAGCCCGGAAAGGGGCGGCTATCCGTTGATCTGGGCGGAATCGGTGCGTTCGGACGGCGTGTTCGCATTCCGGGCAGAAAAGCGTAATTACAAGCCGTATTTCGAGCCGAAGCCAAGGGAATACCGGGTTGTGACAGATTTTCCGTGCGTGTTGCTGCAAAGAACGACGGCGAAGGAACAATGTCGGCGTTTGATCGTGGCGGAGCTGCCAGCATCCTTCATTAAGGAACACGGTGCCATCGTTATCGAGAACTACCTGAACATGGTCAAATCGCTCAACGGCGTGCCGAAGGTAGATCCGGTGACGTTGGCCGTCCTATTGAACAGCGATGTGGTGGACCAGGGTGTTCCGCTGCATTAACGGCAGCGTGGCCGTGTCGGCCTATGAGCTGGAAGCGTTGCCGCTGCCGTCGCCGAGAAGCATGAAAGAAATCGAGCGGCTGGTGAAGCGTCGCGCAAAGCGCGAGACGCTTGAGTGCAGCGATGGAGCGGCTATACAGCAACGTGGTGGGATGATGCCATTGCCGCCGCTGTTGCCAGTTCTCGATACCCACGAACGACTGTAGACCATTTTCCCAGAAGGAACGGCGAACCGGAACTATGTCACCCGCGAGATCGCGGCCAAGACAGTGTTCGTCATGCTGTATATCGGTGCAATGGAAGGTGCTGAGTGCTGGCTGCGACCGAATCAGGTGACGCGGATGACGGATGCGCAGGCCGATCCGCGACGAGACGTTGCGGGAAGGTCTGGTGCGTATGAGATCGGTGAAAGAACGTAGATGGCTTCCGACGACATCGCCGCGGCCGCGCTATGCGCTGGCGGCGGCACTCGCAGGCTGTTCGATCCCAGCTTGACAGGAGAGGCAGTGCAAGCAGCGATTGAAAAATGGCAAGCGGAAAACCTGTCCAGCGGGGCACTGGCGCGAGTGGAGATCATGCGCCGCGGTGTGGTAGCCCGCGAGGGCACAGGGTACTTGTGACGTTCCTGAGCGGGGGAATCCGGTATATGGAGCCATGGAGCCGGGACCGAGTTCGGTGATCTCGAAGGCCGTGGTGGAGGAATTCGTACAGTGGTTCTTGGAGCACCCCGGCGTGATCTTGCTGAGCGAGAGCCGGAAGAGGATCGGGTAGCGTTTGTGACAGCGTATGCGGACAGAGACGACATGTGTTAAAGGATCGGTAAGCGGGCTGGCATAGCGCTCGTTTGCTTGGTTTATGTCCGAACCAGAACACATTGTGGTGCTGCACCGGGGCGCCGATGCCGAGCAGGTGAGGCTGTCGCACTTGATGCGGGGTTGCCAAGACCGCTAGCCCATCCGTTCCTCGACGAGCTTGATCAGCCTCGGAACCGACGACTTCGACTTGAAGGATACATCGAACATTAGGCGGTTTCCTATCTGCGTCCGCGGCCGACATGTTTAGTTGGGTCAACGATTTGTATTGCTGGACTGATTCCAACATGGGCGGCAGCAGCTTGTCTCTGGTAATCGCGGGGCCTGTCTTGGAGTTAACCTGCCTAGTAGGACACTCCAGGGACAAAGTGCCAGTACCAATGGTGTGGTTAACGGTGATCAGAACATCATCAAGCAGCGGCGGATGACGCTGGCGCACCGGGTCATAGACCCGGTGTTGATGGCTGATGAGAAAAGAACAGCGATGCAGTTTACCGGGGCGTTATAGATCTGAAGCACATCTACTGTGTGAACGCTGCGGATGTAAAGGATGTCAAAAGTTCCATATAAAGATATGAGACGCGGGCACGAGCCAGCCCATGGTCCATGGATCCGTCGTTCGTCTAATAATCGAAACGCAGACCGGCGAATAGATTGAACTCCGGGGCCGGATAGCGGGCCGGATCGGCATGAGCGGGTCCGACAACGCCATAGGGCGAATACGTCTCGTTAAAGATGTTGTTCAGATCTAGGAATGCCGTGTACTTCTGCCAAGCATATTTTATCTTGAGGTTAAAGACCCGGTAGTCGTTTTGCTTTTTGAGGTCGTTGGAGAAATCTCCTTCGAAGTAGCGTTCCCCGACCTGGACCCCGTTCAACGCTAGTGACAAACCCTTCATTGGACGCCACACCAGATCTAGACTCGCCTGATGTCGCGGGACGTTCGGTATCTCATTACCGGCGAACACGCCGCCTCTAATCTTCGTATCCCGATAGGTATAGCTCCCCCGCAGGCTGACGCGCTTCGAATCGAACCCGGCGGCTACCTCTATACCATCACGCCGGGTCTGCGGACCCAGATTCTCGTTACGGTGAAGGCTGGAGTTGTAGAAGAGCTCGTCCTTGGTGTCCAAACGGAAGAGATTGATACTTCCGTAGAGGTGATCTGTGATGTCGTGGCGAATACCGAACTCATAGTTATCGGTAGTCTGGGGCCTCAGGTCAGAATTGATGGTGTTCTTAAAGAAGCTGAAGATTTCGTCGAGAGCGGGATACCGAAAACCTTGGGCGAAGCTGAAGTAAACGTGAGACCTGCCCAGAAATCGGTAATTTAGGCCAGCGGAGAAAACCTTCTCGTCATGGTCCACACTGTTTCGGGCACCGGGTGCGGTCGGTGCAAACTCGTAATCGACTCGGTCCCACCGATAACCAGCAGACACCGTCAGCTTGTCCGTAGCAGAAAATGCGTCGTGGACATAGAGGCCATAGTTATTCTTTTTAAGATCGAATTGGCCCACTTTGACTTGGCTGTTATATAAGGATCGGTTGCGGATATCCTCGTGCGCGCGGTAGTAGTCGAAACCTAGGGTCAGGCCATTGTCGAATCCGCCAATCGCTTCCTCCATTACCACCTGAGGCGAAGCGGTCACCGAGTCGATGCTGGTATTACTCCGATACTCACTGGTACCGAAAGACAAGAATGAATCACGTTCCCTTTTCCGATAGGACAGTGGAATCCTGACAGCACTATTCTCCAGGAAATAGTACTCGGGATTCAACCGGAAATAATAATCGGTCGTGTCCGAGAAATCGAGCGGGTGGGTACTATCCCGTCTGTGGATGCCTGCTGCCGACTCGCTCAGCAAGAGGGCCCCTGGCAATCCGGTATCATCCTCGTGATAGCCCGCACTTAGCCCAATGTAAGCGATTTCTCCCAGGCCGTAGCCCAGATTCAGACCAACATCACGCTGCTTAGTATCGCTGTTATCCCTGTAACTGTCCGATCTGTGGTAGCGGCTAGAAACGATATATGACAAGTCGTGGTAGGTCCCCTTAACGTAGGCACTGTGATTTAGAGTGTTGTAGCTGCCGCCAGCGCTCTCGATGCCGAACTGAAATCCTGGCATACCGCCTTTGGCTTTGGTAATGATGTTGACCACGCCGTCGGTCGCATTATCGCCGTAGAGCACGCTTCCACGACTGCCCCTGACGGTCTCGATACGAGCCACGCGGTCCAACGGGACCAGCGGCCAGTCAGCACCGGACTGGTCAGGATTATTGATGCGTCTGCCGTCGACCAATACCAGCGTGTTGAGGCCTGCATTCGCGCCGAATCCGCTGCGGTCCAGCCGGTAGTTCCGGCCGTTCCCCGTAATATCATAGACATGCAGCCCGACTTCTTTCCGTAGGATCGTGGGAACGTCTCTGGCGGTGGAGTCGGCGATATCAGCTTCCGTAATGATGGTGACATTGGCGGGAACGGATTCCACCCGCTTTTCATACCGAGTCGCTGTCACCACCACAGTCTCCAGCTCCGGAAACGTCTGGGGCTCAAGACCGAATCCCGTCTCGGCTTGGCTTTGTATAGCAAAAGCTATCAAGAATACCCCCGAGGCCAATTTTGGAACAACCTTCTTGCTGTGCGTTATTTGGACACCACCTGCTTCAACTCTGCTGAGTACCTGTCCGATGCTATCAAAAGGCCTCTTATCCATATTCAACACTTATATAATATTAGAGCAATTGCTGTTTGATGCATTGGCGCATGATGGGAACCGGTATACCGCTGCATGGTATAGCGAAATAGTAAGGCGACCAGAGAACGTATTTACAATGCCGGTTATCCATGTCTGTCATCTCTGAGAGATGCCTTTGTCTTGAGACATACTTCATACTATTCACAAGCCTTTAGATGGAGACTTTAAGTGGATATTCCACTAGCAAATGGACATGGTAATTATATCCGTCCATATCGATTATGGGATACCTCGAAGGAGGTACAGACCTTGGCAAATAGACCAATAGTATAATCAAACAATGCAGTGCCTACAAGCCTACAAGTACGAGCTGATGCTGGACGGTCATCAAGAGCTCCATTAGCATGGTGTTAGATGAGGGGCCAGAGTGGGATCATCCAAAAACAATAGCGGACTGAATCTAATGATTTAGGATCCATGATCGATTACTTCGTTACAAAAATTAGACCTAGAGCCTAGGGATCCGGAAGATAAAAGAAGACGCGTGGGCGAGCAGCGGAAAGCTGCAATCATTGGCGCGGATGCTATCAATCACAGATGCTATGGCTGAGCTTGTTAGCCACCCGCTATAATCCAGGAATAGCTGGGGTGTCACAGAGTCCCCTATCCGGAAATGAGCCTGTTTATAAGCTCACCTCGCGTAAGGTAGCGACCGTCGGCCAGAGTGAGTATGAAGACGGCAGCGGCCTGAGGCCGGTAGTGTCTCATACCGAAGCCAGGAAGTGGATCTTTCGCTTCGCCATTGACGGCAAGCGCCGTGAGATGGGGTTGGCGGTTCCCCCAAGGCTCAGGAGAGAACCTCCGAGTACCGGAGGTAGGCTAAACACGTGCATCGACCCTATCGAGGCACGACGAACAGTAACATCTTTGACTCTACCGACACCTACCAGTACCGCGACCCGATGAACCTGGCCCGCTGACGGGGTAACCTAGACAAGTTGCTTCCGAAGCCCTCCCAGGTGAAGACGATCTGCCACTACTCCATGATGCCCTGCTAGCTTTAATGGCGGCGCTGTGGCATTTGCGTGCTTCTTTGAGGATTAGACTGTGGTTCCAATCTCAGTGCTCTTGCTTGAACGCAGTTCTTGAGGTCGGACGGGGACTAATCTAGGGTTTGTCCTGTGCCCGCTAGGAGGCGCTGCGAGAGCAGGTTCTCCTGCTGCCCCGCCGGCAGGCCTTCCTCCTTTCGCGCTGTAGCAGCGTTGCCAAGCCCAGACACTAGGCGCCTCTTCGAGATGCCAGAGCGTCTTGATGTCTATCAATCCCACCCAAGAGACATTTTCAGCTCGTTTGCACGATTACCGCTCCAGACAGCTCCAGACACCTCAGCGCAAGCCTGTGGTCACGCGGAATAACGGTCCTGGCGGGAATCGACGCATCAGCAAAACGGGATTCGCGACCGTTGCCTAATGCATGGGATGTACGCAGCAACCCTTATCGGCCTCGCCGAATCGCTTTATAGAGCTATAGAGCGCTTTCGGATGCGCGCAAGTAGCGTCGTGTCCAGGGAAACAAGGTCTGCGCAGGGCGTACCCTCTCCGGCGACCTTGTTTGCCGAACGCAATCTCCTCACGATAGACGCTAATCGCCAGGACAGCATCGCGAGGGGGCGTTTCTCCGAGAAGCGGGTCGATTCAGATCTTGCCGTGCTTCATCTGATTCGCCGTTCCGTCGCTCACCGCCAGCGCCCACCCATTCGTAAATTTCGATAGACGCCGGGTCGCACTTGCTGCATCCGCCACCACAGGTAGATCCTGGGAGAAATTTTCGTGCACGGCCCTTTCGCTCCAGAACTGTGAGCATGCCGCGCAGCGTCTCCGGATCCGATCCTAAGCGGTTTGACAGGTCCATCAGCGTGGCACGCCTCTGGTCAGCGAGGTAGGAGATAAGCTCAGACAAAATCACTGAATTCCATCCCTTCCTGATCAGGCAGCCCTGCGAGTAGCCAAAGCCCCAGTCGACGAATCACGCTGTACGCGATACCGCATCATAAGCACGACGAAGGTGAAGATGGCCCCCATGGCGACGATCCATGCTAAGGAGATCCCGGGGTGGCGCATGAAGATCGCGGCCTGGTAGAAAACGGTCGCCAGCATGTAACCCAGGCCAGTGGTCCAGGCGGCAACGAAGAGGGTCCAGCCAAAAGTGGTCTCGCGGTAGACTGCAGCGATGGCTGCAACACATGGAAAATAAAGCAGGACGAACAGCAGATAAGCGAATGCCCCCGTGGCCCCGTCGAAACGCGACGCCATGGAGCCGAATGTGCCGGTGCTTACCTCTTGCTTCTCCGCCGCGACAGATTGGTCGCTGACGTCCCCTATTCCCAAGCCCAGGGGATCGGCCCAAGTGCCGAGCGCTTTGGTGAGGTTTGCCGGAATCGTGGCTAACGCCTCGGCGATTCTCCCGGTAATGGAGAAGGGGATTTTATCTTCAACCTCACCAGCCCCCGCTGCAGCGAGTGCAGAGTAGGTAGCATCCAGGGTGCCGACCACGGCCTCCTTGGCGAGCATTCCAGTGAAGATGCCGACCGCTGCAGGCCAGTTTTCCTCGTCCAGTCCCATTGGGGAGAATGCGGGCGCGATGGTGCGTCCGATCTCAGCGAGCAGTGACCTGTCGCTATCCTCGTTGCCGAGGCTACCGTCGGTTCCGACGCTGTTGAGCACGTTGAGCACCAGCACCATGGGTACGATCACCATCCCAGCACGGAACATGAATGCTTTTGTTCGATCCCAAGTGTGGATCAACACGCCCTTGAGGGTCGGCAGATGATATGGAGGAAGTTCCATGACGAAGGGCGCGCTCTCGCCCTGTAGAAGCGTACTCTTCATGACCAACCCGGTTACTATAGCAGCGGCTATACCAATTAGGTAGAGGCCGAACACGACATTTTGACCATCCACAGGAAAGAAGGCTGCGGCGAACAGCGCATAGACCGGCAGGCGGGCACCGCAGGACATGAAGGGAGCCATCAGCACCGTGAGGATTCGGTCACGCTGGTTCTCCAGGGTGCGGGTTGCCATGATCGCGGGCACGTTGCAACCGAAGCCGAGGATCAGCGGAACGAAAGACTTGCCCGGGAGCCCGATGGCACGCATGAATCGGTCCATGACAAAGGCGGCGCGGGCCATGTATCCCGAGTCATCGAGAAAAGAGAGAAAGAGAAAAAGGGCGGAGATGATGGGGATAAAGGCAGCCACAACCTGAATACCACCGCCGATGCCGACTGCCAAGCCCAGAGTCAGCCATTCGGGAGATTCGAGTGCACCGAGGACCTCCGCGAACCCGTCCACGAACAGGGTTCCTGCGAACATGTCGAAAAAGTCGATGAAGGCACCGAAGATGTTGATGGTGACCATGAACATCAGGTACATGGTCAGTAGAAAGATGGGTATGCCCAGCACTCGGTTTAGCATCACCCGATCAATGCGGTCAGAGAGGTTCGTCGAGACCTTACTCTTCTGCTTGATCACCTCCCGGGCTAGGGTATGGGCTAGGCCGTAGCGGGCGTCTGCAAGCAGAATGTCGATCTCCTCGGCCAAATCGCCGACGATGACATCGAGCTCCTGCGCCGATATCGAATCATCCACCAGATCGCGTACTAGGTGGTCGCCTTCCAAGAGACGCGAGGCTAGCCAGCGCGGGGAGTTGCCGTTCCGCTCAGCGAGCTCCAAAAGCTTCGGCACGAGCGCCGTAATGGCGTCTTCCAAGACAGTGTCGTAACGGATCTCCGCCGTGGGGACTGGTTTGGTTTTGACTGCCTCGCGCAACGCCAGCTTGAGCGCATCGATCCCCTTGCTCCGCGAGGCGATCACCGGCAACACCGGACAGCCCAGGCGGTTGGAAAGCTCCTCGGTGTCGATACACACCCCCTTCTCCTCAGCCACGTCAAACATATTGAGAACGATAAGTAGGGGGACACGCATCTCGATTAGCTGAGTCGTTAGGTAGAGATTACGCTCCAGATTCGAGGCGTCGACGATGTTGACGATCAAGTCGGCTTCTCTGGCATGGACATAGTCCCGGGAGATTTGCTCGTCGAGGGACACTTCCCGGTCGGGAACATCCAGCGAGTAGGTGCCTGGCAGATCAACCAGCTCGAAGTCAGTTCCCTGAAACCTGAACTGGCCGACCTTGCATTCCACGGTGACGCCAGGCCAGTTACCGACGCGCTGCTTGGCGCCGGTCAAGGCATTGAACAGGGTCGTTTTGCCACAGTTCGGGTTGCCAACAACCCCGATGGTATAGGTTTCGTTCAAGCCTTCTTCTCCACCTGTAATGCCTCTGCCTCGTCTCTGCGCAGGATCACCAAGGTACCGCGCACCCTGATCTCGGCGGGATCTCCCATGGGAGCAACGCGGACGACCTCAAGCTCGGTTCCTGGCGTCAGTCCCATCGATAGCAGCTTCTTCCGGTAGGACCTACCACCTTCCTCGTAACCGGTGACTTGTCCGCGGTCTCCAACCGAAAGATCCCTCAGGGTCGTACTCATGACGCTCTCTGCCTAGTGATTTGGGTTTTAACACGCACTGCGTTGCAGAGCGTAATATTGCTCTGGCGTCGAAAGCGGACTAGCGTTGTAAGCTAGGCGGGAATTACCAGGATCTTGGCGGCCATACCAGCGCCGACGGCGACACGTCCTTCGCCGCGAGCGATGAGGATCCCCGCCCCTTGCCGCTGGACAATACGGACCTCGCCACCAATGTTTAGGCCGAGATCGGTAAGCCGTTGGGCTAGTCCGCACCCCGCCTGCACCATATGGATGCGCACTAGGGTGCCCTCGTCCGCCATGCTCAGAGGGAAGGGTTTTGAACCGCTGTCTTCGGGTACCAACGGTGCCTCAAATGAGCACGCCTACAAGCGGGCGTGCGGATTGTTCGACGGCTTTTTGCACAACCGCGCTGCCCAATGCCTTGCCAAACATCTCGCCTGCCTTGCTGGAAACCTCGTTGCTGCATCTGGTAGCACCAAGGCAACCAGATTGCTCCAACGCGGCAGGGAGGTCCGATTTCTTGAGCAACGCTGAGTCGTAGTGAGCAGTGACGCTTCCGGCGTGGGGATTAATGTGAACCTGACTCACTCCGGTCAACGCGAGCAGTCTGTGCGCAGCGGCCCCTGCCTTCTTGAAGCGGCAGCGAAATGCCTTGAACCTCATGCAGATACGCCCTGGGACGTAAGGATATACTGGCTCATGGGAATAGTTCAGGATTCTCAATTGAGGACGATTTAAAATCCGGAAATATGGTAGTGCACGTATAACGCAAACGCAAACTATTCTCAATACCGTTGTTTCAACGTAGCACACGGCGCTGCAGTGTTCCCGCACAACCCAACTTCCTGCACCGTAGCTGAACCTGCAACGAGGATTCCGTACCGATGAACAAGAAAGACTGGCTCGTCTACCAGATCCCATGGATCCTGGAAGAAAGTGGAACCAGGAAACGTTCGACTCCATGGGTCCCTGCGCACACCTTCATTGGAATGTTCCGTTTACCATAATACTCGCCGAGTCGAAGGAAATGGAGAGAACCCATGAAGAGGGTGAGTTCTATTTCTGTTCTCGAAGGGCGTGCGCTCCTACGGATTAAAGTTGTTGAGAGGGGGTCCCTCATGTACGTGAGGGTAGCTTGCACCCATACATTACTTCGTACGTCAAGGAGGATCTGATGATTCTGGCGTTTTCGGCGTTCCGCTACGTTACACTCCGATGGCTCTCCAGCAAACGCGCTCTGTGGTTGACGGCTCGCTAGCAACACTGGTTCGATCGCGCGGTCTCGCTACCGGCGTCTGCACGAACGGTAGTTGGCTAGTGACCAAGGTCGCACAAGCGTTAAAGCGATCACCGAGGATCTTGAACAGGTCTGTCTTGGACATCCCGGCGAGCAGCTCCGGGTAACACCCGGCGGCGCAGGCAATGCCAAGCTCCTGCGGCAGGGCTGTGCTGTTCGCCTTGGGAAAGGGTGAGGGTGCCGGTCAAATCCTTTATCCAGGATTGAGGCAATGCTTTTGTAGCTTACGGTACCGATGGCCAGCGCCTATGTACAGGCTGTTTGCAGGCGCTGCGCAAACCCCCTTGGCTAAGAGCAGCACCGCGAAGCAGGCGTTGAAGGCCCGTTGGAGGTGAGTGCGAGCGGTGAGTACGCGCTCGATCATCGCACCGGTGCCAGGGCCGATCTTCTGCCCCTAACGCAAGAGATGCTACGGCTCCGTGGCGTCCATGCCCTCAGGTATCAGCCAAGTGATTCCCATAGCCTCGGCATGGGGAAAGACAGTCCGATACGGTTGTCTGCCCGATACCTACAGCACTGCCGATCCGTCGGGTCGATAATCCCGTGTGCCATCTTAGGCACAACACGTCTTGAATTTTTCGCATGGACAACCTCATTCTTCGGCATTTGCGGCCCTCCGAAAAGTAGTCACAGACTACGCTGGATTATCCGCGTTGCGAGACACTCGACTAGGGTGGTCAGATTCGTCGGAATCCATGTCCGGATTGGGCCAGAATACTCTGCTTACACAGCGGGACCGGCGAGCCTAATTGTTGCAAATGTTACCTACTCAAGCAGCTCCTCGCGGGACCAAGCGCATTGGTGGACGTGAAGCCTGTAAGGACACAGATGGTCCAACGTCTACTGATCTTCGGAGACGCCGTGTGCTGTGAAAATGTCCCGAACCAGCTTGCCCAGTGGGATGGATCTAGTGGATCGGCGGTGCTGCTTTGGTATGCTGACCCGGGCCTGACCAAGTTGGTTGCAACCTGCTTCATCTCAGCGGTAACGCTCGCCTGCCTTGTATCGGTGCTCGTTTATAGTTCCATCGTTATGAATGGATCAAGATGATCCATATTGCATACCTCTGCTAGGCGCATTGATAATTCGGATCTCTGCACCCTGCGATGTGGCTTGCCATCGCAGGTGAAGACCAGAAAAATCACGTCGAAATAGTGATCATATGTACTGAAAGTTCAGTTCTCCATTGCGTGTCAACAGCAAGACATATGTTGTCTCACCGTGTTCGATAATGAGCTTGCGTTTCCCTCAAAGCAGATCTGCACTGGCGACTCTAGGAGGTGTCTCGACGGACGATTCCACGTGGCCATAGGAATGGTTGTTGCGCTCGGAATGGGTAGTCCTAGTTTATAACTCGGAACTCCGCGCATGGCAGTTCAAGCATATCCCATAGATGACCAATGAGCGATCTTCCAAGCTGAACCCATGCCCCTGAGCAACGTTCCCTTGGCGTTTCTCGATGTTGTTTTCCAGGAACTCCACGACCTTACCACACTTGACACACACCAGATGGTCGTGATGGGCACCACGATCAAGCTCGAACACTGACTGGCCGCCATCAAAGTGGTGACGGCGTATAAGCCCGGCACCTTCAAATTGGGTAAGGACCCGATAGACGGTGGCAAGGCCAATCTGCTCTCCCTTCTGCAGCAATGTCCTGTAAATATCCTCGGCGCTCAGGTGATTCTCGTCGCTGGTTTCGAAAACATTAAGAACCTTTACCCGAGGTAAGGTAACCTTGAGTCCCGCCTGCTTGATCTGTGCTCTGTCCACCTCGATTTCCCATTACTTCATGGCTGCCTCTACTCGAGATGCTAGAACTGCACACGATTGCCTAGCCACCGAGGCGTCGTTTGGATAAATCTGTTTTTTCCTTTAAGGAAAGCACGGTACGGCGCTGTAGCCGGGACAATTGGAACTGCCTTTGGCATGTAAACCTCGAGCGCTCTGAACAAACATACTGCGCTGATAAGGACATAGATATCAAGGTCGACACGCGTCTTAATCCACATGAAGCAGTGCGGTTTGTTTCTCCATACGTCAGCCCTGCTTTTTGTGTCTGTTGGCTAACCCGCCCGACAGCGCGTACAAATTACACCGTCCGCATCAAGGGCGCAGAGTAGATCTATAGGCAATGTCGTCCTGGTCAAATTTCGGTATAACGCTCGTTCCGCTTCGCAAGCGTGATGAAGAACTGAGTGAGCTGTTGCAAAGACGATAGCAAGAAGACGGGTATAACCTCAAATAGTAGTTTGGAGCCATCCATTCTGCCGCTCGCTGAGACTATGAGCTTTCGAGTGGGGTGTCCAAAAGCTTCTTGTAGGACGACGCAACGATGGTACCCCTCCCCCACCCCTCCCCCGCCTCCCTGCATTCGTCGCAAACCGCTTCAGCACCATCCACTTTATCCTCGACCGATGCCATGTCTGGAAATGATCCCATCTCCTTCCAGCATGACAAAAAACCCAGCATACTTACTTACATAGCTCCTGCACGGCCTAACCGCAGAACACATTTCCGACAGCAAGCTGAGAAAACCTGCCGTTGAGCGTATTCCGAAACGCTGTCAAATCTTACTCACGGAGGCGGAGTTTGCGGAGTTGACTCATGACTGCGTCGCTACCTCACTTCCCACATACTTATGGATGAAATTGAAGAAAAATGGAGAGATTTATGGTGCTTTTATAGCATTTTTATAATTTGTCAAGATACAACTATGTTGGGTCGATATAGTATATTCCTTATTGGTCGTTTATGTACTAATAAATAGTATCACTAGTATAGTTAATCATTCTGTTCTGGACCTCCTGAAAGTGCTTTCTTTTAACTCGATGCATTATTTGTCCATCATAACTGGGAATCGCCGATTTTTCGATACGCAGATACCGCATTTTTCCATATGGTTGCCCTACGATATCCGGTTTGTTACCTGATATTCCTGGCTGGGAGGACAACTTGTAATTTGCACCCTCGAAAAAGAAACGATGACTGAAACTATCCTGTCTGCCTGCAAAAAGTTCCCATTTACGGATCTCATCTCTGTTTTATATGTTTTAATATTTGTTTTAGATGTTTTGTGGACTGTATTTCCTTTAATTATCATGTAGATATAGAATGAAATGTGCACATTTACAGGACGTACCATAACGTGGACTATACCTTAGATCTCAGGCCGCAATTTCAGTAAACTAGAATCCAACTGGCCAATGTCCTGCTGCTGAACACCCATCCACACCTCCCTACCCAGGAGACTCACCGAATCCGCGTCCGTGAGCTCGCCGAGGTACTGGACTTCGACAGCAACGACCGGAAATATTTGCCAGCCGCCCTGTTCGGCCTGATGAAGACGGTCTTCAAATGGAACGTGACCTACAAAAAAGGCGTCGAGCACGACTGGGAGGCCTGTGTGCTGCTCTACCGCGCGAGTATATGTGTGCCTGGTGCTCCTACTTCTACAGTCCAGATCTGTACAAAAAGCTCTACCAACCTGAGATCTATGCGAGGATCAACATGGGCATGCAGCGCAACTTCACCAGTGGTTATGCACTAGTGCTGTATGAGAATTGCCTAAGCTTTCGCAGGGCAGGGGAGACACCTTGGTAGACCGTTCAAGAAGTCCGGCAAGTTCTGGGACTTGGGGACACGGTCTCCTACTAGGAAGACCGGGACCTCAACCGCAAGGTGCTCAAACCCGCGATCACACAGATCAACAAAACCCCGTTTTATTTACTTCCCCGAGCGATCTGACAACCACAGGGCAGCACTAAAAAGCAAACCTCCAACGGATACACCGACCGGCTATTCAGCACGTAGACTGCCGACCCGACACCCTTGCATGTCAACGGTCATAGGGGGTACTCGAGCGGTTGAACGCCATGGATGCAGAAGTTGATGCAGAAGTTCTAGGCGCTAACCGGGAAGATGGCGGTATCCCTTGGCTGAGATTCGCCCAGGCTGCCAAAAGGGTATTCGACGAAGGACATGAAAATCACATGCAACGCATCCGAGCCCCCGATATGTAACCAGCCCTGGAATCCCACTTATTCGAATTCGTTTCCCTGGCTCCGAGCCTTGCGTTTCTGACACACCTTACCGATCACCTGCAGGGAGGACTGCAGGGAGGACCTGTCGGTGAGGAGGCTCTTGTAGCCCCCTCAAGGATCTCCAGCGCCCGGTAGGTGGATTCCTTTCCAGATGCCGCCCGATAGGATTTCGGCCTAGTAACAAGCGCAGCGCTGTTGGTTGGCCCTGCTCAGAAGTCGTCAATCACCCTTGCGATTTCCCTAGCCCCCTCTCCATAGAGCATGGTGATATGGTTACCTGGTACGGATATATACTTACATGCCTTCATCGTATGAACTGTCTCTCTAGCCAGCGCTTCAGGCAGGATCGGCGCTTCCTCACTATAGTTTTCCAGAGCATTGATGAGGATTGCTGGTTGTGTGATTCGGCCTGCATACTCCAACCAATCGATGCGGTCTTCGATCGCTCCCTGGATGGCCTCGGTAATATGCTCAGGCGATGAATTCGTCGTGTAGCTTCCGTCGTCCGTTTTCTTTACCACATCTGCTCGATAGTAACTCTCCATCTCTGGAAGCCATTTACCCTTCAGATAGGGAGAACGTTTTATCTCTTCCAGATAATCGGGAAAGGATGGCCATCTCTTACCCAAACGTCTTATGGAAGGTCCGACCATCGTAGCAACATCAGGATGCATCTTGGCTGCCGCGTCGATTATGACGATCTTTTCGACGCGATTAGGGTAATGGAAGGCCAAATAGATGCTTAATAATCCCCCAAAGGAGTGACCCCCGATGACGGCACTTTCCATATCGAGCCGATCTAGCATACCGATGATATCGGCCGCATGGTCTTGCATGGTATATCCGTGTGTCGGTTTATCACTGAGTCCACGTCCACGTAAATCTACGGCCAAAATCTCTCGTCGGACACCCGCTTTCAGTATTGCATCGAAGGAATGTGCGTTGGCGGTAAGGCCATGCATGAGGATCAGGGGCGGTTCCACCCCATGATGATGAATATAGTGCAACCTGATGTCGTTAGTCTCCAGAAATCCATCCATCTCCCTCTTGCCTGGATTCGGATACATATTGTTCATGGTCATATTCCTCGTGAATATCTTTCATGATGTGGAGGTCGCCTACCGGCTGGGAAGACTGTGTGAGCAGGTAACCTGCATGACCCATTTCTTTTTCACGGGGCTGGCAGGCGATTACTGCGGGTTTCCCGAAACAGGGCTTTCTTCTTGCCCTTGAACATCTGAAGAACTTCCCTTTTAAAAGTCTATCACACCAGGAGAAAAGTCTGAATTTAGGACATCAGCGATCAATGAGGTCCTCAAGTTGTTTCTTCATATCCTCCACTCTAGTCATTAGTCATTTCTCGTGAGTCTTTCCGCACAAATCCCAACCTCTGGATTTCTTGTAAATCGCCCACACCATTCCAAGAACAACTTGTGTTTAAGATGGCTGGTTACCCTCCGCAGTTTGGTAACAGTGTTCGACGATTTCCGCGTAGAGGGCTGAAACCTTATCCATCATGGGAAGCCGCAATTCATCACGTGGGTGGCTATCAAGGGGTAGTTCGGGGTAGACCACAGTGCAAAGTACGTCTTCCGTACCGCGCTGTCACAGGTCCTTCCGTGCTACCCGAAGGCCAAGGTTGAGGTAGGCCACAAGGGCTTGACCCTTGATCAGGCAAGTAAGAACTCAGCCATCAAAACCATGTATCGGGAAACCATGTACCGATATCGGTTTCATGGTCTTCAACGAAGCTAAAGCCATAGTTTCAGAGCCGCCACGATAAGGCAGCCGACGGTCAAGGTGGTGGCGAACGACCACACCATGAAGCGGTCGATACGCCGCGTCAACGCCTCGAAGTGCCGATGTAACGGTCTCAGGCCTAACAAACGTAGGCCATCAATACTTTCCGATTTTCGACGCTTGGTGGACAAGTCCAGTAATCGATCGATAAAATCCGCAGCAGCATCGACTCTTAAATATTTAGCCGAGATATAAATCACAATCATCGATTCCTATAACAAGATGCAGATGATAACCCAAATGAACCTTTCTTCGTCAACCTTATTCTTAGAATCCGCCAACTTGGCTTCTAACTGAGCAATTGTTTCGTCCTTCTGCTCGAGTGTCTGCGCGCTATCAGGCATTTCAGCGCGTCTGTCGTTCACGATATTCATCGAGAATCAGACCATTCGGAATCTGCATGTTGCGTAATCCAGTCCTATATCATTTTGCCCAGGTTCCTTTCTCCCAATGCGTGATCCAAAACAACTTGGCCGCCGTCATGTCGCGTGTTTTTTCGCTCGTCCACTTGAGGAAATAGAATTCTCCGCTTTCAGGCGTCACGCTTTCGATCTAATGAAAAAACTTTGGTTTTGGATTGCTGTCAAAACCCTTCGCGTGACTATATGCCTCAGGTAACACGGGGCCATAATCCCATGCTCCGAAGCTCTCATTAATCAATTGGCTTCCATGCGTTTAGCCCAAATAAATCATATGCGCGATGTACAGAATCTTCTGCAACTCAAGGTTCGAGACTGACCAGTCGCGAAGTTCGCAAATAGGGCGGGCCTCCGAAGGTGCAGGGACAGCCATATCTTTGGCCCCCATTCCTTAATATACATGTAAATTCAATTAATTCTAACTGAATCCATTGCGTACGTCCTGCGGCGACGGGGCCGGTTTTGCCGCCGTCTTGCGACGGCAGCCCACACCATATCAGTCGTCTGCGCGTTGTTCAAATAAAGCGCGACCCTATGAGCTTTCACCATTTAAAGAACCTCCAGACGATGACCTGTGCGCGTCATATCGTGTAAATTATGGGGTTTATATACATAACAGCGCAACCTACCATTGGCCGAAGATTCGAGCGGCGCGGCCATAGCGTCGGACTTCCGGCGACCAGTCCTGCTCCCCGAGCCCGACCGCATCCAAGAGCGCAA
>Ga0209680_1000074_pt1 | contig 27361 bp, 43 predicted proteins | sample WorMetLIZISLAND1_FD_187413 | JGI IMG/M metagenome (GOLD analysis project Ga0209680, IMG submission 187413) | Marine gutless worms symbiont microbial communities from Max Planck institute for Marine Microbiology, Germany - Olavius loisae LIZARD... ... | reverse complement strand
TTATCTGATACAGTTAGAAATGCGGAATGGATCGTGGGATTGATGGACGCACGGAAGCCGCTGCCGAAGAAGAGAAGAGGGCCATACAAGAAAAAAGCTGCGTGAAAATTCAAACTGACGCACTACCAAAATCCCCTGTATTTTGCATTATCGTTAGCTTCATGCTAGATTTTAGAAAGTTTGCCGAAAGCAAAGACAGTAGAATGAATCCAAAGAACTCGGCGCGCTTAAGCACCTGGGATAAACGCCTTCCATGAATTCCGCTTCGACATCAACAGCCTAATCGCCTTAGTTTGCGTGTGAGCAACGCGTGAGGAGCTATTTGGTAGTGCCAGAAATCGTTCGCTGGGACTCTAGGTTGAGATTTCCATAGACAGGATGAGTGTTAATATCCAGAAGCGTTCTTCAAGTATCATCTAAAGATCTCACAGAGGGTAGTAAGAACATGCTAGATATCCCAACTGGTGTAGCATCGGGGGTGAGTGAAAAAGGTACATTCACTATTATTGCTGCGGGAAGTAGCATATTTCGCAATGGGAATCAAGTAGCAGTCTGCTGGAACAACCTCTCAATAGAAAACTTCAACTTCCCCTCATAAGCCGATCGAAACAGTCTTGTCGGGCTGTTTGACGTGCTGATGATGTGAGAGTGCGAGGTAAAGGCAGGTGATCGCCATTCCGGTGCAGTTCAGCTTCGACAAGCTGTCCATACGCGGCTTCCGGAGCATCCGCGAGTTGGACCTAGATCTTCCTTCCGGGAAGCCCCTTCATCTGATCGGCGGAAGCAACTCCGGCAAGAAACACCATCCTTGAAGCCCTCGCGCTCGCATTGGGCGGCGGCTCTCACCAGTTCAACCCCGAGAAATTCGACTTCTTTCACGACAACACTGGCCAGGCCGTCTCCGATTTCACCGTGACGCTCCGTTTTAAGGCTGACGATGAGCCCCAGCTTACCTGCCGTGCAAGGTGCCTGAACCCCCATTTCCTTTCCTCGCTGAGATCGCGGATTCCCTTGGTGAGACGGGTACGACATTCCCTCGGAGCCGACACGTTCAGATTTACGAGCGTCGGGAGCGGAAATCACCTTGGAGAGGCCGCAAGGAGCGTAGTGACTGGAGGACGGCGTAGCCGTTGACGGAGTGGGCTCGCGCGTAGGATCTAGGTCGGATCAGAGGGAGTCTGGTTGTTGGCTTTATTGGGGTGGCGGCCGTGTCCGCTGGACCTCAATGGTCGACAGATGCGGAGCGCCGGGGCTTATCGGTCCGTTCCGGCGTTAAATTAGCGTTTCCGGTCGGCTGGCGTTTATCCAATACGGGTCGCGTTTTTCGTGTGGGAGCCAGTTGGATCTTGGATCGATGGGTGTAATCCGGATAATTTCACGATAACTGTTAAGCATTTAGGTCACTTAAACCTATTGCGTTAAAGCGTGCTGTTACGACTTGCATGGCCCTTCCGAAGGCTGATTCTGTCGACCATCGAGGTCCGGCGGACACGGCCGACGGCGGCTGCGCTCCGCGATACCTGGTACCTGGGTACCTGGGGTTTGGGGGGCTAATGAGAGGCACTCAGAGCCTCCCTAGGGACCTCCCAGGCTGGGGATAGGGGGAGGAGGGGAGGAGAAAGAACCAAATTTGCACTCCGAACGGCCTTAGAAGTCCACTCCGGGGCTCCTGGGGGTACCCCCGGGTTGCTCATGCTCAAAGGGGCTTGGATCTACTGAGCGTGCCTCCAGGTCGGATCGGCGGTTTAATACACGGCAGCAATACGCGTAGAAATGGGCGGAGGGCTTTGTTTTAGCGTTAACTCGTTGCGGTCCAGCTCGATTCTGGCTTTCTGGTAGCAAACAAGGACCCGGGATAGTGCGACACGGAATTTCGGCTTGAAATTATCCATCCGTCCATACTCTGATCCGAACTGCTCTTTGACTGCTGCCCATGCGATGAACTGTGGCTTCCCAGGCGGCACACGATGTAACCGTTGCGCGAGCCAAGCATAAATATCCAAAGCCATTGCCGAGTGCGATAGCGCTGCCAGCGCGTGCTTACTAAGCGGCACAGCATGTTCTTGCAGGTTTTCGAAGCAGCATCGGCTCAAGCAAAGGTTCGTGTCCAAGTGAGCTTGTTGTTTTCCGACTTCGTTAGCCATAAATCAAGCGTCTCCACGGATTGACTGTTGACCTGCACCGCATGCTCGGTATCCGCCATGACTAGACGGATCGTGGCGACAGAGAGACGTATCAGCTGTTCCTTTCGGTCCCAACTTTCCGCTTTTGGTGGGGTCTTGGATGCTCCGGATGAACGCTGTCAGGCTGCGTTCAACATTGATTTCAGGAGTTCCGGTCCTAATCGCCTCACTATTTAGATGTGAAATGATCAGACGTGCTTTGGGTCCGTATGGCAGACCTACTTTTTCCCACTGACCAGTTTTCCAATCCATAGCTTCTCCGGCTTTTAGTTGCGGCCAGCGGCTTTCTATCATGGTGCTGGAAGGTTTCGCGTGCGATTTCCCCGATCCCCCCTGCTCGTCTTCCTTGTCGGCGGCCTTCTCCTGCAGCAGCTTGCGGATTGCCGGGTCCTCCACATACTTGGCCACGCGCGTGAGGTCCTTGAGCAAGGTCTTCATCGTGTACATCAGGATCCCAGTGACACCCGTCGGTCGTTCCGAAGTTGATTTAGCAATCTCAGGTTCAGGTGCTATGAAATTTTCCGCCCTTGTTTATTCCCTCGTCTTCTCCGCCAGCGTCCTCGCCCATGGTGGCGGGTTGGACCGTTCCGGGTGTCATCATGACCGCAAGGTCGGCGACTATCACTGCCATCGGGGCGAACTCACTGATGGTCATCGAAGTCCACCGGACGCAGCCTATAACCGCGAAGACTATCTTCCCCGCTGGGCCGATGCCGATAGGGATTGTCAGAACACGCGCCAGGAAGTGCTGATCACCGAAAGCCACGTTGCCGTCACCCTGGATAATAGGGGTTGCCGCGTCATTTCCGGCCAGTGGCATGATCCGTATACCGGCCGCGTCTTCACCGATCCGCGCAAACTCGATATCGATCACCTGGTGCCGCTCAAAGAGGCGCATGATAGCGGTGCTGCCTCATGGTCGCAGCCGCGCAAGCGGGCTTACGCGAACGATCTGTCCTACCCTGAGGCGCTGATCGCCGTGTACAACGGCGCGAACCGCGCAAAGGGACCCCGTGATCCGGCGTCATGGTTACCGCCCAATACTGCTTACTTAACCCCCATCGACTTGATATCGTTAGCAGGTGTCGCCTGCGTCGTCTTCACCAAGTCCTCGAAATCGCATCGGAACAACTCGCCCGCCCGCGCGTAGATTTGCTTGTGCGCCTTCGAGTTAGCCGCTGGTAATGCGCCATGCTGTTCCAGGTATTCGGTCTTGGCTTGCTCAACGGCACCCGCGTCCAAGCTCTGCATAAGCAGCAGGTTCTTGTTCGTATGGACGGATTCGGTATCGCTCCAGCCTTCTGAAATGTCTTTAGATCCTCGTGCGCCGGCCTGGTACGCGCCGAGGCCCCATTCCCAAAGGACGATATCCCGAAGCGTTTCTCTGCCGATGCTTCGGCATAGTAAGTTTGGCAAGCGGTTACTATACTCATCCGCTTTCTGGGGCACTGAGCGTGAAGCCACGGTCGCTCAGCGCTTCTCTGTAACTCTTGCCGAACGCCGCCAACGAAGACTGATCTACGGGGCCATCCAGACTGAACGCGCGCTCCATGAGAACCTCGGCATGCCCACCTTCCAGCAACCGGTTGCTGCCACGGGTGTCCTCGGACACGTCGTAGTCCATACGGTTGCTGTAGATGACATCGTCATGCACCTCGCGTGAGGTGCCGTCCCGGAACTGCGAGAAATTACCGGAGGAGAGATCGATGCCGGATTTAATCGAACCGGCAACCCACTGACCATCCGAATTCAGATTGAAATTCTGAACATACCCGGCATCCGGATTCTCGCGCATGAAGTTCCGCTGCTCGGGTGAAAGGTCCACGTTTGGGTTATCGGCAATCTGCCTAACCTGGTCTGAGGTCGGCGCCAACTGGACCTGCGAATTCGACATCTTTTGGTACTGCACGTTGTCGCGGATATCCTCAGAATCCAGGCCGAGCGTCCGCGCAACCGTCTGGTCACGCTACAACTCCGGCAGTGCCAACCGTTCCTTGCCGGATACCGCCAGCTTGACCCCAACTGAATGGATCGCCGCCGGACATTTCACTGGCCACTGCTGCGCGCCCGGAGATTTCGCCACGGGAGAGCTGCTCGGACGCCTCGATCGCATCCGCGCCGGCTCTCAGCGTCGCCTTGGTTTGACTGGACTCGCAGAATGCGCGAGCGCGGCCGGCGTCAGCGCCACCCACGCTCCGATCGGCCATCGCCTGGCCTCCAGCCATATGATCGAAGCCGATTTGGCCTTTAGCGCCCTGGACAAGCCACGGCACTCACCATCGAGCACTACATCTACGCGTGTTCCTCCGGCAGCATCGTCCGGCGTCCAGCGCGTTCGCCAGCTTGCTCCAGGTGGGGCCCTGCCACTGCTCGCCCATTCTCGCGAACACATAGCCGCCGAATTTGAACAGTGAGCCGGAAAGCACCGTTGTGAGCGTGATTGCCACCATCCGTGATTTCCTGAACACTCCGAGCGCCTGAACCGCGGCCTCTGGACTATGCAGGATCGCCTCCAGGCCGAAATTCTGGCGCCGGATCTGATCGGAAGCGTCTGAGGCCGCATCCTCGGCCATTTGTATCGCAACGATGTCGCAAACGCCCCACATCATCAGCCACGCGAAAAGACCTAAAAGCAGAACCACGGCATTCTTGAACGCCGGGGTCACCATGAATAGCGCTAAAATAGGCACGCACCCAAGAACCACCGCGGTCAGGTATTTATCCCATGGAGAAAGTCAAGAAAGGCTCGGAAGTCCCCGGACAGTCGAGTGAGGTGGAAAATCGCTGTGTCGAAACAGACGCTTCCATCCATTCAGAATCATTAGACACGATTTACTATCAGCATACTGTGCTATGCTAAACTTGTATGCCATACCGCAATCCTGGCGATGATATGAGGGAGTGGAAACGAGAACAAGGAAATATCTCTTTGAGCATTGAAGCCGGATAGGCTATGGATTGGAGAACCGGTAAGTGGAAGAAAATAGGTATTCCATACGGTCCCACCGCATGTCTGATCATTTCACATCTGAATAGTGAGGTGATCAGGACCGGAACTCCCGAAATCGATGTTGAACGCAGCCTGACAGCGTTCATCCGTCGCATTCAGGACCCCACTAAACGCGGAAAGTCAGGACCAAACGGTCCGCAGGTAAGCATGTTCAAGGAACAGTTGATGCGCCTCTCCACTGCCACGATTCGTCTAGCCATGAAATCTAAAAAGTGTAAATTGCAGGTCAATAGTCAATTTGTGGATACGATTGATTTCTGGCTAACGAAGTCGGAAAACAACAAGCTAACCTGGACACGAATCCTCTGCTTGAATCGGCGCTACTTCGAGAACCTGAAAAAACATGCCGTGCCGCTTAGTGAGCGCGTGCTGGCCGAACTATCACACTTGGCTATGGCTTTGGATATTTATGCCTGGCTCGCGCAACGGTTACATCGTATACCGCCTGGAAAGCCACAGTTCGTCGCGTGGACAGCTCTCAAAGAGCAGTTCGGGTCGGAGTATAGACAGATGAATGATTTCAAGAATAAATTCCGTGTCACACTATCCCAAGTACTTGCTCACTACCAGAAAGCCAGGATCGAGTTGAACCGCAATGGGTTGACTCTAAAAGAAAGTCCTCCACCCATCTCTACGCGTATTGCTGCCGTGTGGAACCATCAATCTAACCTGAAGGCACACTTAAGTAGATCCCAACGCCGTTAGGGGTACTCCCAGATGCTGTTCTGGATGTCCTTCCAGACACCTGAAGGAAAGACGACGGCCAGCAAAACCAAGGCCATGTGGAACTTTAAAACTATTCACGTACGGTTGGCTCCACAAACCTATAGTTTGCCTATAGTTCTCTGATAGTATTACCCATAGTTATATCAGCCCAAATTGCGGACAACTTTTCACCTGAAAATCAAAAAACCTAGTAACCATGCAGTCCAGAAAGAAATTTAAGATCAAAAAAACCTGTGGATAAAACTCAAACGGACGTGCGGCCGTAAAGGTCCACTGAATTTAGTTTTCCAAAACAAAAAACTCCGTACTCCACCCGAGCCCTATCCGCTGGCCATCAATGTTAGATAGATATGTGAGCCAGCTGGGTCCGTCTAGGCCTGCCGGTGCGTTTCCGGCATCAATATTGCGGAGTTGCACGTGCATGACTGATAGCGGCGGAGGTGGCGCATGGATAACCCACACGCCAACGCCCACGGGTTTGATATTGAGGAGCTAAAGCGACTGACTGACCCGGATTAATCACTACCGTACCCGGAAGACCCGGTAACAACCAGCTGGCCGGAGCCATCTCCCCTACCGAGCGCGCTACTGCCCGTACAACCTTTCGTCATTAAGTTACTGCCTGAGGTATTCCGTCCATGGACTGAGGATGCTGTTGACCGGATGTAATGCCCTCCGGACTTTTCCGCAGTGGGGGCGCGATGGTAGTGACAGCGGCAGCGGCTGTGGTGGGGCGAAAAATTGGTACGGGACCTGAAAGACGGGTTCACCGCGCGCGAGGTATATTGGCACGAACACCAAATCCAAAGCCGAAACGACACACAGAAGCCATTGGAAATGGCCCTAATATGGCCCTGTATGGCGCTCTAGCATGCTTGCAGAGTCCTCTGCCCTCACCCACACAACTACCTTCAATTGCAAGTAGTCTTCTAGAGACTATCTGTGGCTCACAGAGCATTTCTTCCCAGGCAGTATCCGCGTTTGTTGTATACCCTGCTAAGGTAGCGCATACAAGGAAAAGAGATGTCCTACATCAAGACCGGATGAACCTGCAGGTCTTCCCAGATCTTGATGGGCAAGCTGCTAGTTACAGTTGGGTAGGAGAGATGGATTCTTCCACCTTCCGCGCACAATCCTTGGAGACATGCCATACCGTCAATTTTTTGTTCCTCGAACTGTTATACCTAAGGTAAAAACGCCACCGAGGTACTCAGCCAAAAATGGCCGGCCTAGGCTTGGAAGGTCCGGCTCTGATCGTGGCCGGGAAGTCCGCCATTCGCTATCTGACAGACACTTGGAAGATGACATCTTACGGGATGTCTATCTCGTCCTCATCATTAACCCCGCCTTGGGTATGGATGCTCAGTTTCTGAACCAAGGGAAATTCGGGAAGGTACCTCCGGTGAACAACCGGGCCAGGTAGTCCATGTCATGCCCTCAGCGCCTTCCCCTAGACGTGTTTGTAGCCTTCAAGGATCTCCACAACTCCCGGTAGGCGGATTCCTTGTCCAGATGCTGCCCGAGGGGATTCTAGCCTGGTAACAAGCGCAGCTGCTGTTGGTTGGTCCTGCTTAGAGAAGTCGTCGATCACCCTAGCGATTTCCCTAGCCCCCTTTCCATAGAGCATGGTGATATGGTTGCCTGGGACGGTTATATACTCACATGCCTTCATTGTATCAACTGTCTCTCTGGCCAGCACTTCGGGTAGGATCGGTTCTTCACTATAGTTCTCTAGAGCATGGATGAGGATTGCTGGTTGTGTGATTCGGCCTGCATACTCTAGCCGATCGACGTGGCCTCCAATCGCTCCCTGGAGGGCTTTGGTAATATGCTCCGGAGATGAGTTTGTCGTGTAGCTTCTGTCGCCTATTTTCTCTACCGCATCTGCTCGATAGTAATTCTCCATCTCGGGAGGCCATTTACCCTTCAGGTAGGAAGAGCGTTTCATCTCTTCCAGATAATTGGAGAAGGACGGCCATCTCTTACCTAAACGTCTTTATGGCGGGTCTAATTATCGTGGCAGCATCAGGATGCATCCTGGCTGCCGTGTCGATCATGATGATCTTTTTGATGTGGTTAGGGTAGTGGAAAGCCAAATAGATGCTTAACACTCCCCCAAAGGAGTGTCCTCCGATGACTGCACTTTCCATACCGAGCCGATCTAGCATACCGATGATATCGGCCGCATGGTCTTGCGTGGTATATCCGTGTGTCGGCTTATCACTGAGTCTATGTCCACGTAAATCTACAGCTAGAATCTCTAGTTGGACACCCGCTTTCAGTATTGCATCAAAGGAATGTGTGTTGGCGGTAAGGCCGTGCATGAGGATGAGAGGCGGCTCCACCCCTTGATTATGAATGTAGTGCAACCTGATTTTGTTAGTCTCTAGAAACCTGTCCATCTCCCTCTTGCCTGGATTTGGATGCATAGTGTTCATTGTTCACCTTCCGGATACCTTATTTTAATATTTCATTTGAGCGTTTAAATGTCCATATTCCTCGTAAAATCCTTCATGATGTAGAGGCTGTCTATTCTAATTTCTCATTCAAACTTACTACTTAATTCCTCTTTTAGGCGTTCTAAGATTTCGATTTGCTTGTCGGAAAAGGAAGCTTGTATCTCTTTGGCATGTCATTTAAGTCCGAATATAATATATATAGATTCTAGAGGATTTCCAGTGGCTTTGGTATTTTGTTTGTAGTGTCTAGCTTGTCTGTTTTCTGAGGTGTGTCTGTTTGGTATTCCACTTTGTTATCGCTATCCTATGGTTATCAGACCGCTTGGGTAAGTAAGTAAACAAAAAGTCTGTTTTGTTTACTTCAGTGGGAGGTATTCCCTTGGTGAGATGGGGGTGATATTCCTTTGGATCGGACTCTTTCAGATTTACTGAGTGCGCGAAGCGGAAGTCACCTCGGAGAGGCCGCAAGGAGCGTAGCGACTGAAGGACGGTGTAGTCGTTGATGGAGTGAGTACGTGCGTAGGATCTAGGTTGAGTCAGAGGGAACTTGTTCCCTTGTGTTTTAGAATGTTTAAATAAGTATAGTGTTACACTGTGGAGAAGCCGCTATAAGTGCTGTAAAAACAATCGGTTATTTTCCCACATGTTCCTAAAACCCCGAAAATTTGTTCCTGATACCCCGATTCTGTGTTCTTAATACCCCGAAGCGAAAAAGCGAGTTTTCCACAGCCAAAGCGCGGTCTTAAGACCCCGAATCATTGACAGAGTTCCTAAAACCCCGAATGATTGCGATATGGTTCCTAAAACCCCGAATGATCAATATCTAATAGCCGAACAACACCCGCAGCAAGATTTGTTCATCTGCGACGTTGCAGACGCGATCCTAAAGGACGTTATGCAGCAGATGGAACATCCCTTCTATTCGCTCTCTAAGAAGCCTGTAACGACGATCCGAGAATATCGGAACGGTGACAACTGGCTCAAAATTACGCCCTCCGTGCAGGGTTTGGCGACGATCTACGACAAGGATTTGCTGATCTACGCAATTTCGCAGCTTATGGCGAAACTCAATCGCGGCGAGGAAATTAATCCGCGTGTTCGGATCAACTGTCACGAGTTCCTGGTATTCACCAATCGCGGCACAGGCGGTAAAGATTACAAGGCACTCGTGGAAGCCTTGGAACGACTGCGAGGCACAACCATTAGCACGAACATTCGCACAGGCGACGAAGAACAAATCGACGTATTCGGTCTAATCGACAAAGGCACTGTACGCCGGAAACATGGCCTTGATGGGCGTTTGCAGTGGGTCGAGATCGTGCTGTCTGATTGGGTTTTCAACGCAGTCAAGGCAAAGGAAGTGCTGACCTTGAACCGCGATTACTTCCGCCTTGGTAAGCCCTATGAACGCCGAGCCTATGAAGTTGCGCGGAAGGGCTGCGGTCGAAAGAAGGAATGGAAAATCGGTCTTGAAAAGCTGCGCAAGAAAATGGGCGCAACAAGCACGCTGCGAAAATTTCGATACTTCATGAATGAGCTAGCCGAACGCGATCACTTACCGGATTACACGGTCGAGGTTGAAGGTAAGAACGTGATTTTTTCGAATCGTGTTGCGTGGTGGAAGGAAAGCTCTGAAAGTGATCTGCCCGCTCCGCGTTTTCGCACTACGGATACCTACGAGCGCGCAAAACGTTACGTACCCCGTGAAGAAAGCGTCTACGACTGGGAAAACGACTGGGTGCAATTCTGGCGCGATAGCGGTTGCCCTACTCTGCAATCGCCTGATGCCGCCTTTATCGGGTTTTGTAAAGCTCGGTACGTTTGGCTCGGCGGGAAAACGTAGGCTTCAAAGTCCGGATAGCCCTCTATCCTGCTATGTGGATAACTAGGTATCCAGTCTTCCTAATATCCGGCTAACGTGATAACCTGCTATCATCATTTACAGTTAACCTGCTAACAGGATAGCTGGACATCCCGAAAACAGGATAGCAGGACATGACATACAAACTCGCTATGGTCGCGCAGAAAGGCGGCGTCGGAAAATCCACGCTTGCGCGGATCATTGCCGTGGAAGCCACAAAAGGCGGTCTACGCACGAAAATAGCCGACCTTGATACGCAACAAACAACCTGCGTGAAATGGACAGCCAGAAGGGCACAAAACGGGATCGAACCGCAAATCCGCGCCGAACCATTTAGAACAGTAAATCAAGCCCTACAAGATGCGCCGAACTTCGAGTTGTACATCTTCGACGGCGCGCCGCATTCCTCCGTAGAGACACAAAAAGCCTGTCAGGCCGCCGATATGGTTGTTATCCCAACCAGTGAAGGCATAGACGATCTGGAACCCTCGGTAGTCCTCGCAAACAATTTGCTGAAAGAGGGCATACCCGTCACAAAAATTGCCTTTGCACTCTGTATCACGTCAGATTCAGAGCGAGAAATCGCGGGCGCAAGGGAGTATCTCGCACAAACGCCCTACAAGGTGCTTGAAGGTGAAATCCCGTTCCGCTCGGCCTTCAAAACGTCGATGGACAAAGGCAGAGCGATCACTGAAACCTCGTTTCCAACGCTGCGCAAGCGGGCTGATGCAATGGCGCAGAGTATCATTGACGCGGTAGCCGCTGCCGCAGATCGCAAGGTAGCGTGATGGCCGATTTAACGAAGCTCAAGACCAAAGCAGACAAAGGAACACCGCCGCCCGTAGAGGCGAAACGCGACAAGGGCAGGCCGCCGCCGTCCGAAACCAACGACAATCTGAACGACCCGCCGCGCGAGGCTCCAGTTAAAAAAATCAAGATCGAATTTTCCGTGCCGGAGCACATGGCGCAAGATTTTTCGCAGGAAGCGGGGCAACGCTTTGGCTTCAAGAAAGGATCGAAAAGCGATCTATTCATTGCCATGTGGCAGGAGTACCAAGACAGGAAATCCGGATAAGTAAGTTAGCATATGTAGCCAATTGGGTTTATCGGAAGCTCGGTAGGCTCGGCGGTGTGGGGTCAGGTTCGTCATATTCGCCTTGCTCAGCGGCACGTTCCGCAACGATCAAGGCCATCGTCGCGGGTGTGAAGGACAGGGAGAGCAAGCAGGTGAGCGCAGCAGTCGCGGATCGGACAGACGCTGCAACATTGTACAAGTTCGTCACCGACAGGGCCGCGCCAACACACGCCACCGTCATCGGCTCCAAGTTTCCGCAGTGCGGGCAGAAGCGGCTAGTGCGGATCCACCTTTGCTCGACGAACCACTCATGAGCGCTTTCTTCGTTCGGAAACCGCTCCATCAGATCGCGACAAGTTCCGTTATCGCGATTTTCCAGCACGAAGCGATCAAGAATAACAAATCGGTCCGGCGCCGGTGCGCCGGGAGCTGTCATGCGCAGAATCCGCATCCTGATCGCCTGGTTTCCGTCGCAGTCCTTCGAAAACCAGGTTGAGACCGTCGCGATCATGCGGAGCGCGTTCGTGCTGCGCCGATTCGTTTTCCAAAGTCCAGCTTTTGAGCTCCGGGAACCGGACCAGTAGTAACCGGCCATTCAGCCGCGCCCTAAACCCGGTTCCGTCCTTGGAAATCCGGATCAACCAGGCGTCCTCCCCACCGAGCTCATACTCTCTATCGTACGCGAATGGCTCTTGAGGTGCTGCCGCGCTGAAAGCGAACCAAACGGCTGTCCCACCCGCGATTGCTAAGAGTCCAATTAGGATTTTCATCCCGGCATTCCCTTGGTGAGGATCCTTTGTCCTGCCGGACACTTGGAAGATCGAACAGGAGAGATGAAGCAATGACCGGCCCCAAAATCACTGATCTGAACGACGAATGGAGTACCTCAGAGGGGGAGCCCGACATCCGGCTAGAGGATTGCGAGCGCACGCGCTGCGAAGTCTGGACTCGTGTCATGGGTTATCACCGCCCGGTATCCGCTTTCAATGCCGGTAAGCGCTCCAAACACCGGGAACGGCAATACTTTGCCGAGGATCCAGGAACCGGATAATCAGGTGCCGTCAATGAAAGATCAATATACGCTTAGGTATTACGGAAAGGAAGCTGATGAAGGACGAATGGGATATTATGATGCTGCATCGGTGATTTTGGATTTCGGGGATTTTATTGGAATTGTATCAAGAGCGGATTTTGGAAAAGAATGTAAACTAAAAACTTCAGTATCTACCCCGAAAGGAGGATCTGTATCCTTTGAATTTCTACTGGTTTCGGGAAGTGTTTTAACGGCACTAACGTCACCGATGTTGCCAAATGACCTTTGGAATCTAATGCGTGACGCCGTTGAGGCATGGAAATTTCTTCGCGGTAAACCACAAAAAGAAATAGTGCATGCGGGCGGCAAAATGCAAATGACCAACGTCAATGGCGATGTCAATACCTTTAACCAAAACACAAATATTGTAATTAACGACCCACGCGCAGGCGAAGCGGTTGAAAGAATATTCAACAAGCCGCTAAATGAAGCAGACGGGAGAATTGACATTACCTCGAAGCAAATACCGAAAGAGAAAATCGAGGTAGGAACCGAGGATTCAGGGTATTTTGTTGATTTGTCTCAGAGAAAAATCCAGACAGATCAGGTCTTCCAAATAACCCTTACGATTGTTTCTCCTTTGTTTTATCACGGCAATAAGTGGAAATTCAATGATGGCGAAAGTACTTTCCAGGCAACTATTGAAGATGAGGGATTTTTAAGAAGAGTGGACAATAGAGAGAGTTTTGTAAAAGGTGATTTACTGAAAGTCAAGTACCATTTCTTGCAAGAGATTGCTAATGGCAGGTTGAAAACTACTAGAACGATCAAAAAAGTTATAAATCATATTCGCCCACCAGTAAATAATGATTTGTTTAGAGAATGAGAGGAACAAGATGAAATGCTGAATGGATGAAAATCCTAATTGGACTTTTAGCAATCGTGTGTGGGACGGCCGTTTGGTTCGTTTTCAGCGCGACAGCACTTCAAGAGCCATTTGCATATGACGGAGAGTATGAAGCTCGGCATGGCCGAGCGTGCCTGTCTTACGGTTACGGGGAGGACGCCTGGTTGATCCGGATTTCCAAGGACGGAACCGGATTTAGGGCGTGGCTGAATGGCCGGTTACTGCTGGTCCGGTTCCCGGAGCTCAAAAGCTGGACTTTGGAAAACGAATCGGCGCAGCGCGAACGCGCTCCGCATGATCGCGACGGTCTCAACCTGGTTTTCGAAGGACTGCGACGGAGACAGGCGATTAGGATGTGGATTCTGCGCATGACAGTTCCCGGCGCACCGACGCCGGGCCGATTCGTCATTCTCGATCACTTCATGTTGGAGAATCGCGATAACGGAACCTATCGCCATCCGATGGCGGCGTTTCCGCAAGATCTGGGATAGCTCGCTCCCTACTCGATGTTATGGGACGACCGCTACACCGTGTGCCTGATGCGACGGTGATCAGAACCGAGCGTTGGTGGTTCAGTTATGGGCGCAAATTCAGAGGCTTTCCAATCAGCCTGGCTTTAGCGTCCCGGATCCTCGGCAAAGTATTGCCGTTCCCAGTGTTCGGGGCGCTTACCGGCATTGAAAGCGAATACCGGGCGGTGATCGGTGGCACACTTTCATAAAGAAACTCGATAATCTTTTTTGAAAACTTACGTAGATTTATTTACTGTATTATATTCCTATTCTAGCGCCGAAAAGTAAGGGGAAAGGGTGATGTGGGATCAGGTGTTAAGGAAAGGAAGGTTCCGTTACCACACATCGGAAACCGAAAATGAGTCAAGAAACATTCCAAACCGCTAAGAAAGTCAACCACCACCATAGCCTCGGCGGGAAAACGTAGGCTTCAAAAATCTGATAGCAGGATGACAGGCTATCCTGCTATGTAGATAACATGGTACCCTGTCAGAAGGTTATCACGTCAGCCGGATAACCCGCTAACAGGTATCAACGGAGAGGGATGATGAGGGCAGAGCAAGCGATTCGACACATACCTGCCAGTTTTGGGCGGCTTGTCGGGGCCAGGGCACCGTTTTAACCCAAGGGCGAAATTCCCCCGATTATTCGTCTGTAAGCTTGGCAGGAGCAATTCCCTTGGTGAGGCGAGAGCGACATTCCCTCGGAGCCGACCCTTTCAGATTTGCGAGCGTCTTATCCACAATTAGGGTTTATAACTATAAATACCCGTCGGCGTCGGACGGGATCGACACGGAAATCTGCTGGCCGCCTTCGAGGCGGAGAAGCTCGCGGATCAGGCCCTCAAACAAAGTAACCTCCGGCGGTCATTCTAGCGTCAGCGGCGGGTGGAGCGTTTGAGGATTTTCCCCTGAGAGTTCATCACGGTTGCAGAGGGCAAGGATGTCGCCGTCGCGGTCCTTGCGGCTGCGGGTAACCTGGCGGTCAGCCATGATGCTGTACTCCTTGTGCCATGGGTCCTGACGGGCGGCACGCCGATGGGCAATTCTAATCCGTGAAGACAGGGATTATAGCCAATGAATGGCCATATAATAGCCACTATCTACATATTCTATAGAAATTTATTAGCTAATAATGTTGGCTTTTTGGCTGATGTGTGGCATATATAAGGAACCGCGAGAGGAGGACTTGAGGAGGACTACATGACGGAAAAACGGACCATGACGCTCAATCTGAACGGGCTGGAGATGAACGTGCTGGAAGCGCTCTGCGTGCGGAAGGGTATGTCCAAGACGGCCTTGGTGCGCCAGGCCCTGCGACTCTATCAGTCCGTCGATGAGCGACTGGAGCGCGGCGAGAAAGTGTTCTTCGAGGACCCGGAGAGCAAGGAAAAAGCCGAGTTGATGGTCATATGAAGATGCATCTCGGCATCTTCGATCTTCTGGATTGTCAGGCCGGTGACTATGAGACGGCCGACCTGTACGAGGGGATCGACGAGAAGAACCTGCTGGACTTCGAGCTCGAATGGCAGCCAGCCTTCGTGAATCGGCTGCCGGAGACGGCGTCGGCGGTCGAGCACGTCGCCGCCAATGCGGAAGACGCGCACTGGGACTGGCGACGGCTGGGGGAGATAGGACAGAACCCGCTGATCTACCAGATGTACGCGATCGAGTGCGCCGACCTGACCCAGGGACTGATGCTGGCCCGCAAAGGTGGTGTCTTCGGCCGCCATCCAGACCATGAGCGGGCGGACCTGATCTATATTGAGCGGCTGGCAACTGCCCCCTGGAACCGGCCTGGCTTTGTGGAGAAGCCGAAATACAAGGGCGTGGGTCAGCTCCTTTTCGCGGCTGCTGTGAATCTGAGCTTGGACGAAGAGCTAGGCGGTCGGATCGGATTGCACGCCCTGCCGGGCGCGGAAGGGTTCTATCGCGACGTGCTGGGACTGACCGATTTCGGGGCTGACAGCCACTACCACGGTCTGTGTTACTTCGAGCTATCGCAGGCTCAGGCGGCGGAGTTTCTTGAAACACCGGAAAGCAAAGGAGCCTGACATGACGACGAAGATTACAAATGCATGGTTACGGCGTCGGATCGAGCGCGATCCCGATGTCGACACCGATGCCGGGCTTCCAATCACTAAACCAGAGGTCTTGCAGGCCTTTGTGGGCGAAAAGAGGGCAGCAAGAACTATGAAGGTGACAGCAGCTCGGGAGAGTCTGGTGCTGGAGACGTTGCTGCGGCAGTTACGGCGGCGGGATGGAGTGGATGTTTCGCGCTTGGCCGCTGCTATACGTGTGCCGGAAGAAGAACTGAGCGCGATCGAGCGGGACCGGACGTTCATGCCGAAGCCCCGGACCATCCATCAACTCGCGCTGCATTACAAAATTCCGCCGCGCGCGCTGCTAAAACTGTCGGCGGCGGCCGAGAAACGCGATCGCGAGTTGGATGAGGTGGCGGTGCGTTTCGCTGCCAGTTCGGACGGCGTCTTGAAGCTGACCAAGGACGAAGAAAAGCGGTTGAACGACTTCGTCAAATACCTTAGAAAATACAAGGAGTGTGCGTCCGATCATGGAAATCGGTGAGCCCGAGGCCGATGAGTACTCGGCGGCGGATATCCGGGACCAAGTCGCACGGATTTTGCGCGACTTGGGAAACCCGGAGCCGCCGCTTAAGCTCGATGACGTTCGGGAGCTTCTGAAGCTCGACCTGGGCTACTACAGCAGCGCTGACATTTCCCTCTTCGACGAGATCGCGCGCAAGGTCAGGGTCGCCGGAAAGCAGGTGATCCAGCAACCGGGCCGCATACTTGATGTGATTAGAAAAGTGCGGATCAACGCCCTCCGGATTCTAAGCAAATCCTCATCGAGGATCAGGTGCCGGAGCCGAAGCACCGGCATATCCAGGCGCATGAAATCACGCATAGCATCACACCGTGGCGGCGGACGTTTCTGTTAGGTGACAACGACCTGACGCTCGACCTGCAGTGCTTAGCCCAGATCGAAGCGGAGGCAAACTATGGCGCATGGCAGTTCTTGTTCCTGATGGAACAGTTCGCGCATGAGGCGCGTGATCTTGATCTAAGCTGGGATGGCATTCAAAAGTTGAAGAGGCGGTACGGTAACACGATCACGACCACGCTTTGGCACACGATTGAAGAGCGCAAGCCGGACCATGCCGTGGTTGGCCTGATCAGCCTCCATCCGCACCACACCAATATTGGTGGTGGCCATGACGGTTCGCCCTGCGGGCATTTCATCCGCTCGAAGGGGTTCCGGCGACAATTCCCACACATCATGAGCGGGGATATCTACGGCATCGTCTGGCAATACGCAGGATTTCAGACGCGTGGACCGGTTGGCGAGGGAACGTTCCCGCTGACCGATGCGAATGGAGAGATGCACGAATTCCGTTTCGAGAGCTTCTCGAATGGCTATAGACTTGCTGACCTTCGGTGTGGCGCTGCGCTGGATGCCAGCTTTCGCTCGATTGGCCTAACGGAGATCGCTATGGAGTGGCTGTAGACGTGGAGCGGCCGATGCTTCGGCTATCGTGATGGTGACGATCTGTGGACCCATGATGACCGCCATGTCGGCCGATTTGACGGGGACGAGGTTTACGGGCTGGATAGCCGCTATCTCGGCGAGCTGAAGAGCGGTAACCCACATGTGAGTATTTCTCAGAAAGCCTTGTGGTTATTAGGCTTGTGGTTAGGGGACGATTCTGTCGGCTTGTCCCGCCAATTCCCCGTAAAATACCTTATAGTTATTCACAGCCATGAATTACACGAGGACCGTGCAGCCGAGACGGCGGCCCTTACTTCCAGATGTGGGGCGTCCTAGAGGACCCTGAGGGTCTCTCTAAGGCCGTTCTGATAGTGAGCCAACAAAACCCCCACAAACCCAACTCCCCTAGCCTGGAAAGCCCCTAGAAAGGTTCTGAGCGCCCCTCATTTAGCCCCTCAGTCAGACATCAACCACCCTGCCCCGGCTAGTGCAGAATCGGGAATGCCCACTGGCTGGCGGGCAACGACGCTTAGCATCAAAATTCAATTTTACTTTCGCAGACGATCAACTGGACTGGAAATCCCAGTAAGGGTAATTAAACGCGATTTAACCTGTTTACCCATTCAGTTTTAGTTAATTAAACTGATTGAAATGTATAGTGGAATAATCCAGAGCTCGAAGTTTGTTGCCAACTTAAATTCACATATAACCACTGCCCAGTGAGAGGCAGCCCAGTTGACTTGTGAGAGTCGGGCGCTCTAGGAATCTCGATAAGGCTGATGCTAAGCGTCGTTGCCCCTGTAGGCCTTCTGGATGCTCCCCCCCTGGCTGCCTCCTGCTACTGTGGGGACTGACTCTCCTGACGGCGTTCCCCTATCATGATATAATTTAAAAATGGAATTTTTTAGTGGTCTTGATTATCTTAACTCGTCCATTGATGAGAGTCAGTATGACCATATGGGACAAAATATCAATGCCTTAAAACTAGGAAGGTCCGTGTAAAAATTTCTTGCTGAGGAATCGTATAATGAGCTACTGCGCACTCGAATCCAGTAAAGATGAACAAATTAAACACGATGAACACCGCCAAAATATTCGAAATTCCTATACAAAGGTAGCACAAGCAGAAGAGGTCTATAAATGCTGTGGTGTAGAGAACAGCTGTTGTGATATATCAGACGATATGGTGATAAACACCTTGACATCTTCAAGGCTTGGATACAGCAATGAAGATATTAAAAAAGTTCCCAAAGGGTCAGATATGGGAATTGGTTGTGGGAACCAAAAGTCTATAGCAGAACTTCGCACTGGAGAAACTGTTGTAGACCTAGGTTATGGCGGTGGATTTGACTGTTTTCTATCTGCCGATGATGTTGGTAAAACCGGATACGTTATCGGGGTCGATATGACACCTGATATGGTGACGAAAGCCCGCAGAAATAAGGAGAAAGGAAAGTACTCGAACGTCGAGTTTCGTCTCGGAGAGATTGAGTGCCTCCCTCTATCTGATAATACGGCCGACGTGATCATTTCGAACTGTGTTATCAACCTCTCACAAAACAAGCCCCAAGTGTTTAAGGAAGCTTACCGTGTGCTGAAACCCGGCGGTCGTTTAGCAATTTCTGATGTGGTTGCAACGGCCGAACTGCCGGAAGATATACGAAATGACGCTGCACTTATATCAGGCTGTGTTGGGAATTACTCTTTGATCGAGGATCTAGAAGAAATAATAACAGCAGCTGGTTTTAACGATATTCGCATTGAGCCTAAGGGTGAGTCTAAAGACTTCATCCGCGACTGGGTTCCTGGAAGGAATATCTCTGACTATATCGTTTCAGCCACTCTTAATGTCATAAAGCCTATGGCGATATGACGATATCGGAAGGAACGCGCAACGCGTTTTTTCGATCAATCAAAATCGGTAGACACCCGAAAGCAAGCGCCTGGCTTCCACCTGAATGAATTTCGGGCGTTTTTCGGCATCGGGATGCCGACTGGCCCCCCGTTGATTGTCGAATGTATCGTCTTTCAGGAACCCCCATCCCTGAAGCCTTTAACCAGTGAGGGTTTCCGGGCTGCTTCCCGCCCATAATACGCGCGCGTTTAACTCTTTATTAAATGCTCTTAACACCTAGCAGATGTGGATAATTCTTAGCGCTGACGCGCTACCCCACCCTCCATTCGCTTCGCTCATTCCGCCCCACGCAAAGCGCGGCCTTCAAAGGGAGGGTCCACTATGCGGACACTTCTATCATCCTGGGGGTCTCATTGCCGACCCCCATACCCCCCGCTAAGGTACTCACAGCCCAATGATGGACGGGGGTGAGCACGAGGGCTTCGGCTACCGCCGACGCTCAGAAGGTCTGCAGAGCAGTATGTAGCTCTTTTCACCCTCTAGCGCAAACCGATAAGAGGTAAAGTCGTAAAGGCCCGACCCAAGGTTGCACGGTGTCCCTGCTGGGCACTAAAAACTGTTAGGGAAATACAAAGAAATCGGTGTAAAACTAAAAGCAGAGGTTGATGATGACCACGATGGAATCAACACACGAATACAAATTCCGGATTGACGCCTTTACCCCGGAGACCATACTCATGAGCCGCTTGGCCGAGTACATGGCGGCCCTGGCACCGCTCCTGGGTGAGAAGGAGCGCGTCCATTTCGTGCGCCTGGAAGAAGGCAGTACAGTCCTCGTCCAGGAAATCGAGTCAGAGTCACTTCCCAAGGTCCGCAGCCGCCTTCAGACCATTGACGCGGCAGAAGGGGAAGGCCCGGAGGAAGCCCTTCGCGCTTTCAAGGCCATCGACCGCCGCCTGGCGCAAGACAACGCCGTTGGATGCTTCTATGAGGAGAGCGGGGCCGAGGTCATCCATTTCCCAGGCTGCGAGGCACCCAAGCCATTGACTTTCTGGGCGTTTATCCAGCAAGGCAGCCTCGATGGGACCCTAATCAAGGTCGGCGTAAAAGACAAGACCGTTCCCGTCCAGAAGATGGACGGGACTGTGGTGCATATCTGCAATGCAAACCGGGAAATCGCCCGTGTGCTAGCGCCTCACCCCTTTGGCCCAACACTGCGCGTCCATGGCCAGGGCCGATGGGAGCGTGACGCGGAAGGCGTCTGGATTCTGAGGTCGTTCAATATCGCCGAACATGAGGTCTTGGATGATACATCGCTTTCTGACGTTGTCGACCGGCTGCGCCAGGTGTCCAGCAACGGATGGAAGGAGGTAGAGGGACCCCTACGCCGAATTGCAGCGCCTTCGCCAAGGACCGAATGAGGTCCATTGATGGTAGTACTCGATGCGACGACGCTTCTTTATCTCCTAGACCCGGATGCGAAAGCGCCTCAGGACCCGCAAACAGGGCAGCCTGTTACCCAGGTAAAAGAGCGCATGGAATACCTGGTCGCTACGCTAACCAAGCAAAAAGAGAAAATCATCGTCCCGACGCCAGCCCTAAGCGAGCTCCTCGTGCGGGCAGGGGAGGCGGGGCCGGAGTATCTCCAAATCCTGAACGGCACCGCCGCCTTCAAGGTGGCTGATTTCAGCCAACGCGCCGCCGTCGAGGTGGCCGCGGCACCCGCAAAGCCCTTGATGCAGGGGATAAGCGCGGTGGCTCAGACAGCACATGGGAGAAGGTCAAGTTTGACCGGTAAATTGTCGCCATAGCTAAGGTGGAGGGCGCTTTGGTCATCTATTCGGATGACGAGGATATCGCCAAATTTTCCAGGGACCTGGGCTTAACCGTCATCCCTGTCCGCGACCTGCCCCTGCCCCCGGAAGACGCTCAGCAGTCCTTACTGCTTTCTGCCCCAGGAGAGGATGAAAGCAGTCATCAAGGTTTGCCTTGCTGCGCTCCTCACCCGCTCCCTCCAGGCCCCCAGCGCCGCTTGGGCGCGCTTGTTGGTAGCTCAACTTCCTATACCGAAGATAGTTCCTTCATTTTTCTCTAGGAATGCAGTAGACAGTTCTTATAAAGATAGCAACACAAACAAACACTTAAGCCAGTATTAATAAGCCCAGACCTAATATCCCGCTCTACGGACCCATAATCCTCATCCCCTTTCCACTATGAGGACAGAGCTTATCTGGGAGGGAAAATACGATGAATACGGGAACTGTAGGGAGGTAGATGTCGTCGGTTGCGCCATGCCCCTGCAGCGCATTGAGACTATCGATCAGCCACGGAGCGAGGCAGCAGCCAAGGGGCAGCTAGAACTCTATAAACAACAGAGCAAGCGCTTGGACGACTTTCGTAATCGGCTTATCTGGGGAGACAACAAGCTCGCCATGGCGAGCTTGTTGAAGGGACCCACCGTTTGATGTGGGAGCGGATTTCGCGATGAACGTTCCCCTAGGGGAAGGCAGGGCAACTATTCAAAAGGACCAATCTACTTTGGAGATGGTCGCCTATTGCAACCGGATTAATGGCGACTGGGGCATGGAGTACCTGAAGACGAAGCTTCAGATTCGATAGGAAGATCCAGGTCAGATCAGAGGGAGTCTGGTTATTCAGGCTTTACTGGGGTGGGGGCCGGTGCCACCGTCCTCCAGTCGCTATGCTCCTTGCGGCCTCTCCGAGGTGACTTCCGCTCCCTACGCTCAATAAATCTGTAAGTGTCAGCTCCGAGGGAATCGTTGTCGTCTCACCAAGGGAATGCGGTTTCGCGCCTGAAAAGCCTCTGAACGGTCCTGTAAGACCGTTTCTGATGGTGGGTAGGGTTAAAGGTTGGTCCCAAGCCTTAGGGTCTGTAGTGCGTCAGTCTGCGATTTTTCGCAGACTGACGCACTGACCAAGTGGTTCTCACCAAGGGGATTGCCCGGCTTGGAAGGTCGAACAGGAGAGATGAAGCAATGATCGAGTCCAAAATCATTGATCTGAACGACGAAGAACACCGCTGTTGTGAGGCCTGGAAGGGGAGGGGTCCTATGTCCAGTAACCATGCGCCGTCAGATGAACGGTTGGCAGAAAGGTCGGATCGGACAAGTGCTTCAGGGGGAACCCGACATCCGGCTGGAGGATTGCGAGCGCACGCGCTGCGAAGTCTGGACTCGTGTCATGGGTTATCACCGCCCGGTATCCGCTTTCAATGCCGGTAAGCGCTCCAAACACCGGGAACGGCAATACTTCGCTGAAGTGTCCGGGAATTGAATGATCGGGGCGCTGCGTAGGGAGACGCCTTCAGGATCGTCCCGCCATCCGCCCTGAATCGGAAGCCAGAAAAGATTGTTGAGCCGATAAGAGCGGATTTCGATAGCGTGGCGAGAGCTAGGCCTAAAAAGAAAGAGCATGTACAGCCTGTCGAGTGGTGGGCCACTCCGATAACGGGGATATTCGATACCGCAGACGCCCGTCTGCTTGGAATGCGCCCCCGGCGTCAGATTGATCTCATGGCCTTCGGCTACCTGGACCGGGATCATTTGCATCTCGCGATGTTTCGCCTACTTCGCTGCAAGCGTTTCATGACCCTCTAAGTACGTCTCCAGGGTTCCTTGCCAAGCATCAGTGCCAAACGTGTTAACGACTTCAAATGCTTCCGCACTGATCTGATAGCAGGCTTTCAGGCTGTTGACTGGCAGACCCGGCTTATCGGGGTTGTAGAGCGTTATACCGGCTTCGACGAATTGATGCATTGTCTGTCGGCGAAACGTCTCACGGGTATTCGGCGCGTATTCGCGTCCATAATGCTCGCGGCAATATTCCATGATTGGCGTGATCTCCATCAGCGGCCTTTGTAGAGCGTTCCATGCGCCATCCGGTTTGAGATCAAGCAATGCCAACAACGTTAGCGCCGAGCGTTCGTTCTGCTGGCCTCGTGGTATCCCAAGAGCTTTTACGATCTCCAGGGCTTTATCTATTTTCTGTTGCGCTTCTAGCGGATTTTCATCGTCGGTCATATGCACAAGCTCCCCCTCGATAAGATCGTCAATCTCCTGCTGGGAGAGTGTGGTCTTGCGCAGCTGTTTCCCGATGCGATCTAGTGCCTCCCGATCCGGATAATAAAGCGATCGCAAATCCGTAGCGTTCACCTGCGTATGGCCGTTGAACTGACGGAAATAGCGATCAACCAGGATGCTATTCAAATAGACACTCAGCCCCATTGCCAATGATCGGGAAGCCCCCCGCTGGTTGGTATGAAAAACATTTAGGTGATTCTCGAACCCCACTAGATCCCCAGGCAGATCGGACGCATAGATCGAGGCAACAACGCGCCGCCTCTCTTCCTTCGAAGTAAACCGTCGCGTGATCACAAAATGGCCTTCGTTCGGATAAAGCCATCTACGGCTTTTCTCTGTCACGGCAATGGCGTTCGGCTTCTTCATCGCCTTGGGCCACTCCAGCTTTCCACTCTGGAAATGCGCGGCATACAGAAGCGGTACTGTATCCTTTACCGGATCCGCGCGAAGATCTTTGCGCAAACGAAAATCGACTACAGGGCCAGTAGAGATATCCAGTCCTAGATCCGCCAGGGTGGCTGTAAAATGCGCCATGCGATCAACGATGCCCTGTTCGAGATCATTCGACGCAATGTGAACGAAGCTATCTGGATCCCTCGGCCAGATCACTGATTCATAATCGACAATCCTCTGCGTCATATCCTCGCCGACACAATTACGCGAATTCGGAGCAAACTCGAACCCACCTCCCCGGCTCGTCGTGATTGTCACCTTCGAAGGTGCAGCACCCTTCACTGTATGGAGAATGATGTTCTCTTGCAGCACTTCATCGCCTTTAAAAGCCGAGTTTCGCTTTTCGAAAACATGGATATGCCGCAAACACATCATCGAAAAGAACTGCTCACGGAAGGGCTTGAAGTACGGGCCATTGCAAAACGAGCGAGGCACGATCGCGACCATTTCACCACCGGCGCGCAACCGTAGAGCCGCCAGGTACATGAACCCGGTGTAGAGATTTGAGGTCTCGATACCAGCCTTACGCAGCGCTGATCGGTGCCCGGATGCCGAGTTAATCTTCTGTACGGCGGGTTCATGATCACATGCGTGAACGTTTCGGCGTGAGTCTTCCCAGTCTCGAACAAACCCTCTTGATAACCGTTTGCTATCGCCAAAATGAAATCTTCCGCATAGATCTCACCGCTAACGGCGATCTCTGCGGCCCAACTTTGGCTTTCCGCTTCCTGGAGTGTTGTTTCCAGGTACTCAATCAACAGCGGCTCGGTTTCGTAGCACTTCAACGAAATGGATCGCGGCTTCCGATGCTCGTGCGCGCATCGTTCAACGAAAGCCGCGCTTAACGAGCCAACGCCGGCACCCGGATCGAGCACCTGGATATCGCCGGATAAATCGCTGAACAAGCTCGCCATGAAACGCCCAATCGGGGACGGGGTCATGTATTGACCCAGATCTGACTGTTTCTTGGGGTCAAGCTTTAACGATGCATCCAATCGATAGAAATCTGCTGTTTCGGCGAATGCGGGTTGCATCAATGTCCCCCCTGTCTGCTCACTGCAAGAAACTTCAGGGGAAATTGAGATTCGCCTTTACTGTAGCGTTCTAAAAACTCGATGATCGCCTGGCGAGTGATTCTCGAAAAATAAACATCATGCTGTTCAGCCAAGGTGGTCAATTCCGCGTGCTCATCGTCGTGTAGGTTGACCGTGATTCGCGTGTTCTTCTTGAGTTTCGTCATACGCTGCAGAGTGCATCACACTGCAGCACCAAGCAAGAAAAACCTACAGAATATTCCTGCTTATCCAGATTTTCCCTGGGGGTCATTGTCGCCGCAGTTTATGGGGCATCCTATGGGAACCGGCGCATATGTGGGGCTTGAGCTCGGCGGTCGCTACAGGGAAGTGAAGGCTGGCCGCTGAGGGGTTCAGCGCCACATTCGCTCGGCAATCGCCTGTTTCTCAGCCCCCACGGCGTCCGCATAGATCGCGGTCGTCGATAGCTGGGCGCGCCCCAACCACTTCTGGACCATGTTGAGGGGGATTCCAGCCTGGACGGCGGTAACCCCGAAGCCGTGGCGCAAGCCCTTGGGACTCGCCTGCGGCCTGCTCATGGGAAGCCGCAGTCTGTCACATGGGCGTGCCTCAAAACGCAGTTCGGAGCGGATTTCGGGCAGATGAAAAAATTCAAGTACAAATTCCGTATCGCGATGCTCCAGGTTCTGGCCTACTACCCGAAGGCCAAGGTAGAGGCAGACTCCAAGGATCTGATTTTGAGGAACAGCCTGCCGCCGATTTCAACGCGCATGATCGTTGTGTAAAAACCTGGTGAGTAATGGAGTTATTCACGTTCTAGTTGGGTATCCAAATACCTAAATATATATACCTATATATACCTATAATATGCCTATATAAAAATCACAAACTGTGAATAACCCTTCAGGACAGAGCAGAGATCAGGAATGGACCCTCACCTGCTACCAAAAGGCTCAAAGAAATCTACATAAGTTACCAAAAAAGATTATCAAGTTTCTTTACTGATGGAGGTATTCACCATGAAAATTGGCTACGTACGGGTTTCAACCCTAGACCAAAATCTAGACCTGCAACGTAATGACCTGGAGAAAGCCGGGTGCGAAAAGGTAATCGCTGATCGAATCAGCGGCACCGTAGCGCAGCGGCCCGGTCTGGAGAAGGTGAAGGAACTCCTGCGTAGAGGCGATACGCTTGTAGTCTGGCGGCTCGACCGCCTAGGTCGGTCCCTACGCGATTTGATCGAGTGGATGCGCTATCTCGACGAACAGGGCGTCGGGCTACAAAGCCTTCACGAAGCCATCGATACCAGCACACCCACCGGCAAGCTTACCTTTCACCTGTTCGGTGCGCTGGCCGAATTCGAGCGCAACCTCATCCAGGAGCGAACACAAGCGGGTTTGGCCGCCGCTAGGGCAAGGGGACGCCGTGGTGGTCGCCGCAAGGCCCTGGACACAGAAAAGCGCAGCCTTGCTGTCAATTTGTACCAAGAAAAAAAGATGCCAGTCGCCAAAATCTGCGAACTAATGGGGATCTCAAAACCGACGCTCTATAGCTACGTCCGGGAAACCCAAAAAGCATTCAAATAATTCCAACGGCAGACTTGGCTGTCAAACAGTGGACAGTTTCACCTTACTCACCGTCAAATTTGAAAAACCATTCCTCAGCTCTACTGGCTACCTCAGCCTTCCCAGTGTCTATGAGAATCCGGTTCCCAGCATTGGTCTCGATGAATCTCCACACCGCATCATCCGGACATATCAGAATGGCTTACACAAGGCCGAAAATAAGCCATGAGACGCAAAAATCGCCGATTTTCCATGATATTGGCTTTGCAAGGCTCCTAGCGCGTACGGGGCGAGATTGGCTTGCCTTACAGTCACCACCCTGCCTTGCTGATGTTTCCTTCCTTTCCCAATATCCGCTAGCCGACTTGCCAAACGGTTCAAAAGGTTGCCCGTACAATCATATTGCCCCTGTGATCCGTCCAGCGACCGGACAGCTCTACATCTCTACATCGGAAATAACCAATACACCCTCTCAAACAGCAGCTTTTCATGGCATTAGACGATGACCGACGCTTTGCTATCGAGTGTTATAGCAACTACTACGAAGGTGAGATAGACGCAGAGGCCGCGAATATCCACGTCAATCCCTACATGCAAAACACCTTTGCGTGGGAAGTCAATGCCGAGCAGTTCAGCTGCACCCCAGAAGCCACTGAGAGCCCCCTGGAGTCTTTTCAGGCTTGGGATTTAGTAGGTCACCCTCTGAAAGGCCCTAGAGAGCCACTCCGTGGCTTCTGAGCGCACTCCTAGATGATTTTCTGATCTGGCTCTTACGTTGCAAAAGGCTCGTTTCGAAGCAGGAGAAAAGAGCTCGGATACGCAAACCTGTGCAAAGCACTCACACAATAGCGCAACGAGCCAGAGACGTTTTGGCTCAAAGGTACTCCAACCCGTCCCCTTGCAACAAGCCAAGCATTGAAGGATTTGGAGAAAACAGAAAAGGCTGGAAAATCCCGGTAGTGCGTCAGTTTGAATTTTCACGCAGCTTTTTTCTTCGAAATGATAAGTGGTTATGGACTTAGATGGCTGTATCGTAATGTAGTGTAGTGTAATAATTAGGGAATTATATACATGACTAGCTC
>Ga0209680_1000073_pt1 | contig 27517 bp, 23 predicted proteins | sample WorMetLIZISLAND1_FD_187413 | JGI IMG/M metagenome (GOLD analysis project Ga0209680, IMG submission 187413) | Marine gutless worms symbiont microbial communities from Max Planck institute for Marine Microbiology, Germany - Olavius loisae LIZARD... ... | reverse complement strand
ATTTCGAACACATCCATTGAAATTGAAGGAATGAAAATGAGATTAGTGAGTATTGTTGTTGTGTTTTCCTCTCTGTTCTCCCTTTCCTCTCAGGAGAATCGGAAATGGGATTTAGATAGGGATTGGGATGATATCCATGATATGTTCTACGAGGAGATGAGTCTTCAGGAGCAGGTGGAGTTCTACTGCATATACTTTGATGACCCAAGCTATTACAAGGCGCTTCATTCCAAGTTTGGTTTTAGTAGTGTATTCAACTATTTTGCAGACCAGGAAGATGAGGAGGCTATCCCATACTTTCTTCACTACTTTGCCACAAGGGACCTGCCTACATTCAGCAGCCCGGAGAAGACCTTTCTTGCTTCAGATATTTTGGGAAACATAATTCGCCTGATAGAATACAGAGGGGTTACGGTAGAAAACCTTGATATAGACATAGCGCTTAAGTTTGCCTCACTTGCCGAGGTGAAGGTGCTGGAATACATAACAAGGAACAGACGTATTGATGTCAATGTCACAGTCTTAGAAGTCTTTATACAAGACATTCAGAATCACGCGAAGGGGCTGCATCGAGTTGGCTGGCCTTCGGAGGGACGAGATCTGGATGCGATAGATCGTTACAGGGGAGAGTCCGTATACAAGAGATATATTGTGGAGAACGGACTCGCGTTTTTGGATGTTGGGATAGAATCGCCCTATGTATTCGAGGGATACACGGGACGGGTTATCAGGGCGGAGGATCCAGGTTATCTGGGCAATATGTACGACTGGTATAGCTCAGGCAGCAGAGTATCGCCGCCCTAGAAAAAGACATAGCCGTGTGGGTCTTGGCGCCCGCTCACATGGCGCCGGCGGCTAGTTAGATGCTATACGCTTAGCCGTCTGGAACAGGGCCGAGGCACGCCATGCGGCGGCCCGAGGCGCTGAAATGATTTTCCCCTTTCCTTCTCTTGCTTGAATTGCCTCCGTTTACCGGCAGTCGTTGGTGCTTTTTTCGTCTTAGATAGACTTAGGAAACAAGTTCTGATTCCATATTCACAGTATCAAGTGCTTGTCTATCAAAGATATGATTGGGTTGAAGATAAGTTGATCGAAGAGATATTCGTAGATACCGAGGTCTATATTGTGGCTGAAGAGGTCTATACTCTCCATGAAAACATAAGGAAGCTCTTTGATCTAAAAATCTGGGTGGATTGTGAACGAAATTTGCATTTTCATAGAAGACTTTGTAGAGATAGAGAAAAGCCTTATTCCCTTTGGGTTAATAACTGGGTGCCCCTGGGTGGTAACCTTTGCCGGGTTCGCTACACGGGCTTAATGAATAACCTGCACACACTCACGATCGAGCAGAACACTTTAACAGTTTGGGCTGATAGCGGACTTCTATTGATATTGCTGTCGTTCTTTGCTCTAGTGTGGATTTGGATTCGCCGCTATACCAATGCCGACACACCGACTAAAACGGCAGCAGGAGTGAAGTTGATCGGATGTATATTCTGGATCAATACATCAACTATGTGGCGAGACAGCACGGATTCTCCTCGAAGCTTTTTGCTGACAAAGCACCACCGACGCCGATCGAGATCATGGTTTTTCTGACTTTAGGTTGGCTATTTGTGCTTGCGGGCAACTACCTGGAAATGAGAGTTCAACTTCGACTCAACAAATCATGGGGTAACCGTTCGATTGAGACACTAGCCAGTCTGGAGAAGCGTTGAATCAGATTCAGATTGACCATCTCAGCTTTATCTACGATACCTCGATAGAGGATCTGTTCAGGGGCCTATCCTTTTCTTTGTTCCAAGGTTGGACCGGCATCATCGGTGTGAATGGGATCGGCAAAACAACGCTCCTCATCTTTTATGTACGGAGTAACAACGACTATTGGAACACAGCGACTATTTCTCAAATGCAGCTCTTCCCATTTGAACCGATAATCAGGATACCGGTGTGAACAAGTCGGAATATCCATAGGACGGCATTCTATGATTGAAGACATATGGATTCAAGGCAACCGGGGGCAAAAAAGCACAACAAAAACGATGTACGTGATTTAGCTAAGGAGTCTGAAATGAGAAAGAAAAGGATTCTTGGATTTGGAGGATGGGTGATCGGAGGTGGAATCATGATGGGCATTGGCGTTGGATTTTTCTTCCTTCATAGGTCGCCATTGTACTTCGTCGGTTGCATTATGTGCGGGTTAGGGCTCGGACTGATCCTTGAAGCAATTCTCACGGTATCTGCAAAGGAGGTGGTAGCAGATAGCAACGATCCATGAATAAACAAGTTGCTTAGGGCCAAATAGCAAGTAGATTATGAAACGACTTATGCTGTAGGAGTGATTGTCGTTATCGTTTTAGTATTACTTCTACCGAAGCAGGCAGGGGCTCCGAAGACGATAAACAGAAGCGAGAATCCGTATGCCTATTCCCAGAGGATCACTGGATCGGGGATGCCGCCGTTCCTCACTGTTTCGATTTTCAGAGATGGACGCATGGTTTATTACCATGCTTTTCGGATATGTCGATCCTGAGAAGTCGATACCGACTCAGACGGACACAATTTACCCTTGGTAGTCGGTAACAAAACTAGTTACCGCGATTGCCATCCTTCTCCTCGTTCCATATTTCCAGAGGCCGGAATGACGCTGGCATTTTTCAGGGAGAAGGCTTTTACAGCTTCAAAGCCGGAACGGAGTTTGCCCCGGTAACAATGATCGCTTTACCCGTGAAGCCGGGAATGTTGCTAAATCTCCAATTTCACACACTCAAATTTTCCATCTACGATCGTTTATATCCGACGATCTGATAACTTCTCGCAACAAGTTTCATGGCTTTATCCAGGTTACGAGCATTCGGGTTGGGGGATTCCATCGGCCAGCCGCCGGCCTGACATTCCTTGTCCCGATAAAGGACGCTGCTCTGGCTGAAGTAGGCACCATTGTGCCTGGGGGCGTCGTCCGAGAGCAGGCAGTGAAGGGAGGTCTGGGCGGATTCCTCGTTGCTGTCGGTCATATTCCGGGTGAGGGGCCGCATCAGGGCCATCAACAGCTTCATCATCCCACTGCCACCGCTGCCGAAGTTGGAGCGGGCCCAACCGGGATGCACCGAGTACGCCGACACACCGGTACCGCTGAGCCTCTTGGCCAGTTCCCGGGTATAGAGAACGTTGGCCAACTTGGCTTCACTGTAGGCGGAAAAGCGGTTGTAATCCCTGGAGTCGAAGTTCAAATCTTCCAGATGGACGTCCGGGCGATTTCGCTTGTTTCCGGTGTGTACGACGGACGATAGAATCACGATCCGGGAGGGATCGCTCTTCTTGAGGATTCCCAGCAGGAGCTCGGTGAGGAGGAAGTGTCCGAAGAAACTGACGCCCATGGTCAGTTCCAGGCCATCTTTGGTTCGGGCAATACCTCCCTGCATGTTCACCATACCGGCATTGCAGTCCAGGCCGTGGAGTTTGTTATGTTTCTTCTGGAATTCATCAGCGAAATCCCTAACGGACTGAAGATCGGCGAGATCGAGCTTCATTACCTCATAGCTACCCTTCAAGCCGTTGAAACCCTGTGCAACTTCTTCGGCCGCATCGACTCTCCGGCAGGCCATCACGACATGGCCTCCTTGTTTGATAAGCTGTCGGGTGGTTTCCAGACCCACACCCGAGTTTGCTCCGGTTACGATGTAGGTTTTTCCGGTTAGGTCTTTTGAACGGGTTTTCTCATCGATCCATAGTTTCTTACGACTCATTGCGTTCTCCTTGGTCTCCAATTTTGAATCTGAGTCTAGATTCTGAATCTGAAAAATTCCATGGCAAACCACGCCAACCTCTTAGCACGTTCCGCCAATCTTCAGTCAGTTGATGCCCTATAGGACTCGGGAGATAAGCCGGTCCAGGCGTGAAACGCCCTGCTGAATGAACTGGGTTCCTCATAGCCAAGAAGGAATGAAATTCCGGAGACAGTCATTTCAGACGAAGTAAGATGATGTCGAGCAAGAAGCTCCCGACTGTGATTCAGTTGTTGTTGATAGCTCGTCTGCTCAGCCTGGAGGCGTCGCTGCAGCGTCCTGTCACTCATATTGAGCTTGCCGGATACATCGCCCATGGAGCTCAGTCCCATCGGCAAAATTTCGAACAGAACAGCACGAACCCTTGCCGCGAAAGAGGAATCCTTTTTCAGCTCGTCCAGCCGTTTCCTGAGCTCCGGTTCGAAATACTCCCAGACCGATTCGCTCCTCATTGAGAATGGGATGTGTGTATCTTCTACACGAAACACTATCCGGTCTTTATTGCCGATTTTTGGTTCGACTCCGAAGAAAGACCCATAAGCCTCCTTATCCAAACGTTCCATGGACTCAATCAATACCGGATTAACGTGAGTGCCGGTGGCCTCGCGGATAATCTTCGTGAAAAAAACGAATTCACTGGCCACGATGTCTTTGTGCAGTGGAACATCCCTGTTGACGATGGTGATTCCGATACTGAATTCCTCTTCAGTTTCTTCAAGTACCAGGACTAGTGGGCCAATGAGCGGCTTGAAATCCCGTATCCGCTTGACGAATGTATTGAAATCTCTGGAACAAAGAGCTGCCAGTATAGGAGGGGAGACGCCGGCGGTGATTGGGAGACTCTCGAGAAGAAGCGGAAAAGGCCTGTCTTGGTCGACATTTTTGACGAGGCTTTCCCACAATCGAAAGTATTCTTCGGAACTTAGGCTCCTCGTCTTTCGTTCGAAGAAATCAATCGGCAGCCCGGCGCTCTGAAGGACTTGTACCTCATTCAAGTTGAGATAAGCCAAGAGGAACCTCATGCTGTCGTCAATAGCGAATCGTGTACTCTGCTGCATCCTGATAACTTCCTATCTCGGGAATTCAACTACAATTATAAGCACAGAGGGACCGAAAGAATTATCAGAAAGCGTCAAAGACTTGTCAGATAACGCCATTCATCGCCGATTCTACTGACGCCGGTATTAACTCTGGAAAACCCCGGAAGGCGCTTATGGACGGCTAAGTACACATGGCTCGCGGTATAAAAAGCTCTACCGCGCGTAAGACTTCGAAGAAATCTAACACAAATCCTATATCCTGAAAAACGTCAATCGATGTCCAACAACCAGCGCTGAGCAGGAGTTAGACGGGAACGCGTAAAACCTGTAATCCACTTCCGCTGATCCTGCTGCCGCGGATTGTCCTTGGCGGTGAAGTATCCGTGGAGGAGCCGGCGGCGCGCTATGGTATTATTGTCGGTGCCTCCATGCCAGGTGTGTGCGTTGAAGATAAGAACCTAACCGGCAGGAGCCTCCCAGATAATTTCATCGGAATGGGGGGCTATAACATTACCGAGAACATCCTCCGGAAGCTCGGGGTCTATTGTGAGTTCCGGGAATTATGCGGGGACCGCCATTTGCCGGGAGATATCGTCCAGAGCCTACAGGGAGTTAACCACATGAATCTTGGGATAGTCGGGTCTGGGCTTCTGCCAGTCTCCATGGAGAGGCTGTCTTCCGTCCCCCTTGATAGCTTCCCTGCCATTGAGAGAGCTAACTTTGAAATCGCCATTGAAAATGTATCGGCAGGCAGAAAGAAGCAGCGAGTGGCTCCATACTTTTCCCCAAACAGTTTCCTTGTGATTCGCCAAACGTAGGGCGCCGGCCTACTTATGATGCTCCCTAGCGGTATTCTTTCCCTCCTACTCTATAATCTCGTCGAATCTTATCTGCAGCTTCCCAATCCAAAGGGCATCGATAAGATAGGGAATTACTACGAAACCTTTATTGTCGATATTTCCTTTCTGCTCTTTTGTCAGAAGATTCGTGTCTGCTCCGAGGGCGTCAAGATACTGATCCGAAATACTGTTCATGGCTACCTCAGTTAACAGTGGAATAAACAGTCTAAGGTTCTCGCGAAATAACTCCCGGACCGCAAAGGTTCCGGGGGAATCAAGTCTCAGGGAAATTGCCTACACGAGCGGTCGCATCCCTTTTCAAAGGGGGAGTTGAGAGCGACAATTGCAAGTTTCCACTGCCGACACCTCCTGGGGATGCCAAAGTATGGGAGCCTCTCCTCCCTCCGAAACACAGAGTACTGACCAGATTGTGGAGTTTACTGAACTCAATCGTCCGCGAGGGATCGATTCCCATATTGCGGAGCCGGTTGCAAGTGAAAAGTACTTAGACAGCTCTGCCGAAATGCATCCGGAGAATGCTTTTCAACTGGAATCCACCAAGTCCTCATCGACATAGCCCATGCATTCCCTGAAATCGCGAGGACACCCTCACTCCATTCCAGAGCCTCTCAGTATAGTCGCCCTTGGAGATGGTAGATAGAATCGATATGCCACCGCGGTTTCTTAGTTCAGCTTCGTTTTGACTTTTGCGATAATCCACAAAGCAACACGGCAACTTCTCTCGGGAGATGGTACATTGAGTTTAGCCGGTTTATTGAAATCAGTCATTATGCTAAATTCCAACCATGGTCTCCCTATCCCCGGACTCCGTTTTCGGAAAGGGATCCTTTTCGGAAGCCAGGTTGCTGTCCTGCGAGCGCTTTACCGAGGAAAGCGATATCTGGAATTTCAAGCGGCATGAGCATCCCTTCGTGGAAATTATTTACTTCCTGGAAGGCGGCGCTAGAATCTTCAGCGACAGTGACGATCTCATCCTTTCAATATACGACATAGTGATATACCCCGAGCATACTTCCCATAAGGAAAACATCGATCTCTCCAATCACCAGGAAATTATCTGCCTTTGGGTTGAACTTCCCCATCCATCGGGACTGGACCGGATTCGGCGCTTGAGCGACCTCAAGAGTAGGTTGCGATGGCTGTTTGTGGAAATACATCAGCAGAGCACTTCAAACTATTCTCACAAATACAAGCTTATAGACAACCTGTTACAAACCCTCCTGCACTACATCAAGCAGCAAATGGAAGCGATCCGGGAAATCCAGGATCCTATCAGCCGGGTTATCCACTTCCTCCATGAGAATCTAACGAAGAGAATCCGCATTGAGGAATTGGCTCGGCTGGCGAACTGCAGTCCATCTTATCTGGATCGAAAATTCAAAGAGCGTACCGGATCGACACCTATCAATTACCTTGATGGGATTCGTCTAGAGTCCGCCGGGAAACTTCTGGCCCGGAGAGAAATGGATATCGGCCAAATTGCCGCCTTGGTTGGTTATGAGGATCCCAAGTACTTCTCACGTCGCTTCAAGATTCGCTTTGGAATCCCTCCGAGCCATTATCGAGTCAATTAAACAGCAACGAGGGTGCCGTGCTCGTGGGCGCTCTTCTTCACCGAGGTTTCCTTGATGGCCACCGCTGCAAGTATTACAACTCCCCGTATCACCCATTGGTAATACGGAACAATGTTAAGAAGGTTCATCCCATTATTGATGAGCCCGAAAATGAGAGCCCCGGCCAGGGTCCAAGGGATGGTTCCGATACCTCCCGAGAGGCTGGTGCCTCCAATAATCACCGAGGTGATAACGTAGAGTTCCCAGGTGTTTCCGGCTAAGGGCTGGCCGGAGCCGAGCCTCGAAGCTAAGATGATTCCGCTGATCATGGCGGCCATGCTGCACATTCCATGAATGATGATTTTCACCCTGTAGATGTTGATACCCGAAAGTCGAGCCGCCTCTTCATTTCCGCCCACCGCATAGATGAATCGTCCAAACCTGGTATAGCGGAGTATGTAGTGAAACAGGGCGAAAGTAAGCAGTAAGATGAAAATCGGGAAGGGGATTTTCAGCAGATAACCGTTCCCGATGAACAGAAAGGCCACTTTGTCGTTGAAAATTGGTTCACCGTCAACTATCAAGAGAGCGAGACCCCGATAGAATATCATGCCCCCCAGAGTGACAACGAAGGCAGGTATGGCAAATCTCTCGATGAGGTATCCGTGGAGTCCGCCAATCAACAGTCCCAAGCCCAATACCATAATTATACTCAGCCAAATCGGAAGGCCCCAATTCACCAGGAACATGGATAGCAGAACTCCCGAAAGAGCAATGAGAGATCCCACCGAGAGATCGATACCGGCAATGATGATTACCCAGGTCATTCCGAATCCGATAATGGCGTACAAGGCGGCTTGATTCACTACGTTCAGAATGTTCCCCGGACTGAGAAAAAGGAATTCACCGCTGTAGTTGTTGATTTTGAAGATATCCACCAGTAGGAACAGGATTACCACCAATCCTATAACGATGAGATAGGGGCCCGGAATATGGAATCGTTTCGATGCTTTGCTCATTTCCTAGCCCTCCGTAACTAAGCTCATAATCTTTTCCTGAGATGCTTCCGAGGAGTCCAAGATGTCGAGAATCCGGCCGTCCTTCATCACGGCTATCCTATCACTCATTCCCAGTATTTCCGGGAGTTCGGATGAAATCATGAGAATGGCGATTCCTGATTCGGATAAGTCCCTCATAATGTCGTAAATGGCTTTTTTGGTTCCAACATCGATGCCGCGAGTAGGTTCATCGAGAATCAATACCTTAACTTCCTGAGCCAGCCATCGGGAAATAATCACCTTCTGCTGATTGCCTCCGCTCAAGCTCCGTACGAGAGTTTTCAGACTGGGCGTCTTTACGTTGAGCTTCCTCACTCCATCGGTGGCGATAGCTTTCTCCCGGGAGGCATCGATGAATCCCAGAAATCTTCGTACCATGTCGAGATTTGAGGACATGATGTTGTCCTTCACCGAGAGACCGAGGGTTAGGCCTTCGATTTTTCGGTCCTCGGTAACAAAGGCCATTCCCGAGTTGATGGCGTCGGTTGGAGATTGGATATTTACCTCCTCACCGTGGATGAACACCTTTCCCTCGTCCTTTCGGAAACGACCGAACAGCGTCTTCGCCATTTCCGAACGCCCGGCTCCCACCAGACCCGAAACCCCGAGAATTTCCCCGGCGCGAATTTGGAAATTGATATTCGATATAAGCCCGGCCTTGCCCAATCCCCTAACATCAAGCATAACCGGATTATTCGAAAAATCGGATTTTCGCTCGGGATAGACGGCATCGAGAGGGCGGCCCACCATCAGTTCGACAATCTTTTCTTTCGTGGCCTTTTCTATAGGGAAGGTATCGATCCACTGGCCGTCTCGGATAACAGTTACTTCGTCGCAAATTTGGAAAATTTCATCCAGCTTGTGGGAGATGTAAATGATGGAAACCCCCTGCTGCTGGAGATTCTTTATAATCTGAAAGAGAATCTTCTCTTCCTTTTCGGTAAGGGAAGAAGTGGGCTCATCCATTATCAGGATTCTGGCATTCACCGAGATGGCCTTGGCGATTTCAACCATTTGCTGATTGGCAATACTGAGATTATTCACCGTTTCATCCGGGTCGATGTGGCCTACTCCCAGTCGCTTGAGGATATCCTTGGCTATAGCACTGTTTTCGTTCCGCTTGTAGTAATTGAATCGCCCAAGTTTTTCCCGGCCGAGTAAGATATTCTCGGCAACTGTCAGGTTCCAGCAGAGGTTGAGTTCCTGGTGGATAATGGTAATTCCCTGTTCCTGAGATTGATGGATGTTGGCAAAATCTACGCTCTTGCCATCCAGAAGTATCCTTCCTTCTTCCAGTGAGTACACTCCCGAGAGAATCTTCATCAGGGTGGATTTTCCCGCGCCATTCTCCCCGAGAAGCGCATGAACGGATTGTTTTCGAAGCTTAAGGCTCACCCTGTCTAGTGCTTTCACTCCCGGAAAGGTTTTCTCGATATCCCACAGCTCCATGATGTATTCATTCGACATAACCCGCTAGCTCCTCTTGCTGTCCAGGATAACCGCGCTCAGTATAATGAGTCCCCGAACAATCTGCTGGAAGAACGGTGATATTCCCAAGAGGTTCAGACCATTGCTGATAACTCCCAATATAAGGGCGCCGATGAGAGTTCCGGTGATGGTGCCTACCCCGCCGGCGAAACTGGTACCACCCACCACGGCTGCCGCGATGGCGTCTAATTCATAACCAACTCCGACATTGGGCGATCCGGACCCTAATCGAGAAGCCAGGAGTATCCCGCTCACGGCAGCCGAAATCCCGATAAGCGTATAGGCGGAGATTCTCACCCGATCGATCCGGATTCCGGAGAATCGGGCGGCCTCCTCGTTTCCGCCGGTGAAATAAAACTGGCGGCCAAGTGAAGTTCTACTCAGAAGGAGATAGTAGAAAATGAAAATCGCCAGCATCACCAGGATGGAAATCGGCATGAACCCGAAAAGGAAGCGATTCCCGATAATCTTGAAACTCTCATCGACGGTGAACTTGGCCTGTCCATCCACTAGAATGAAGGCTAGGCCCCTGAATATCTGGAAGGAAGCTAGAGTAACGATGAAAGGCGGCAGCTTGATTTTTGTAACCATGATTCCGTTGGAAAAGCCCACCAACCCTCCAATGATGATTACCAAGAGATAGGAAACGAGGAGCGGAATCTCGAACTGTATAAAGAATACTCCCAAAGCCACACCGGCGACCGCTACCATGGATCCTACCGACAAATCAATGCCATTCACCAGGATTACCAGGGTCATTCCAAATGCGATGATGGCGTTGATGGATATCTGATTCAGGATATTTCGGATATTTCCCAGTTCGAGGAAAATCCATTCTTCGCTGTTGTTCCCGATTTTCAGAAGATCTGTCAGTATGAAGATAATAGTACTCAGACCGAGAAATATCAGAAGCGTGCTGGCTTGGGACATCCGACCAGACAATCGCTTCCAAATCTTCTTCACAACGGCCTCCCCTTTTATAGAAAGCCTCCCAATCGTGATGATCGGGAGGCCCGTGAGCAATTAGGCAGCTTGTATCAATCGGCTAACTTGGCACCATCTTTAGTATAGGTACCAACGGATACAGGTATGAAATCCGGAAAATCGGTCTTAGCGCCTTTAATGTAATCGACGAGATTCTCCATAGCCATGGTTCCCATCAAGGAGGGGAATTGAATGGTATTGCCAACTATCTTACCGGCTTCAATGGCGGCCCGGGACTCATCTCCCGCATCGTAGCCGACAATGGAAATTTGGTCCAGCTTGTTAGCACGCTCGACGGCGGAAAGGGCGCCCAGGGAGGTATCGTCGTTCACGCCAAAGATACCCACTAAATCATCACCAAATCGCTGCATGGCATCCTCGGCCATCGCCATGCCCTTGTCCCGCTGGCCAACGGCATCGAACTCCTCGATGGTAATCTTCGGGAAGTTCTCGCTCATAACTTTTCGGAAGCCGGCGTTGCGCTCCTGGGTGGAAGTAACGCCCGCGTGATCCACTATGATGACGGTACCCGAATCAATGCCCCTCTGCTGGAGGGCTCCGGTCATCAGACCGCCGGCGATTTCCCCGCCTTTGAAGTTATCGGAAGCGACATGGGTAACAATATCGACGCCTTCAACGGCCACATCCACGCTCACCACTGGAATACCGGCATCAATGGCTTTTTGAACGGAAGGGCCGAGGGCCTTGGAATCAGTAGGGTTGATTATGATACCATCAACTTTCTGCTGTATAAAATCATCCACTTGATTGCTTTGCATTCCGGCGTCGAAGTCACCATCGGTTAGACGCAGGACTATGTCGATTTCCTTGGCTTTTTCCTCCATTGCAACCTTCATTTCCTGGAAGAAGGGATGGCGCAGAGACATGAAGGTAACTCCAATAACCAGCTTGTCTTGCTTGCTATCGGTGGAAGCTCCATTGGCCATAAGCACCGTTCCGGCCAGGGTCAGAACCACTAGAATCGCGATAATCTTTTTCATACAAACTCCTTTTTTCCGCATGAAGCGAATCTTAATCAATAATTGAATTATCAACCAAACAATAGTTAACTATATACCAATATTTCTGACGAAAAGGTGGATGATTCTGAACTGGATTTGTCGGAAAAGTCTGCTCCCGAAACCAAGCGGGAATAGAATCAGCGCTGATCGCATCGAGGCGGTATCGAACTTACGGCGCCACGGCAAAATGCGCCGCCCCTATCGCCTGGGCAAACTGAGCCACGGTGTATTCCCCTTCATCCCGGAGCTGGCGCATCATCGGTGTCCAGGCTGATTCTTCATCGGCCGCTGTCAACTCCATTTCCGGCGCGATCCGCGCCGCACCTTCCGCCATAAGGCGAAAACAGACAGGGTTTTTCACAAGCCGCCCGAAAAGCACGCGTTTTCCCACGCGGGGATTGAGAATGAATCGAGTCTCCTGCCACATAATCGCCAGGTATTCGCCGATTTCCCTGAATATATCCCGGCATATACCCTCGCCCTCTCGCTCCGGCAGGGACATGAGATGCTCCAGGAGCGCCTTGCGCATGTCCCTGGGTTCCCGCCTGATATGTATGCTTCCGTCAATTTCATTCTTAAGGAATTCTTTGTTATACAGTTCTCTAAGGAGATCCGGACGCTGGGCGGAGAAGTGTTTGATAGCCAACCGAAATACTCCGCTCTGACTGGTATATTTCTGTAGGGTGCCGGCTATCGCGGTATTGAAATTGCTTAGGCTTCTCGGATCGTCGCTTGGGAAACGGCGTTCCGGCCGGCATCCCAAATCGATGATGTAATTGTACACCTCCAGGGGAATCTCCGGCAAATTCCCTTTCTCATCCAACCATCCCGTGCCGAGTTCTGTACCGAGGGTGTGGGCGAACACACCATCATTCACTCCTTTATCTCCAGAGAAAGCCGATTCCACCGCTGCCGTGAAGGCCGCCATCGGCCCATCGTTGATATTGCGAACTCGGCCCCCTGTTTTACAGTATTTTTCGAGTTGGGTGTTGAGACCAGTGAGTTGGGCAAAATCCTTTTCATAGTCGATATCCGGATTACTCCGGATGCCCCGAGTTTTATAAACCTCCCCTCCGACAATTTTGTCTCGAACTACAACATCTGGAAAGCAAAGTCCTATCCCGTCAAAGCCTCTTAAACCGCTAACCAGGGCTTTTTCCGCGCGGGAAACCGCTTCCTCGATTTCATGGTCCGGTATTTCTGCTCCGGACAAACCATCGAGTGCCACCTTCCAATTCGCTCCCTCGGGAATCCCTTCCGCCGCTGCCCGAACCCGGGCCCATCGAACCATAAGCAGTATCGGCTCTATGAGCTGCCGTGAGCGAACGAATTGAGCCGGAAACCAATCGTATTCCTTGTAGGATATGATTCGACCGTCGATGGAGAGAACAAGCTTGATATCGCTACCGCCGATGTCCATTCCGAGAACTGTTTTTCCCTTCAGTTTTCGTGGGAGAACCCTGAGCTTATGAACGAGGGGTTCATCCTCGTCGTGTTGAATAGTTTTCAGTGGAGTTCTGGAATGCTCCGGGGCCTGTTCAATTTCGGCAAGCCGGAAGGTGAATCGGGCGCTCCCGGGTTTCCGACAATCTATGGCGTCGGCCATTCGTTCCGCAACGTTCAGGCAGCGTCCGTAACCTTGTCGATCCGCCTTGGACGATTCGGGTTGGAATTCGGCAATCAATTCGCCAAGAAAATCATCCAGACCCGGAATCGCGCTGGACCGCAGGAAGGTGAGCGAGCGGCCGCCGAAGGTGGAGAGAATATTGTATACAGTGGCGCAAAGATATTCCCTAACCATATCCGCTTCGGAGACATCCAAGGCCCTCGGAGCGGGAATAAGCAATGAAAAGGAACGGGAACCGATTCCCCCGGCAAGCTCCAGATGCAAGGCTATGCGTACAGAGCCGGAATCGCCGTTCAAATTGTCAAACAAATTCCGAATCCGGGTAATGAAAACCGACCGTCCCATTTCGGCATCCTCGATGCATTGATTCAGCCAATCTTTCCAGGTGCTCATGTTACAATCCTTTTTACACCGGCTTTCCGAAGAACACCGGCAAAATAGTCGATTTCTTCGGGGTTGAATCGCTCCGTGTTTCGCGATATCGGCCATGGTTGCCCGAAAATTCGGTACTTGTTTTCCGCCAGAGGATTGAAATTCAGTAGTTCCACGGATGGTTGGACGGGCCCAAGGTTTCCGATATAGTGCCCAAGCCTTCTCAAATTGCCTTCAGTAGCGGTGTACTCGGGTATCAATGCGATTCGGATGCGAACCTGGGCCCTTCGGGAGAGGAGATACTCCAGATTCCTCCGAATCGGATCCCTGTCCGCTCCCAGTATATCCCTATGGGATTCCGAATCGGCGATTTTCTGATCCACGAGAAAGAGATTGACATAGTTCATAACTGCATCGATTGCCGAACGGGGAACACTAAGGGTGGTTTCCACCGCCGTGTGAACACTGTTCTCCCGGCAGATTCTCAGTACTTCCGCCGCGAAGAACTCTTGAATCAGTGGCTCTCCGCCGCTAAGCGTGATACCTCCTCCCGAGGTTTCGAAAAAAATCCTATCCCTGAGAATTTCTTCGGCCATTTCTTCGGCGGAGACGCGGCGGCCGTTAAAGGATAGGGCGGCGGTAGGGCATTCTTCGACACACAGCCCATTGCTATCGCATTTCCGATGGTCGATCCGAATATCCAACCGCGATTTTTCTCGGGATAGGGCCCCGAGGGGGCAGATGGACACGCAGATGCCGCAATGTATGCACTTAGACGGCGCCCAGCGCAAATGGATTTTTGGACTGATTCCCTCGGGATTTTGGCACCAGGGACAACGAAGAGGGCAGCCTTTGAGGAAGAGAGTGGTTCTTATCCCATCACCGTCATGCAGGGCAAAGCGCTTAACATCGAATATGGTGCCGAATGTCACAGGGCTTCGAGATAGGTAGTTCTAGCGATTATTTCTTCCTGGAGGTCTCCTGCCAGTTCGGTGAAGTAGGCCGTATAGCCGGCCACTCGGACCGTCAGGTTCCGGAACTCCTCCGGTCGTTCGATGGCAGCTCTCAGATCGTCTTCGGTGAGGACATTGAACTGAACATGGCTGATTTTCAATCGAACGAAGGCGCGAAGCATGGCCGAGAATTTTCGGATGCCTTCCTCGGTTCTAAAGAGCTGGGGCGAGAACTTCATATTCAGCAGAGTCCCGTTGCTTCCGAGGGACGAATCCACTCGGGATACCGAATGAAGTAGAGCCGTCGGGCCTGAGTTATCCCGTCCGTAGACCGCTGACATACCGCCATCGGCCAGGGGAGTTCGGGCATGACGTCCATCAGGAGTGGCACCTACGTTTTGCCCCATGGGAACATGAGCGGATACGGTGTAGAGTCCGGTATGGTAGGAACCTCCCCGGCGATTGGAGAATTCCCTCAGGCGCTTGGCGAAATGCCGGATCCATTTATGTCCCAGCTCGTCCACCCACTCCACGTCGTTTCCGTACTTTGGGGCCTTGTTCAACAATCTCTGCCGGAGTATCTCCTGTCCTTCGAAGTCGCCTCGTATGGCATCGAGAAGAACTGAAGCCTCTACCTTTTTATTCTCATACACCAGCGTTTTCAAGGCGGCAAGGCTGTCGGCGATGTTGGCGGGCTGTATGGCCTGAATTCCAGAAAGATTATAGTGAGCGCCCCCATTGGTAACATCCACACCCGTTTCGATACAGTCGTCAATCACCGAAGAAAGAAAGGGGGTTTGAAGAATTTCACCGTGAATTCGATCCACGGCACGGCATAGGGGAATCATCCGATCGATAAAATAGTCGATTTGCTTTTGGAAGGCTTCTTCCAATTCTTTGAAGGAGTTATAGTCTTCCAGAGTTCCCAGATTCAATCCGGATCGGCTTCCATCCAATAGGTCGATTCCACCGGTAAGAGTTAGCTCCAGAGCCTTTACCAGATTGAACATCGCCGCATCGCTCCATCCCAGACTATTGCCCGGACTAGTTAGCTCCACGCATCCTACGATGGCGTAATTCCGGGCATCCGACTCGGCTATCCCCACCCCCCGAAGAGCCGGTATCACCGCCTCATCATTGAAAATCTGCGGCATACCGCTCCCAAAGCCGATAACGCGAGAACAGGCATCCACCAAATCAGCGGGACTGTTTCCGAAGAGACGCGCCGAGAGATTCGGTTGGGGCAGTCCAATATGCTCCTGTGCTTTCAAGAACAAGAAAGACAGGGGGTTAGATGCATCGCTTCCGTCGGAATTCTGTCCGCCTAAAGCCAGGTTGAAACCGATGGGGAATCCCGCGAAATATCTGGCCCCATTGGAATTGCGCAGGTAGACAATCTGATTGAACTTCAGCCAGAGGGCTTCGATTAGCTCCAGGGCCCGGGAGAAATCGAGCCCTCCGGAGGTGGTATCCCTTTCGAAGTATGGCAACAGGTATTGGTCCATCCTACCAGGCGAGAAGGATGAGGCATTGGATTCCATATGAAGGATAACGAAAAGGAACCACAGAGCCTGAAGGGCCTCATGGAAATTTTCCGGGGGGCGGACGGCCAATGCCAGGCAAATTCGCGAGATATTCCGAAGTTCATCGGCGAAGTTCGGATTTTTCTTGGCTATATCCAGAGCCAGTTCTCCATAGCGCTCCATGAATTTCATCGCACCTTCAAGGGCAATCGTCACACCTTCGAGGAATCGATTCGGATCACCGTTTTTAACCGCTGCGGCTCGGGTTTCTTCCAGTATTCCAGCGGGTCCCAAACTTAGCCATTTCTCGACGTTCGGACAGATATGTCCCTGTGCATGGTCTTTTTGATTGATTTTCACCACCCGGGCAATTGAAGCGGCTTTCTCGCCGATTTCGGCATTTACAGCGTCTTCCAGAGTTTTCCCATTCCAATAGGGGAAGAGCTTATCCCGGAAGTAGCTGATATCCTCGGCATGTACTTCAAATCGATCCTGAGGACGAGAGGACAATGTTTCCAATTCTTTGTTCACCCAGGATATGCCCCCTTCCGGAAACACTACGCCGGCACGAATGCCGGGAGTGCGGTTGCCGACGATGAGTTCTCCGGGGTCGATGCGAATCGGCATCTCTCGCAGTGCGGCGGCCAAGGATTTCGCCCGACGAATATTGATGGGTTCACCCTCTGTTTCCCGATAAATCCGGGTGATAATCCGCGCCTGATCCATAGAGACGTACCTAACCTCGGCCAGCATCTCCTTCTTCAAACGTTCGATCCGATGGAATCTGGATAAATTCTCGATTTCTCGAACCTCTTCTCTCATAGCCTACTCCTATTCTCGCCCCCTTCGAGTGCCGTTATCTCCTCACTTGCAGGTAAGGCTTCAATCAACCGATAGACCTACGCGAAGGGCTTTCTCGGCGATCGTTCCGACATCACTGAAAAGTAGGGCCGAAATTGGCGATTCGTCGAGAAGAATTCACGAGAACACCCGCGATTTGTAACTCGATTTTCAATTCGACCACCTTCTCCAAAACAGAATGTCTACAGGCAAACAAAGGAGCTCACGGATTATATTCAAAGTATAGGAAGCCTCTCCTATTATTAAAACACAGAATATTGACCAAGAGGTGGAGAATATTGAACTCGATTATCCTGATGCGGGGAGAATCAGCTTATTCCCCTCGGCATCCAGGTGATTTTCATCCAAATTCATCGGAGAATTCCTTTATTCAGCAGAAACCGACTCACGGTGCATACAGGACGAGTTTCCTGCCTCTACATTGCTTAATTCGATTTGTCCAACTCGCTCCGTGCTTCGTGGAGATATAGGGATGGTTTACTCCACCGCGGCAAGTTCACCTGGAGAACATCGCATTTGAAAAAAACCCGCGCTTTGAAGTATCGAGAATACCGTGAAATATCGTGGAACCGTCTTATCGGAGTCCGAGCAACTTGTCGAGGCCCAGTATTGACTCGAACTAGCGCTAGAGTACACTCGTATGGCCAGAGCAAACCTTTTCAGCGCCTCATACGCGTTAGGGAGTGAGACTCGAAACAACTTCGGGAAATGCATTGGATGTCTGAGTGTCGACAAGGAGATTTCACTGACTATTGTTTTGAATACTTCTCCAACCTGAAGGTTTTCAGCATGCCTTCTACAATGAATAGTCCAGCTGTTCCACCGGGATCCTGCTGACCGATTGACTTCTCCTGATAGTAGGCGGCCCGCCCATGCTGGGCCATCATTGCCTTGGTATTCTCCAAGCCGCTTCGTGCGGCATCTATACCTGCATCGGCCAGAGCATTCCAATCATCACCTGCCCCTTCCATGGCCCTGGCCGCGGGGTCGATAACATCGATAACAGATTTATCTCCCGGTTTGCTCTTCCCACGATCCATCAGACCATCGGCAAAGGCGCGAAAGAACAGGGCCATATCAGAGGGAGACAGTTCGGTCTTGCCTTTGAGGGCCTTACCCCCCCTTATGAATCCAGTTGCAACCAGGGTACCCATAGTGGAGGGAGCCGCCTTAGTAATTTCCATTCCGGTTTTCACGAAGAACTGGCCTATGTCGGATTCCTCCGAATCCCTCATCTTATCGTCAGCGGTATTGAAGGCTTTGGTCATAGTTAGGCCTAAATCCCCATCACCCATAATACTGTCCAGCTCAATCAAGAAATCCCTATTCTCTTTCATCAATCCGCGAATGCAAAGGATAGCCTTTTTCGCAATAGCGACATCCATCAGATACTACACCTCAAGCTGAAACTGCTCGAAGAAGGGCGTTCGGGCAGGGGCGGCCAGCAGTGACTTCAGCTCATCATCAAGTTTGAAAACGGAAATGGAAAAACCGGCCATCTCCAGGGAAGTAGCAAATTCACCCACATAAACCTTGAACACTGAAATGCCCTTCCCTCTCAAAATCTCTGCCGTCTTACGATAAGCCACATAGAGTTCTTCCTTCGGTGTCGCCCCAAGACCATTCATCAAAACAGAAACCGTGTCTCCCGATACATAGGGAAGGTCGGGCAGAAGTTTGTCCAACATCTCCCGAACAACCTCGTCGGCGGAAAGCAGCTTGCCACGTCGGATACCCGGTTCGCCATGGATACCCATTCCTATTTCCATCTCATCGTCGCCAATGATGAACGAAGGCTTGCCTACCTCGGGAACAACGACTGGAGAGATTGCGACGCCCATGGTTCTAACCGCGGCCCCTGCTTTCTCGGCGATTCTTTTCACCTCGTCGAGGTTGGCTCCTTCTTCGGCCTTTGCGCCGGCACATTTATAGACGTAAAAAATACCGGCGACACCGCGCCTCTTGGCTTCCTCACCTCTGGGAGCGCTGGCAACATCCTCTCCGGCGACGTAGGATTCAACCCTGATATCCTCCATGGCGGCCATCTCAGCAGCCATATCGAAATTCATTATATCTCCGCCGTAATTGCCGTAGATGTAAAGAACTCCCTTGCCGGTATCGATGGCTTTTGTTACTTCCAGCATCTGATCGGAGCTGGGACTCTGAAACACCCCCCCCACGGAGCAGCCATCGAGCATGCCCTTGCCGACATAGCCGAGAAAGAGCGGTAAATGGCCGGAGCCTCCGCCCGTGGCCAGGCCAACCTTGCCCCTTCCCGAAATGCCGGTCCTAACGATGCAACGCGCATTGTCGGCAGTGGATATCAGTTGATCGGAATGAGCCTCGAGAATACCCTTCAGCATCTCATCGACAAAGGCCTCAGGTTGATTTAGGAACTTCTTCATTATGCCTCCTCAAGATAGCTATCCGACCGATTTCGCACCTACGATATCGGCCTCCAGTCTGTTTTTACGTTCGTTCATAAGGTGATTGAAAATCATAATCAGAATCAGGAAAACGCCCCAGGTAAAATTCCGAGCGAAATTGTTGAATCGCAGCATGTTGAAACCACTAGACAGGAGTTGCAGAGTCACAACGGCTATGGCAACTCCGATTACCCTTCCGAATCCTCCATTCCAGTTTACACCCGCCAGGAGATTTACCAACACGGCTTGAAGAACATAGCTTTCACCGTAGTCCGCCTTTGCCTGATTCGTGCGGGAAATCATCAGAAGTCCGGCCGTGGAAGCCAGTACGGCGCTGCTTATATATGTACGCATGAGCATTGCTCGAACTCGTATTCCGGCGAAGCGAGCGGCAGTGACATTGGTGCCGATAAGGTAGATGCTCCGGCCAAATTGAGTTTTCCTCAGCAGCACGGCGACTATGATGGCGAACACCAGGAAGATATAGAGCGGCATGGGAAAACCCAGAAACAGTCCATTGCCGACAAATAGGAAGGGTTTGGGGAAATTGGGAATCGCATAGCCCTTGGTAATGATAATGGCGATGCCGGAAAGGGCCTGCCAAGTTCCGAGAGTAACCAGAACAGGATGAATACGAAATGTCGACACCAGGTATCCGTTGATAAGTCCGGCAATGATACCTACGATAAAGACGACACCCACCGCCAGTAGAATATAGAGAGCGACAGTTGCCGAGGAGGGATTCGCGGGCATCGCTTCCACCATTATCTTTGCGGCCAGAATACTCGTAAGATTAGCCGTGCCAACAATGGAGAGATCGATTCCTCCGGTAATCATGCAAATGGTCAGTCCAAGAGACAGTAATCCCAGTTCGGGGAAAGAATAGGACATGGAACGAAAATTTATCATCGTGATGAACTTCCCGGGGTTGAGGATGGCCATCAGGATGAATATCGCAATAGAAATAATTATGAGACGATTCAGGTTATTGTCTTTTGCCTTCAGAAGTTTGATAGGCAAATTAGATAGAGCTTTCAACTTCTCAATCTCCTCAGGTTCTGTTCGCCCTTTTGATTTGAGGGACGGTAACGGCAACCAGCAAAACGAAGCCCGTTGTAAACCGCTGCCAATAACTGGGAATGCCCAGCAAAATCAGACTGTTGTTTATAACGGTTATAAGCATAACGCCCAGAAGAGTTCCATAAACCGTTCCCCTGCCACCTCCAATAACCGCGCCGCCTAAGACTGTAGCGGCGATAACATTCAGTTCGCCACCGACAAGATCGAAGGGATTTGCATTTCTTATATGAGCGCTGTGTATAATGCCCGCCAAACCCGCGAGTAGTCCAACGTAGCAATAAATGAAGTACTCGATTTTCTTCACGGAGAATCCCGCGCGCTCCGTGGCCTGACGATCGCCTCCCAGGGCATATATGCCCCTGCCTATAATGGTGTAGCGTAAGATAAACGCCGTAAGAAGTGCCAAGGCGAGGTAAACAAAGAAAGAGAAATGGAGCTCGGCAATTTGTCCCGAGTCCATCGTTCTCCGAAAGAACGCCAACTTGCTGTAACCCACCACCGGGTCGGAAAGTCGATTTATAATCCGTGTGTCTACAAAGGTTAGAACAAATCCGCTAAAGGCGCTAAGAGTTCCCAGACTGACAATCAAAGTGGGTAGACGGAACGAGGAGATAATCACCGCATTGATAAGTCCCAGCAGAATCCCTATCCCCCCCGAGAGTAGAAACGCCAGAATAACCGGCCCTGAGAAGTCAATGGCCTCAAAGATGATTCCAGTGATGTACATCGACACCGCTCCGATGGCCGGGAAGGAAATATCTATTTCTCCGGATATCAGAACTAGGAGAACCCCCAGAGCGAAAATACCGGTAACGACAGTGCTTTTCAGTAGACCGAATAGATTTCCGATAGAAAAAAATCTCGGATTAATAATACCCACCATGAGTGAGAAGGCAATGAGAATCACCACTACGTAGAATTCGTGTATTTTAAGCAGTTTCTTCATAGCCGGATTCCTACTTGAGACTCTCTATTTGAGAAATCAATTCATCTTCGTCGAAGTGGTCCCTATATTCCCGGATTATTCGCCCCTTATGCATCACGAAAACCCGGTTGCAGTTCCGAACCACTTCAGGCATATCATCGCTCATAATAATTACGCCGGCTCCATTTGAGGCGAGTTCGCGAAGCCTGGTATGGATTTCCAGTTTTGAACCGACATCAACTCCAACGGTCGGCCCATTGAGGATGAAGATTCGAGAATCCGCGGCAAGCCACTTGGCCAGAACCACCCGTTGCTGATTCCCTCCCGAAAGGGACCGTGCAGGATTTTCGGCATTCGGAGTAGCGATTTTAAGTATATCAATCCAGGTTTTGATAATGCTCGCGGCTTTCTTGAAATCGATGAATTTCATACGGTTTTTGATGCGGTCGAGGATGCCGGCTATGATGTTTTCGCCTATACCTCGCTCAAGAAATAGGCCTTCGCTTAGACGGTCCTCCGGTACGTAGGCTATTTTGGCCCTCATTGCCGCGTCAACCGAGTCGATAAGAACCTCCTTTCCATCAATTGCCATTCTCCCGGAACTCGCCGGAAGCATACCGAAGAGAGCAAGTGCAACCTCGGTTCGACCGGAGCCAAGAAGGCCGGTGATTCCTATGATTTCTCCAGGGAGAAGTTTGAAAGAGACGTTTTCGAACGCTCCCTCCCGTTCGAGTTTATCCACGGAGAGAAGAGGGATTTCACTGCCTGCCGCATTGAAGGTGAACTGATCTTCGGAGATACGCCGGCCAGTCATATAATAGGTGATGCCGGCCTCATCGTATTCGCTAGTCTCACCCTCCGATACCTTGCGGCCATTTCGGAGTATGGTCAACTTCTCGCTGATATCCAGCACCTCCCTAAGTTTATGACTAACGAAAAGCGTGGCGATGCCCTCGGATTTAAGCTCGGAAATAACCTCGAAAAGACTGTTGACCTCATTGTGGGTTAGAGCCGTTGTCGGCTCATCCATTATAACGAGTTTCGCATTATGAAGCAGAGCCCGGGCAATCGCTACCAGCTGTTTGTTGGCAACGGAAAGGCTCCCCACTCTCGAACGCAGTGGTATATCTACCCTTATATGCGCCAAGGCCGATTGGGCGGTTCGTTCCATATCCGCCCAGCTCACCAGTCTTCTACCCTGTTGCAGTTGAGAATTGATAGCTAGGTTTTCCGCTACTGTTAGATTCGGGAACAGGGAGAAATCCTGATAGATAACCTGAATTCCTTCATGAATCGCATCAATGGGCCTGAGATTTTCATACAGCCTTCCGTTTAGGATAATCCGGCCCTCATCGGGTTGAGAAACGCCGGCAATGATTTTGATTAGCGAGGACTTCCCGCTTCCATTCTCTCCGGCAAGGCAGCGTATTTCTCCAGGGGAAATACTCAGGGAAACATCGTTAAGCGCATAAACGCCGGAGAAGCGTTTGTGAACGTTCTTAACCTCAACCACTGGTGCAATCATCTCACATCGGATGTATTCGGAGAAAAGCTCCGCCAATCGATGGGTCCCTTTAGGAACCCATCGTAGATTGGAGCAAATTAGAAATTGTACTGGCCCATGTTTTCCTTGGTTACGCCTACCCATGCCGAGCCGTAGTACAGATTAGGCTTACCCGCGTCCTGAATTAGATTCCTGTATCCATCAATGCCCAGATCCGCGCCGTTCTCGATGCTTCCACCATCGAGAATTCGAACGGCAATTTCATTCATGGCTCGGCCGGCCATCGCGGGATCCCAAAAGGCTATCATATCTGTTGCGCCGCTCTCCAGATACTGCTCGGAAACGGAAACCAGGCTAGTGCCAACAACGGAAACCTGATCCACAAGCCCACGTTCCTCAACGGCCTGACCGGCGCCCGGAGCGGTTGTCATAGCACTGCCCTGTATGCCGGCCAGATCCGGAACAGCTGTAAGGAGCTCAAGAGTTTTCTCTTTGGCAACACTGAGACTGTCGAATTCCTCTATCTTGTCTCCCTCTTCTACCAGTTCCATGTCCGGATAGTTGGCCTTTTGGTAGGCTACGCCGGCATCTACCCATTCATTGTGACTCTTGGACTGTAAGCTGCCAACGAAGGTGGCATACTTGCCCATCCCCCCCATGCGCTGGGCGAGGTTTTCCATTAAAAACTCACCGTAAGCCGCATTGTCAAACGCTTCTATGATGGCATCCGCGTTTACCTGGGTGGAGGCTTCGTGGCTCACTACTACGATACCTTCATTCCTGGCTCTTTCGAGAACCGGCTCGACTGCTTCCACGGAAAAAGGGACAACGCAAATAGCATCAACGCCTTGGGCAATCAGTTCCTCTATTATGCGAACCTGCTCAGCGGCATCGGCCTCTGCAGGACCGAGAAGAAAGGTGTCGTAACCTGTCTCCTCGCCGTACTCTTCAACTCCCACTCTCATTCGATCAAACCAAGCGATTCCATCAATCTTGACGACCGTCGCTATAGTATAGACTTTATCAGTGGCTCGCGGACAGGCAACCGTCATAAGCAACAACAAGACTACAGCCAGAAGCGCTAGCTTTTTCATTAAAACCTCCTTATTGGTTTAACTAAAATGTAGGGCATTATAGCACGCTCAAAATATCTGTCAATAGAGCTTTCGAACTTTGTCGTACTCCCAAACTCGCCCAGAATCAATACAAGAATGCAGGGCTGTTGGGAATTTACTTGTTTATACTAAAACAAGGTCCTACTATTTTAGAAAGAGAGTATTGGCAAAGGCTGAAGCCGGCTATCAATTACTAAAATATTTTAGTTGACAGTTTTAACTCAATGGAAATAGAATCTCTCCTAGAATCATGGCTGTAAGAATCAAGGATATCGCTCAGAAGGCAAATGTATCTATCACAACCGTATCCCTAGTGCTTAATAACAAGCCAAGCATCAGCGAGGCGACTCGCCGCAGGATTCTTGAGATAGCCGAAAATCTTGGGTACAGGTTCACTCAACGCAACTCGGTAGCTTCTGCTGACTGCGGAACCATCCAGTTTGTTCAAATCATCCGGCATGGCCATACCTTGAATCAAGATCACAAAGTTTTTATTTCGGACTATATCGAAGGCATCCTTCGCGGAACAAAAACCCTTCCTTATAAAGTTGAGATAAAGTCGTTCCATGCCATGCCAATTACTGAAATAATCGACTGGCTCGAAGGGCAAACTCACTTATCGGGAGTAATCATACTCGGAACCGAGCTGAGCCGCAACGATGTTATCGCGTTCATGAACTGTCCAATTCCAGTCGTCTTCCTCGATACCTTTCTAGAGTATGTTCCCCTCGATTTTGTTGATATGAATAACACGGATTCCGTATTTTCGATTTTAGAGCACTTCATTGAAAAGGGACACGACGAAATCGGTATTGTCCGATCCAGCGTGCAAACTCGGAATTTCTGGCTGAGGGATAAGGCCTTTCGAGAAGGACTTGAGTTCTTCGGAAAGATTCATGATGAGAGATTTTCCTTTGATGTCGACTCAACGGTGGAAGGAGCCTACAGGGATATGAAGAGAATTCTTAACGAAGCTACCCAACTCCCTTCGGCTCTCTTCTGCGTTAACGATGTTATCGCGTTCGGAGTTCTAAAAGCACTTAGAGAGAATGGAAGGCAGGTTCCCGAGGAGGTTTCCATCATTGGCTTCGACGATCTCCCCGCGTCGGCGCTGTTGGATCCTCCACTAACTAGTGTAATCGTATCCAAACGAGAAATCGGCAACGTCGCACTGAATCGTCTGAATACCCGAATTGGAAATCCGAAACTGCCACCGGCCAAGATAGTTGTTGGCGGACAATTGGTTGAACGGGCAAGTGTACTATCAAGACACTAGCGTGGAGACTGGATAAGCCCGGAGGGTTAGAATCTGCAATGCCGCTGCTCGATACTGGTACAGGGTTTTCGATCTGTTCTTCAATCCCATTAACTCCGGGAGTTTTGCCTGGAATACCTGCAGTTAAGTCAGCCTGTTTTCATATGGGCTGCTACCTTGATTGGGGGCCCTCTCCAGCTTAATCACCATACTTTCAGGCTTCCTACGGTTTGATTGCCGCCGGGGATTTCGGATTCGAATTCCTAGGGCTCAGACGGAAAAGCTTCACTTTCCCGATGAAATTGCTCAGACTCTCTACCAAGCGCTCCGAGTCGATTTCCTTATTCGCCAATATCGAATGGAAAGAAGTCCGGAATAGTCTAATCGAAGCAATTCCAAGCGGAGTTCAGGTTATTGAGAGGAATCCTAATTCAGAGGAAAACCGCCCCCGTGGTGAACTCGAAGATATCCCAAGACTTGAATCATGAACTTCCGAATAAGAGAGTTTGCCGCTGTCGCGACTCTCGGCGGCTTAACCCTGAGCCGCGGTTTTTTCGGAAATCCGTTTTACGCGTGCTCGGTTCGAGGTTAAAATAGAAGCCGAAAGGCGATTATGAGCAATAGGCTATTATAAGCAATAGAGGCCGCTTAACCTTGGCTGGGCTTAATCGGATGCTGTGATGCTAGGGATTTTTCGGATTATTTGGAAGACGAATTGAAAAGATTGACACCCCGAGTTTCGAAGCCTCATCCCTTACAATATCCGGGGTTATCGCTCCACGAGGTTCCTCGTGCCCTGGAGCGTCACCCACTTGGATGAGCAACCTTTTCGGAGCAGACCAATCAAATTCCGTTAACCCGGCATAAATGCCCTCATCCACGGCCTCAGGCACATCCCTTCCACCGGATACTGAAATTTGATCCAACTCTCTCTGGAATTCGTTCAGGCTCCGCACAAACGGCGATTTCCGCGTTAAAAACGCCTCCTTGTAATCACGATATTGAACTAATCCGATACGAAACGGTTCGAATTCCTCTACCCTGTCCCGCAGCAAAGGAACAAGAGCGCTTCTGACATATTCAAGGTCGTCCTTCATACTATCAGTGGCATCCATTACAACCACAACATCCACTTCTCCCCCGCTCGAAATTATCAGTTCAGCGATTAACTCTACCGCCTCCTGAATACTTCCAACCTCGTTTTCACTCGCGGGTTGAATTTCCACAACAGTCGGCAGGGGGATTTCCTTCATCGATAAAACGAAGGGATTGTCCATCCAAGGGCCGTTATAATCAGCAAAGGGTTTTTCAAAGGTTCGAATATTCAGCCAGGTTCCTCGGCCAACCTCTACCTCCCCCTGTCTGCTCCATGGATAACCATAGCTCAGCAGATACGGTACATGTATTCTGAACGCGAGACCCAGCAATTCATTGGGTTCCGGAGTTGAATCAACCAAAAAAAAGAGTCCCCTCCCCGAGTCGAGGAATTCGCCGTTCAGTATCCTCCGCTCATCCCCATTAACGCGGTTGTAGTTCCGCGCTCTGAATGCAAAGGAGTCCGATCTTTTCTCCGGATCGGCCGAAGACTCCGTTATCAGCACCGAGCCCAGTCTCTCCTTGGCTTTGATATACAGATCGAACCCCGTGGAATCTTCGGTTATCTCGATATATACATCCTCGGGCAAAATCACTAAATCATTGGCAGACACTTTGGAAATCATGAAAAGGATGGCAATCAACAGGAGGATGAAACGACATGGAATGCCCCGTTTGTGTGAATTGCGCTCCATGAATACTATTATCGGAACCGTGCTGTGCCGTGCCAAGCTGGAACTGAGTTGGCAATTCCCCGTTTATCTCATACCCGGCAGGCATCTGCCCGGCTCCCCTTACCGTTCCCGAGAGTTACGGCAATACACGGCTACTGGGTTATCCTTCTCGAAGAGATTCTTTTGAATTCCCCCAACAGTTTCGATGGGAGGCACTGGCATCTGTTCAATAATTGTGCAAAAATATATATCTGAAAGCATATAAAATTGATATATGTCAGAAGCAAACGCAAGAATCATCATCAACAAACTTCTAA
>Ga0209680_1000072_pt1 | contig 27887 bp, 28 predicted proteins | sample WorMetLIZISLAND1_FD_187413 | JGI IMG/M metagenome (GOLD analysis project Ga0209680, IMG submission 187413) | Marine gutless worms symbiont microbial communities from Max Planck institute for Marine Microbiology, Germany - Olavius loisae LIZARD... ... | reverse complement strand
CACGCACCTATGACGCCCTCTGGCGCGCCGTCGGCGACATTTGCGCCCTCTTCGATCCCCAGGAATGTTGGAACTACCTCATAGATGCAGGATACGTTGCAGATTAAACGCCCGATGCTCTAGGTTAGGCAAGAGAAGTTCGGCAGCCCCGGCGATATCGGCAGACATAGCCGACAGGCTTTCCGGCGTGCAGGAGTTGGCGTAGGCGATCCGCGATACGTAGTAGGCCGTATCAACGGGAATTAGATTCCGCCATTCCGGCTCCATCGTCGGATCGCTGGCAAGCGCGATCAAACCGATCCGCGTCATTCTCGGCTCCTCCCTTGATGGGCCACTCTAGCGGCAAATCATGGGCCGCGGCAACGCGCGCATCACGGCGCTTGAAATCTGAATCAATCCGGTAGAATATCCGCTTGGCGACGCGCGTTGTCGCGTTTGCGAAGGCCTCGTTGATCTCCGCTTGGGAGGAGGGTGATCGATGTTCGGAGCCGAACCGGGCAAGAAGACCCAACATATCGGTTTTTTTCTCGTACCAGAGTTCTCGATGATTGCGTTCGCCTCGGCGGTCGAACCGCTACGCCTGGTGAACCGGGTCAGCGAGGATACGCTCTATACGGGCTCGACCTATTCCCTCGATGGTCAACCGGTGACCGCCTCCAACGGTATTCCCGTTATCGTCGATGGGACAATTGCCGAGGCCGAAAAACTCGACATCGTATTCGTATGTTCGGGGATTCACGCCCATAAGTACTGTGACAAGGGCCTGTTGACCCGGCTTAGGCGCATGGCGTCCCACGGCACCGACATCGGTGCACTCTGTACGGGCACCCATATCCTGGCCAAGGCCGGACTGCTTGAAGAGAGCCGTTGCACGATCCATTGGGAGAACCTCACCGCCTTTACCGAGGAGTTCCCTGACATCGACGTCACCTCCGAGCTCTTCGAGTTCGACCGCAACCGATATACCTGCGCCGGCGGGACGGCGGCCGTCGATCTCATGCTCAACCTGATCGCGCTTCAAGTGGGTTCCAACGTGGCGGCGACCGTTGCCGACGAGATGATCCATCACCGGATCCGGGACGGACACGAGGCGCAGCGCATGGAACTGCGCTCCAGGCTCGGCGTCGCCCATCCGAAGCTCCTGGCCGTTATCCAGCTGATGGAAGAAAATCTGGAAGAGACCTTGAGCTGCGCCGATCTCGCGGCCAGTGTCGGCCTTTCGACGCGGCAGCTCGAGCGCCTGTTCCGCAAGTACCTGAAGTCCGCTCCGACCCGTTATTACGTCGAGCTTCGCCTGAAACGGGCCCGGTTCCTGCTTCGCCAGACCAGCCTTCCGATCCTATCCGTGGCCCTTGCCGCCGGATTCGTATCGGCTTCGCATTTCTCCAAGTGCTACCGGGAACATTTCAACCGTACCCCCTCCGAAGAACGGCGCGCCGCAGCGTAATTCAACCCGTGTGGGTTTCGGCCGAACGTTCCAGCGCCGGATAACGGATGGCGAGTGTTAATCCGCGCGCCGCCATGAACACCATGAAGGCCGCCCATAGGCCGTGATTGCCCATGGGTGGCAGGAGGATGGCGAGGGAGACGACGTAGAAAAGGAGCGAAATGAGCATGCCGTTTCGCATCTCGGCCGTCCGTGTGGCGCCGATGAAAACGCCGTCGAAGTGGAATGACCAGACGGAAACGATCGGGGACAAGGCGGCCCACCAGAGAAAATTCCGGGCCAGCAGGCGGATTTCCTGGATTCCCGTCAGGACGTCGATGATCCAGCCGCCGGCACCCAAGAACAGCAAGCTGAAGGCGATGGAGAATACAACCGCCCATCGGCCGGTGGCCAAAAAGGCGGCACGTAGCCGGGCGCGATTGCGCTCGCCATAGGCTTCGCCGACCAGGACCTCCGCGGCATTGGCGAATGCATCGAGGGCGTAGGCCATGAAGATCTGGAAATTGAGCAAGACCGCATTGGCAGCCAGTACGGCGTCACCGGAGCGTGCGCCAACCGACGTGAAGACGATGAAAGCCGCCTGCAGAAACATGGACCGCAGGAAAATATCGCCGTTGACGCGAAGCATTCGCGTAAAGGCCAAACGGTCTAGGACCGGTCCCCATGACCAGTGGCCGCCGACCCTGCGGGCGTAGCGGACGGCGATGTAGACGGCCAGCACGGAGGCACCAACCTCGGAGATCAAAGTCGCCCAGGCGACACCGGCGACACCCCAGCCGAGCCCGAGGACGAACCAAATATCGAGGATAATGTTGACGCCGTTCATGGCGATCTGCACGAGCAGCGCGGCGCGCATTTTCTGTAGGCCGAAGAACCATCCGAGCACAGCGAAGTTGAGGAGCGCCGCTGGCGCCCCCCAGATGCGGATAGAGAAGTATTCTGCGGCGAGCGGTCGGACCTGGTCGCTCGGCGCGATAACGGAGAACGCCAGCCAGGAAATCGGCAGCTGGAAGACGATCAGTACAATGCCCAGCACGACAGACAGCATTCCAGCGCGGGCCAGCCAGGCGCGCGTCTCACCCGGGGTTCCGGCGCCCTGAGACTGGGCCGTCAGTCCGGTCGTGCCCATGCGCAGGAAATTGAGTCCGGCGTAGACGAGACTGAAGACAAGTGACGAGACGGCGACGGCACCGATATGGCGAGGGTCCGGTAGGTGACCGACGACGGCCGTGTCCACCGCACCCAGCAACGGCAGCGATATGTTGGCCAGCATGATCGGAGTGGCCAGTTGCCAGGTTTTTCGGTTCCAGTCGGTCATGCGTCGGTGCGGGTACGGGGGTTGTTGGGAGGCGGCCTGTCCGTAGCCCGTTCAATATGGGTGCGGTCAGAGGCGAATGCACGGACCCTGTCGAGTCTCTCTCAAGCCGTCCTCTTGCGCCGCCGGCGCCGCCGCCCGTCCGTGGGATCAGCGCTCGTCGCTGGTGACGGTTCCGGTAGGCGGACGGTTTCAGAGAGGTTCGGGAAGGCTGCGGTCTTGTGCGGCAACGCCATGGCCTCGACGAAATGTTCCTGGAAACGCGGCTCGACGGCCGTTTCGATCTTCTCGATTCGTTGCACCAGGTCCTCGATCTCGTCGCGGGCCGTCTGGTTGAGAAGCGCGATGCGCGCCCCCGTCCCGGCGGCGTTGCCGGCCGATGACACTTTCGCAAGGTCACAATCCGGGATCATGCCCAGGATCATGGCGTATTTGGTATCGATGTGACTGCCGAAGGCGCCGGCGAGCACGATGCGATCGACTGTCGAAATCCCAAGCTTGTCCATCAACAGCCGGGCCCCGGCATAGAGTGCGGCCTTGGCCAATTGAATGGCGCGGACATCGTTCTGCGTAATCGCGATCTCGACCGCGCCGTCATGCAGGAGGTAACGGAACGTCCGCCCCTCCGGTTGGATGCGTTCTGTCCGTTCCGAGGCCGTTCCGTCGATAACGCCGTCCTCGGTCAGCAGCCCGCGGAGGAACATTTCGGCGAGGACTTCGATAATGCCGGAGCCGCAAATGCCAGTAACGCCGGTACCCAGAACCGCATCGGCGAACCCCTCGTCGTCGGACCACAGATCGCAGCCGATGACCTGGAAACGCGGCTCCAGGGTTTCCGGATCGATCCGCACCCGCTCGATGGCCCCCGGAGCGGCCCTTTGCCCGCCAGAAATCTGCGCGCCTTCGAAGGCCGGTCCGGTGGGCGACGAGGCGGCGAGCAGGCGCTCCTTGTTGCCGAGGATGATCTCCGCATTGGTGCCGACATCGACGATCAGGCTGATCTCGTCCATCAGATGCGGCCCCTCGGAAAGCAGCACGCCGGCGGTATCGGCGCCGACGTGTCCGGCGATGCAGGGCAGCACGTAAACCCGGGCATCGGGACTGGTTTCGATGATGTCGAGTTCGGAGGCCCAAAGGGTCATGCCGGTGTTGGTGGCCAGGGCGAAGGGCGCGCCGCCCAGTTCCGTCGGGTCGATGCCGAGCAGCAGATGATGCATGACGGGATTGCCGACGAAGGTGGCGTTGAGGATATCTTCGGCGGCGACGCCCGCTTGATCGCGGACCTTGCGGATCAACCCGTTGACGCCGTCGCGGATCGTCCGCGTCAACTCGGTTTCGGCACCCGGGTTCATCATCACGTAACTGACCCGGCTCATCAGGTCTTCGCCGAAGCGGATTTGCGGGTTCATGACACCGTCGGAAGCCAGGACCTCACCGCTTGCCAAGTCGCACAGGTGGGCGGCGACCGTCGTCGTGCCGATATCGAAGGCGAGGCCGTAGGCCTTGTCGTGGAACCCGGGCCAGACGGCGGTAATGCGTTGTTCCCGGTGAACGGCGACGGTAACCTTCCAGTCGCCGTCCCTCAGTGAATGCTGGAGGCGGTGCAGGGCGCGGATATCGATCTCGTCGAGATCGGAAAGCCCCCACTGGTCCTCGAGGGCCTTGCGCAAACGTTCCAGATCGCCCTCCGGACGGTGCATGTCCGGTTCCTCGACTTCGACGAAATGCAGATGGATGGCCGGATCGAGCTCAATGGCCCGGACTTCGGCCCTTTTGCGGACGACCTGCTTGTGGACCTGGCTTTCGGGCGGCACGTCGATGACGATATCGCCCTCAATCAGCGTATGACATCCGAGACGGCGGCCCTCGGCAAGTCCGCGCCGCTCCCGAAACTTGCCCTCCGGTTCGGAAAAGGAGGAGAGGTTCCTGGCGCGGCTGTTGATGCCAAGTTTGGCATATTCGCCGTCGCCGACGTTGACCTGACAGCGTCCGCAAATGCCGCGACCGCCGCACACCGAATCGAGGTCGACACCAAGGCGCCGGGCGCATTCCAGCAAATTGGTCCCGACCGGAAAACGGCCGCGTTTCCCGGAGGGCAGAAATACGATCAGGGCGTCATCCGGCAAACCACTCTCCCGATGTCAGGCCGACACGCGGCGCCGGCGGCGCCGGCCCTCACGGCGGCCCCGTCCGCCTTCGCTTCCGGCGTCGCCGTCGGGCGCCGGTTCACGGAATCTGGCGATCCATTTCGCGCAATTCGGGTCATGACCCATGACCACGTTGGCGCCCAAGATCGCCGCCATTTCCGGTTCATGGAGCGGATTGGTGATGGCCGAGGTCATGCCGGCGCCGATGGCCATGCCGAGGAAGGACGCGTTCATGCCATGCCGGTTGGGCAAGCCGAAACTGAAGTTCGAGGCGCCGCAGGTGGAGTTGACCTTCAGCTCCTCGCGCAGCCGACGCAGGATGTGCAGGACCTGACGCCCGGAATCGTTGATGGCACCGACCGGCATGACCAACGGATCAACGACCACGTCCTCGCGCGGAATCCCGTAATCTGCAGCCCTCTCGACGATCTTCCTGGCGACGTCAAAGCGGACGTCCGGGTCCTCCGAAATACCAGTCTCGTCGTTGGAGATGGCGACCACGGCGGCGCCGTATTTCTTGACCAGCGGCAACACGGTTTCCAGCCTTTCCTCCTCGCCGGTGACCGAATTGACCAGGGCCTTGCCCTGGTAGACGGAAAGCCCTGACTCGAGGGCAGCGACGATCGAGGAGTCGATCGACAAGGGTACGTCGGTCAATCCTTGAACCAACTGCACGCACTCGGCCAAGATCTTCGGCTCGTCGGCAAGCGGGATGCCGGCGTTGACGTCGAGCATATGGGCACCGGCCTGGACCTGGGCGATGGCGTCGGATTCGACCCGGCTGTAGTCGCCTTCTGCCATTTCGGCGGCGAGCAGCTTGCGCCCGGTCGGATTGATGCGTTCGCCGATGATGACGAAGGGCTCGTCAAAACCGATCGCCACCTCCTTGGTGGCCGAACTGACAATGGTTCTGGTCATGGTCGTTGGTCTCCTCCTGGGGCCCCGATCGTAGGGCGTCGTACATGTGCTTTACGGTGTTTAGGCGGGGCCCGCAATTTCGTTTGCGACGGTTGCCTTTTCCTGGGCGGCAGCGAGGACTTCCGCTTTCCGCTCGGCCGCCTCGATGACGGCGCCGTCGCCGAGGTCCGGTTCCCGGCGCCACGGCCGGCGCCCGGCGAGGACACCCGATTCGTGGACGATGTCGGCGACCAGTTCCTCCTGGCGATAGGCCATCACATGAACGCCGGCGACGCCATGGATCTCCTTGACCTGCTGCATGATCTCGACGCAGATGTTCTTGCCTTCGCGCTTCTGGTCCTCGGCGCCCTCGAGGCGCTCGACGACGCTATCCGGAATATGGACGCCGGGCACATTGGTGCGGATCCAGCGCGCCGCCTTGGCTGACGCCAGGGGGCCGGTACCGACCAGGATGAAACACTGCTCGTGAAGGCCCATGTCGATGACCCGCTTCATGTATTCCTCCAGCATCGGCACGTCGTAACAATACTGGCTCTGTACGAACTGGGCCCCGGCCTCGATCTTTTTCTTGAGTCGCAACGGCCGGAAATCGTAAGGCGGTGCAAAAGGATTGATCGCCGCACCAAGAAAAAGGTTGGGCGGCGAGGAAATCTTGCGACCGGACAGAAAGCGTCCTTCGTCGCGCATGTTGCGGATCGTCTCCAAGAGAGACATGCAGTCGAAATCGAAGACCGCCTTCGCACCGGGCTGGTCGCCGGCTTGCACCCCGTCGCCGGTCAGGCAGAGCACGTTGTTGACGCCCATGGCCGCCGCGCCGAGGACGTCGCCCTGGATGGCGATGCGATTGCGGTCGCGGCAACTGATCTGCATGATCGGCGCGTAGCCGACGCGGGTGAGGAGTGCGCAGATACCGACGCTCGACATGTGGCAATTGGCGCCCGACCCGTCGGTGGCGTTGATGCCGTCGACCCAGCCGTCGAAGATGGCGCCCCGTTCGAAGACCTCGTTGGGGTCGGCCGAATCGGGCGGATTCAGCTCCGCCGTGACGGCAAACTCGCCGCGCCTGAGAACTCGCTCCAAGCGGCCGCGCGAGGAATGACCGGGCAGTTGCGGCAGCGGCTCGGTGGGATCGTCCAGGTTCTCATCCGGTTCTTCATACATCCGCCGGTTCCATCGCCTTTTTCCGCTCGGCCGCCCGGCGCGCCGTCACCCGGAGCCAGGCCGAAATGCCGCGCAGGTTCTGTTCGACCGGTTTCTGTACGCGCATGATGTTGTGGCTCGCGCGCATGCGCTGGTCACCGTCCCAGGCTTGCACCCAGACGCAGGGCATATCCGGCTCGACCTCGCAGTTGCCATTCGCCCTGACACCGCCGCAAGGTCCGTTTCTCAGGCCCTTTGGGCAATTCATCGGGCACGACATGCCAGTATCCGAAAGAACGCAGTGCCCGCACATGCGGCAGTCGAAGAGGAAGCCTTTGACGTGCGCTTCGACGAATTTGACCGGTCTTTCGACGCGGCTGTATCCGAGAAAGTTCCACAGCCAGTGGAGGCTCAACAAGGCATCGGCGAAGGTCGCGTAGAGCCACTCGAACAGTCGCGCGTTGCGCACGGCCCAAAGGCGAACCGTGTACTTGGCGCCGATCCGCCGGACCGGGCTGACGCCGGCCGGTTTGTAGGCGGTTGCCGTCTTTTTAGGCCGGAAGACCATCGGCGCGGCCTCCGTTCTGGACAAGGCGTTCGACGGCGGCCTCGTCGTAGTCCGTTTCGAGTCGCGACGCGGCGGCTTCGGCCTCGGCCTCGAGGTCGTCACCGCAGGCCCCGGGTTCGCCCCGGCGCCAGGCTTCCAGATAGGCGTCCGTGCCGTGAGATTTGTCGCGCATGGCAGCCCGGTCGATGGCTTCCTGGAAGCGATCGGACAGTTGGCGTTTGGCCGACTTGCGGCCGGCCTTGACGATCACCTGGGCCGGGATGTCACGCCAGTAGACGATTGTCAGGTTCGCCATGGTCGGCGTCCTCCGCGCGGTGGTTCATGAAAGTCGCCAGTTCCCCGTATCCGACCTTTCGAACGACCAAAGCCAAGCCCAGCCTGTCCGCTGCCGCCTGGGCCATCGTCTCGAGTTCCGGGTCTTCGGTCTGGGCGAGATAGACGATTCGTTTGTAATTGCCGAAGTAGGCCTCAAGCAGTTCCGGGTGGCGGTCGATTCCCAGACCTTTGATGATCAGGCGATCGAAAAAGCGAACCAGGTAGTCGGTCAGATAGAAGCTGCCGATCTCCTCCTCGACCAGCGAGGCGAACGCGTCGCTGCCGGCAAAGAACTCGTAACAATGGGCGCCGGGAATTCGCTCAACGCCCTCTTCGGCGAGCATGGTGTCGAGCAGGCCGCCGGTGCCGCAATCGCCGTAAAGGGCGAGGATATTGCCGTAGCGCCCCGTATCGCGGGCTTCGCGGATTTTGCCGCGCAGGGCGTCCGGAATCCGGTCAGGGCGGTTGTGCAGGTCAGCCGGCAGGCAGGTCAATTCGAAGCCATTCCAGCCATTGGCGTCGACCAGATGTTTGACCTCACGCGCCAACGCGCCGCAGGCGATCAACAAGGTGGGTTTCGGGACGGCCATGACCGCCCTCCATGCGTCCGGGCCAGCGCTTCAGGAGGCCATGGAAGCCGCCATCGAACCTTGGCGGTGGGCCATGAACTCCTTGGCGGTTTCGACGGCGACGGCGGCGTCGCGGCAATAGGCGTCAGCGCCGATGTTCTCGGCGAAGGCCTCATTCAGGGGCGCGCCGCCGACCAGAACGACATAGTCGCTGCGTATGCCTTTTTCCTGCAGCGTGTCGATGACCACTTTCATGTAGGGCATGGTCGTCGTCAGCAGGGCCGACATACCGAGGATGTCCGGCTGGTGCTCCTCGAGAGCCGCGAGGTATTCCTCGACGGAGTTGTTGATACCGATGTCGACTACTTCGAAACCGGCGCCTTCCATCATCATGCCGACCAGGTTCTTGCCGATGTCGTGGATGTCGCCCTTGACAGTACCGATAACCATCTTGCCCATCTTCGGCGCGCCGGTCTCGGCGAGCAGGGGGCGCAAGATGGCCATCCCGGCCTTCATGGCATTGGCCGCCATCAGGACTTCCGGAACGAACAGGATGCCGTCGCGGAAATCAATGCCGACGATGCGCATGCCTTCGACCAGGGCTTCGGTCAGGACCTTGTAGGGCGTCCAGCCGCGATCGAGGAGGATTTGCGTGCCTTCGACGATCTCGTCGGCCAGGCCGTCATAGAGGTCGTCATGCATCTGCTGGACGAGCTCTTCGTCGTTAAGTTCAGCGAGGACGATGTCGTCTTCCTGGTCTTCACTCATGGCATCCTCCATAGAGCTCGAATCGCGAGCGGATTTCCCCCGAAACCGTTGGAAATCCAACGGCATTCGATTTTCCAGGTAAATTCAAAACAGCCCCCTGGCTGTTCGAGGGCGGACACCAATTGTGTGCAGTGCGACATTCGGTGGTCAGAGGGCACAATTTGAGCCCGATCAAGGCCGAGACGACCCAGTTTCCCAAACAAGATTAGGCGCGAAGACGTTCGTTATCCGGGTCGTAGGGGCTTTCCTCGATCACCGTGCAGCGGTGCAAGGTGCCGAGAATGTCGATCTCCAGACCCGTGCCGACTTCCGCGTGGTCGGGCCCGACCATGGCCAGCGCAATCGACTTATCGAGGCGCGGCCCGTAGTTGCCGGACGTTGCCCGGCCGACGACGGCGCCGTCCCGGTAGATCGGGTTGTTGCCGAGCACGTCGGCGTCGGTCACGTCGTGCACCTCCAGCGTCACGAACGCGTTGGCGAACCCCTTCTGCTGCCAGGCGACCAAGGAGTCGCGGCCGATGAAGTCGCCCTTGTTGGGGTGTACGAATCGATCGAGGCCGGACTCGTAGGCCGCGTACTCAATGGACATCTCGGTGCCGACCATGCGGTAGGACTTCTCGACCCTGAGCATGTCCATGGCCCGGATGCCGAACGGTTTGAGGCCCAGATCCTCTCCGGCCGCCGTCAGGGCATCGAAGATGTGGTTCTGGTATTCGATGGGGTGGTGAAGCTCCCAGCCCAACTCACCAACGTAGTTGACTCGCGCCGCCAGGGTCGGTGCCAGGCCGATATTGACCTGCTGAGAGGATAGCCACGGGAAGGCCTCGTTCGAGAAGTCGGCCGACGACACCCGCTGCATCAACTCCCGCGCCTTCGGTCCGGCGACGACGAGAACGCCCAACTGGTTGGTGATGTTCTCGAAGGTCACCGAACGGTCATCGGGCATATGCTTCTTGATCCAGTCGTGATCGAGCCGCTGCAGGGCACCGGCGGAGACCAGGTAGTAGGAATCCTCGGCCTCACGGACGATGGTGAACTCGGAATGAACGCCGCCCCGGGTGTTGAGGGCATGGCAGAGCCCGACACGGCCGATCTTCTTAGGCAGTTTGTTGGCGACCAGATTGTCGAGGAAGGCCTCGGCGCCGGGACCGGAGATTCGGCATTTGGCAAAGGCGGTCATGTCGAGGAGACCGACGTTCTCACCGACATTGCGGGCCTCGTTTGCCGCATGTTCAAACCACATGGAGCGGCGGAAGGACCAATCGTCCTTTGCCTCGACGCCTTCGGGGGCAAACCAGTTGGCCCGTTCCCAGCCGAACTTCTGGCCGAATACGGCACCCAAGGCCTTCAGGCGGTCGTAACACGGCGCCGTCCGCAAGGGCCGCGCGTCCTCGCGCTCCTCGTCCGGGTAGTGGATGGTGAAGACGTTGCGGTATGCCTCCTCGTTCTTGACGCGGAGGTAGGATTTGGTGGCGTAGTCTCCAAAACGCCTCGGTTCGACGCCGAGCATGTCGACGGTCGGTTCACCATCGACCATCCACTCGGCCAATTGCCAGCCGGCGCCGCCGGCCGCCGTGATGCCGAAGCTGTGGCCCTCGTTGAGCCAGAAGTTCTTGAGGTCCCAGGCCGGGCCGATGATCGGGTTGCCGTCGGGCGTGTAGCAGATGGCGCCGTTGTAGACCTCCTTGACGCCGACCTCGCCGAAGGCCGGTACCCGGTTGATGGCCGCCTCGATGTGCGGTTCCAGGCGCTCCAGGTCTTCCTGGAAAAGCTCGTATTCGCAGTCCTCGCTGGGCCCGTCGACGTAACAACAGGGCGCGCCCTTTTCGTAGGGACCGAGAATAAGGCCGCCGCGCTCTTCGCGCAGATACCAGGACCCATCGGATTCGCGGAGCACGCCCATCTCCGGCAATCCCTGTTCGTGCCGGGCGACGATGTCCGGATGGGGTTCGGTGACGATGAACTGGTGCTGGACCGGGATCACCGGGACGTCGAGGCCGACCATGGCACCGGTCTGGCGGGCGAAGTTACCGGATGCCGAGACCACGTGTTCACAGGTGATGTCACTCTTGTCCGTTTTCACGGTCCATTCACCGCTGGCCTGCTGTTCTATGCCGACGACGGTGGTCTGGCGGTAAATCTCGGCACCCCTGTTGCGGGCACCGGTGGCCAGGGCCTGGGTGAGATCGGCCGGCTGGATGTAACCGTCCTCCGGATGCTGGATGGCGCCGACTAGGCCCTCGGTGTTGCAGAGCGGCCAGATTTCCTTGACCTCTTCCGGCGTGATGAAACGCACGTCGACGCCGATGGTCTTGGCGACGTCGGCGTACTGGTGGTATTCGTCCATGCGGTCCTGGTTCATCGCGAGGCGGATGTTGCTGACCGCCTTGAGGCCGACATCCTGGCCGGTTTCCTCCTCCAGGCTTTTGTAGAGGGCCACCGAGTACTTGTGCACCTGGCCGACGCTGTAACTCATGTTGAAGAGCGGCAGCAGACCCGCCGCGTGCCAGGTCGATCCCGAGGTCAATTCCTTGCGTTCGACGAGAACGACGTCGGTCCAGCCCTTTTTGGCCAGGTGGTAAAGGGTGCTGACACCGACGACACCGCCGCCGATGACGACCACGCGCGCTTGGGTCTTCATCTTGGTTTCCTCCCAGTCTCCATCCGGCGCCTCGTGAACGGGGCTCTCGGGAGCCGACGATCATCGGGCGGATCGGGGAATTTCTCAAATGTTCTCTTGCCTCATTGGTCTACCCCCGGCTTACCGATTGCCGACGCCGACTGTTCCGAAATCGCCATCGCACGTCGAGCGGTGCGATCCGTGTTTTTTCGAACGATTTCAATCCGCATGCGACGCCCTTTGACCACAAAATGGCGGAACAAGATCAGTCACGATGGCGCGGGTGAATAGACTGCGCGGAAGGTTACTTTTGCAGGTGGAGTCCGATGACCGCTCAGGCAGCCCGTTCGGCACGGCGGGGCCGCGAAGCCCGGCGTACGGCACGTGAACAGTCCGCCGCCGTCAGCCAACCTTATATTGTCCGCAATGTTCCATTGACGGAACTGTGCAGCAACGAGGCCATCGAAACCATCGAGGCCAATGCCGAGACGGTTCTGCAGGAAGTCGGGATCGAGTTCCGCGACGACGATGAGGTGCTCGGCCTTTGGCGTGAGGCGGGAGCCGACGTCGACGGTGTCCGCGTTCGTTTCCCGAAAGGGATGTTGCGCCAATTGATCGCGACGGCACCGTCGGAATATGTGCAGCATGCCCGAAACCCGGCCCGCAAGGTTGTCATCGGCGGCAACAACACGGTCTTCGCGCCGGTCTACGGTCCGCCCTTCGTGCGCACCGGTGACGGCGGACGGCGGTACGGTACCATCGAAGATTTCCGCAACTTCGTGAAGCTCGCCTACATGGCACCGGCCATCCACCACTCGGGCGGCACCGTCTGCGAGCCGGTCGACCTGCCGGTCAACAAACGCCATTACGACATGGTCTATTCGCACATGAAGTATTCGGACAAGCCGTTCATGGGCTCGGTCACACATCCGGACCGCGCCGCCGACACGGTTTCCATGTGCGAGATCCTGTTCGGCAAAGACTTCGTCGCCGACAACACGGTCTGCACCAGCCTAATCAACGTCAACTCGCCGATGGTTTACGACGCCACCATGCTGGGTGCCTTGAAGGCCTACGCGCGGGCCAACCAGGCGGTGATCATCACGCCCTTTATCATGGCCGGTGCCATGGGGCCGGTGACACCGGTCGGAACGGTGACCCAGGCTCTGGCCGAGGCGATGGCCGGCGTCGCGCTGACCCAGATCATCCGCCCCGGCGCGCCCGTCGTTTTCGGCCTATTTTCGAGTTCGCTGTCCATGCAATCGGGGGCGCCGACCTTCGGGACGCCGGAACCGACCCTGGTGCTGTCGGCCGCCGCCCAGTTGGCCAGGCGTCTCAAGCTGCCGTTCCGCTCGGGTGGATCGCTCTGTGCTTCCAAGGTCCCGGACGCGCAAGCCGCCTACGAGAGCGCCCAATCCCTGTGGCCGGCGGCCCTCTGCGGCGTCAATTTCGTCCTTCACGGCGCCGGCTGGCTGGAAGGCGGACTGGTGTCGTCCTACGAGAAGTTCATCATGGATATCGACCAGCTCGGCATGATGGAGGTCCTGCTCAAGGGCTATGACACGTCCGAGGACGGACAGGCCATGGACGCCATCCGCGAGGTCGGGCCCGGCAACCATTTCCTCGGCTGCGCCCACACCCAGGCCCATTTCGAGACCGCTTTCTACCGTTCAACCGTGGCCGACAACAACTCCTTCGAACAGTGGGAGCAGGAGGGGTCGCGCGACACCGTGGAGCGGGCCAGCGACATCGTCAAGAAAATGCTGGCCTCCTACGTGCCGCCGCCCCTGGATGCGGCCAAGGACGAGGAGCTGCTGGCCTTCATCGCCGAGAAGAAGGCGAGTTTCCCGGATTCCAATCACTAGGTCGTTCATATCCTTTAATTTCAAGCTCTTCCGGTCCAAGAGCGCCCGGGCTACGATGGCGTCGATACGACCTTGAAGCGACCGGGGGCGGGATATGATCGAAGACCTGAAGGGTGACGAATCGTGGCGGCTGTTTCGCATCATCGCCGAATTCACGGAAGGATTCGACACACTCGCCGACATCGAATTCGCCGTGTCCATCTTCGGCTCGGCGCGCACGCCTGACAGCAACCCCTACTACGAGGCGGCCCGGATCATTGCCGACGGGCTCGCCGATAAAGGCTTCGCCGTCATCTCCGGCGGCGGTCCGGGGATCATGGAGGCGGCCAACCGCGGCGCATCGGAAGGCGGCGGCACATCGATCTGCCTCAACATCCGGCTACCCCACGAACAGGCGCCCAATACCTACCAGACCCTGCCGTTGAACTTCCGCTACTTCTTTGCCCGCAAGGTCATGTTCGTGAAGTACTCCATGGGTTACGTCTGCATGCCCGGCGGTTTCGGTACACTCGACGAGTTCTTCGAGGCGATGACCCTGATGCAGACGGCCCGTATCCACCCGATGCCGCTGGTCCTGTTCGGTACCGACTTCTGGCAGGGGCTCGTCGAGTGGATGCGGACGAGGCTGATCGAAGAGCAGACCATTTCGCCCGGTGATCTCGACCTGGTAACGCTGACCGACGACGTGGACGAGGCAATCGACATCATGTGCCGGCATCGCGATCGGAAGGCGGACTCCACCGAGGCGTCGGATCGTAAGGAGGCCGGGGACTAAAGGTCGGTCAGGAGAAACGGGCGCGCACCTTGCCCAAGGCGCCGATGGAGATGACCGCCTGCCCGGGACCTTCCATCCAGTGAACCGGTGCGATAGCGCCGGTCAGCACGAATTCGCCGGCCTTCAGCGGGGCGCCTTGTTCGGCCTTTAGGTTGGCGAGCCACGCCAGTGCTTCGAACGGATGCCCCATGACGTCGGCGCCGACACCACGGCCGGTCTCCACACCGTCGATGGTCGTCGTGCCGATGATGGCCTCAAGATCGAGGGATTTCCAATCGCTGACCGGTGGTCCGAGAACGCATCCGGCGTTGCAGAAATCGTCGGCGATAACCATCGGCGCGCCCGCCGCGATCAGATCGTCGAAGCGGTCGTCGACCAACTCGATGGCGGCCATGCAGGCGCCAACGGCTTCGGCGACGGTGGGGCGGTCGTGGGGGTGGCCGATGGGCGGGAGGTCACGGCTCAGTCGGATGGCGATCTCGCATTCGACACCGATCCGGACATAGTCGGAAAGGGCCAACTCGGTAGGGCTTTCGTGTATCTGTTTATCGAAAACACCACCGGCGCAGGGATGATCGATACCCATGTAGTCCTGCATGGTGGGCGTCGTGCAACCGATCTTGTGGGCGACAACGGTGCCGAGGCCGTACTTCGCCAGGGCCTCGTGGGAGGCGGCCTGAACCGCATATCCCTGAGGCACGGTGCCGGGTCGAAAAGCGGCGGGAAGGGGGTTGTGGACGACCCTGTCGCGGCGCCCCTCGGCGATCCGCGCTCCGGCGTGATTGATCTTATCGGTGTCCATGGTCAAGCCAGCGGCCCGTTGGGCGTCAGCACGATCTTGCCATGGCGGCCACCGCGCCCGGCGTGTTCCAGAGCTTCCGCGATCTGATCGATGGTGTAGGTCGCTTCGACAGGCGCATCGATGATGTCGTCGATGAACAGCCGTGCAATGAAATCGTAGGTGTCGACGATGTCCTGGCGGTCGCTTTGGAACAACCGTTTGACCAGCCAGAACCCTTCGAGCGTGATCTGGTGGACGATCGCCTGGCTCGGGGTGATCATGCAGGGATCACCGGACAGGAAGCCATAGTTGACGACCGTACCGCCGTCGGACAGGCAATCGGCCAGGTTCTGGCAGGGCTTGCCGCCGACGGCGTCGAGGGCGAGGGGGAGGTTGGCATCGCCGATCTGGGCGCGGACGCGGGCACCGAGATCATCGCCGTCGACCAGGACCATGTCGGCGCCGATGGCCTTGAGCGGCCCGACCGAGGCCTCGCTGCGGACCACATTGGCCGTCCTCACGCCCATTCGGGCCGCCAGGTGGATGACGTGTCGGCCGACCGCCGAGGTGGCCGCGTTCTGGATGACCCAGTCATCCTCTTGCAGGTCCTTGTAGTCCTGTAGCATGAAGTGTGCCGACGGCGGGTTGGCCTTGATCTGGGCTGCCGACAAAAGATCGAGTTCCGCCGGAACCGTGATTGCCTGCTCGGCCGGCACGGTGACGCGTTCGGCCCAGTTGCCGCGGGACAGCAATACCACCGGATCACCGACAGCGAGGTCGTCGACGCCGTCGCCGACGGCAACCACTTTCCCGGCCGCTTCGATACCCTGGCGGGTCGGCAGTTCGGTCGGGCCCGGGTAGCGGCCTTCGATGATCAAGAGGTCGGCGGGATTGATGGCCGATGCGAGGACGGCAGCGGTGATTTCACCCGGGCCGGGTGCCGGCGCATCATCCACGTCGACGCATTGGCAGACCTCCTGCGGCACGCCATGGCGTGCATATTCGATGGCTTTCATGGTTCTCCCCAGTTGGTTGTGTTAATCCTAGCTGTGGCGGTCGAGACGGCCAAGACGGGTTGAGGAAAAACACTATGAAACTTCGCGAAGGCGATCCCTGGATGCCGGCTGACGAGTACGGGCAATCGTTGCAAGGCCTCGGCATCAACCTGCTGGTCGAGGAGATCGACCGGGCCATCGCCTTTCAAACGACGGTGCTGGGCGCGGAGGTGGTCTACTCGGATCCCGATTTCGCCGTCCTCGAGGGGTTCGGCGCCAGCTGGATGCTGCACGCCGACCATACCTACAACGATCACCCCCTGAAGGGCAGCCTGACGCCGGAGATGTTTCGCGGGATCGGCGTCGAACTGAGGCTCCATGGGTGTGATCCGGATGCGGCGGAAGTGGCGGCGCGGGAACGCGGTGACACGGTTTTGGCCGGAGCCATGGACAAGCCGCACGGGCTGCGTGAAGCCTATATCATCGATCCCGACGGATACCTCTGGGTGCCGGACGTACCGGCGGAGGCGATTTAGCTTTACGCTCTCAGTCAGTGGGATGGCGGCGTGTCGTCGCCTGCGCTGCTGGTCAGGGACAACGCCACCTCGCGGCAGGCCGCCAGGACCCGGTCGGAAACCCGTCCGCTGCCCATCGCGCGAGCTAGCGAAAGGCCACCGATCATGAGTGCCAGTGTGGCGAACGCCGTTTTCTCGGCTTTCGCCTTGTCCGGTATGTTCAAGGCCTTCTCGATGATCCTCGCCAGCCCTGTGGCCATCCGCGTATAGCGCTTGCGCGGGGCGCCTTGGGTGCGGGCGACATCACCGGCGAGAGCGGGCAGGGCACAGCCCGTGCCCGGATGGTCGCGGTGGCCACGGCTGAGATAGACCTCGATGATGCGGCGCAGCTTGTCCCGGCCTTCCAACTTGGCCAAGGCGTCACCGTCGTAAAAACCGGGCGGTCGGATGGCTTCGGCGAACAATTCCTCCTTTGATGAAAAATGCGCATAGAAGCCGCCGCGAGTGAGCCCGGCATCGGCCATGATGGCGTCGATGCCCGTGTTTTCGAACCCGTCTCTCTTGAACAGGCGCGAGGCGCTTTCGACGATCCGTTTACGGGTCCGTCGTTTGTGTTCCGGCGTGTAGCTCATCGTTGTTCCTCGAGCGATATCGTCGATTGACCTTATATATGATGATCATCATAATTTAAAATATGTTGATAGACATATTTTGAATAGACAGGAGAGGGGAATGACACCAACGATCACGGGCCTTTACGCCGGGCTTCTCGCCTTGATGTTCGTCCCACTGAGTTTCCGCGTGATCCGCATGCGGTATCGCAAACGCATCGGCATCATGGACGGTGGCGACCGGGAAATGGGCCGAGCCATGCGCGCCCATGGCAATTTTACGGAGTATGTCCCCCTGGCCCTCATCCTGATGGCGTTGGTCGAAATCAACGGAGCGCCCCTTTATCTGGTGCACCTTTACGGCGCCGTGCTCGTCGGCGGCCGAGGCCTGCATGCCTTCGGTCTAAGCCGATCATCGGGTGCATCGCGCCCACGGGTCGTGGGAATGATCGCGACATTCGTCGTCATTGTCAGCACCGGGATTACAGCGATCACCCAGTTCACCGGCACGTAAGGGACGACGGCCGGCACGGAGGTGAAAAAACCCAGGTCTGTAAGATGCGGGTTCCATTGACAAACGTGCATAAAGGTGTATATACAATTAAATAAGTTTGCCTACGCCGGGAACCCAATGGATATCGAAGCCCTTAGCAACTGTACATGTTTCAACCTGCGCAAAGCGTCGCGGGCGGTGACGCAGATGTATGACGAGGCCCTCAAGCCGACCGGATTGCGGGCGACCCAGATCTCTGTTCTGGCCATGGTCGCCGGTGAGGAGCCGTTGACCATGACGGGGCTCGCCAACCGGCTGGTCATGGACCGCACGACCCTGACACGGAATTTGAAACCACTGATGGCGGACGGACTGATCAACAACGTCCCCGGCCCCGACAAACGTCAGCGGCTCGTCCAGATCACGGATCGCGGCCGCCACCGGTTCGACGAAGCCAAGCCCCTATGGAGCGATGTACAAAACCGCCTGGCCGACGCCCTTGGGTACGGCCGCTGGACCGGTTTGCTTGGCCATCTCGACATGGCCGTCGAAGCGGCGCAAGCGCGGGACGACGACCTGTCGTAAATCAGGTCTTAAATGTGCAGATACACATGAAACTGTATGGAAAAACCTGCAAAGCCGTACAGCGTGGAAACCCAATCGTCTCCTGCCGCCTATCGGAATCGCCGGTTTTTCTTGGCGATGGAGCCTAGAATTCCGCCACGAAATTCGCCGGTAGCGCATCCATCTTGGCGATCAGGTAGTCCAGGTCTTCCCGCGTGAAGTTCACGGCCGGATCGTCGCACCGCGTTAGGACCAGTTCGATCAAGCGCCGGGAATAGCGCTCGAGGTCTCCGGGTCCACCGTCATAATCGATCTCGTTGGCGGCTTGGATAGCGGCGCGGGCCGACGGAAGCTGTCCGTCCGGCATGCCGGCGACGGCCCACAACCCGGCCAATCCGGCGTCGCCGGGATCGTTGATCAGAACCTGGGCGTTTGCGGCGGGGATGGCGGCGCGCACAGCCAGCGACACTTCGAAAAAGCGGAAATCACCGACACATAGCGCGCGCAGGATGATCGACGGCGTCAACCGGCCGTTATCGTGAAGCTGCTGAACGAGCGCCTGGACATCTTCGGTCCTGGAATCGCCGGAGAGCGCGACCACGGCCCGCTCGCGGGTCTTCAGGATCAGGTCTGTCGCCAAATCGGTCGGCAGGTTCTGCTGTTTGACGAGTTCTGCCTGGAAGCGGTCGGAAAGGACGGTGAGCAGCTTTTCCGTGATTCCGATGGATAGCCCCGGCCTGTGGACCAGGGCTATCTGCATGGGTTCGCTGTCGCCCAGTGTATCGATCACCTTTTCCAGCGATCCGTCCGGTATGTTGGCACCGGTATTGACCACCAGCTTGGTCACCACGGCCGGCCGTTTGGTATCGATGAGCGCCTCGGAAACGGTGTCTGAAACCTGTTTCCTCCTGGCGATGGCGACCTGTTTGTCCTCGTCTCCGGCCGCGATGATGTCGACGAGATCGGTATCGGTGAGCACTTCCGAGAAGTTGAGCAAGGGAACCGCCACGGTCGAGACGTCCGAGGCCAATCGCATGGCAAGGTCGTGGGGCAGGTTGGTGCAGGTCTTCAATTGGGTCGACAACGCCTCGCGGACCCGCACCTCCGCATCTTCGGCCAGCAACCGGAACACCGCTTCTGCCTCGGCCCGTTGTTTTTCGTTCAGGCTTCCGGAATCAAATTCACGGGCAACCTTGACCGCCGTAGCGGCGCGGGTCATGGGCGAGGGGTTGCGAAGCAGGCGTTCGACGTCCTTTTCCGACAGGAAATGCGTGGCCATGGGTATCCATCCTTTTCAGCCAAACGATTCTGGATTGCTGCCACGAGGATAGGGGATTGGATGGATAAGTGCTGTGACGGCGCGCATACCCGGGTGTTATTCGTGAACCACCTTCAAGACGAATTCCCGCCCGCCACCCTGCAGCCAAGCCCAAAGATACTCGGCGAAGCTCCGGTGCACGTAGATGTCGTAGGCCGGCGTGTCGGTGTCCTCGTCGTAGGCGGTCTGATGGAGGATGACATGGGCCTTGGCCAAGTGCGTCGACACGCAGGCTCCCGGACCGAATTCCCGGGGATGCAGGTCGATGGCGCAGCCCTTGCTCAGAAGCGGCCGGGCGTTCGATCCTGTCAGGTGGATCGTGGTGCGACTGTCACTGACGTCCCAGACGGCGGCGTGCACGTGTGCCAGGGCTTTGGTCAGTGCCGGCAGCAGTTTGTCCTGTTGGTCCGGCCGACCGACGACCAGCCACTCGTCGGGCCCCAGCCAAAGAGCATGGAGGGAACCGGGATCGCCGCTGGTGGTGCAGGGTTCGACCGGCAGATCGACCTTCAAGACCTTGGTCACCGCTTCCGCGAAGACCGGGTCGGCGGCGTCGCCGCGCAGACCGATCTGACAGCGATGCGGCCGTTCGCTGATGACGACGGTGGCACCACCGATCCTTTCGTCCTCGCCGGCGCGCGCTTCCAGATGTAGGTGGGCCAGCGGGCTCTGGCGGAGGTAGGCGTCATGCATGGAGGCGTTCTCCTTCCGCATCGAAGAACACTGGTCCGGTGACCTCGGCGGCCAAGATCTCACCGTTGCTCAGCGGCACGTAGATCGTCTCGCCCTGCCGGTTGCGCCCGTTCTTGACCAGGGCCAGGGCGAACGAGCGCTCCAGGTTGGCGGAGTAATAGCTCGACGTCACATGGCCGATCATCGGGATCGGCCTGCGGTCGCTCTTCTCGGCGGTGATTTGACCGCCTTCGGGCAGCACTTTGTTGTGGTCTTCCGGTAGGAGCCCGACCAGATGTTTGCGGTCGCTCCGCGCCGTGTCGGGCCGGGTGAACGAACGGCGCCCGATGAAGTCCTTGGTCTTGGAGACGATCCAGTCCATGCCGAGATCCCCAGGCGTCACCGTGCCGTCCGTCTCCTGGCCGACGATGATGAATCCCTTTTCGGCGCGGAGTACGTGCATGCTCTCGGTGCCGTAGGGTGTGATGCCGTATTTGTCGCCGGCGTTCATGAACTGGGTCCACAGGCTCAGGGCGTAGCCGGCCGGCACGTTGACCTCGTAGCTGCTTTCCCCGGTGAAGCTGATGCGGAAGACGCGGGCCGGGAAGCCGCCGACGATGCACTCGCGCATGGTCATGAACGGAAAGGCTTTGGGGTCGAGGTCGATGTCGTCGGTGAACTCGGAGAGCAGTGCCCGCGCGTTTGGCCCGCAAAGAGACAGGGTCGCCCAGTATTCGGTGACCGAATTGCAGTAGACATTGAGTTCCGGCCATTCCGTTTGCAGCCATTCCTCGAGCCAAGCGAGGACACTTGCCGCGTTACCGGTGGTCGTCGTCATATGGAAATGATCGTCGGCAAGGCATGTGGTGACACCGTCGTCCATGACCATGCCGTCTTCCTTCAGCATCAGGCCATAACGGCAGCGTCCAGGTTGCAACTTGCTCCAGGCATTGGTGTAGATGCGGTTGAGGAACTCCCGTGCATCGGGGCCCTGGATGTCGATCTTGCCGAGCGTCGAGGCGTCCAGGATGCCGACCGCATTGCGGGCCGCCAGGCACTCCCGGTTGACGGCCTGTTGCATGGTTTCGCCGTCCTTCGGGTAATACCAGGGCCGCTTCCACTGGCCGACGTCCTCCCACTTGCTGCCCTCTCTTTCGTGCCAATGGTGGATCGGCGTCATCCGCACTGGGTCGGCAAGGTCACCAATGTCGCGCCCGGCGAAGGCGCCGAGGGTGACCGGCGTGTAGGGCGGTCGGAAGGTCGTGGTGCCCACATCGCCCGGGTTGGCGACGCCGATGGTGTCGGCGAGAATGGCCATGCCCGGAATGTTGCCGGTCTTGCCTTGGTCAGGCGCCATGCCGAGGGTCGTATAGCGTTTCGCGTGTTCGACCGAGACGTAGCCTTCGCGGGCCGCCAATTGGACGTCGGTCGCCGCCACGTCGTGCGCCAAATCGAGGAAATGCTTGCCGCGTTCGCCCAGGGGCTTGGTCGTCGGCACCGCCCAGATCAAGCGTGCATCCTGCTCGTCGATGGTCGGCGCCGTCGGCACCTTGCGCCGGCCGGCCTTGCGAAAACCGGCGGCCGCTGCCGCTTCCCGGCCGGCATCGGTGCCGTCTTCGAGGCACGCGATTAGCGAGAACGATCCGTTGTCGGCGCCGGCGGATCGGGACGCCTGCAGTGTTTCGCCGGGTGTGAAGATGCCGCGTTCGGCGTCGAAAACGGCCTTGCCGCCGCTATGGGAATGCAGATGAACCGCCGGGTTCCAGCCGCCCGACGAGGCGACCACGTCGCAACCGATGACGCGCGGCGTGCCGGTGACCCCGTCGCCGTCGTCGTTCAGGGTCATCACCTCCACCGATTTGATGCCGCGCCCGCCGGTGACGCCGGTGATCGCCGCGTTGTCGATAATCTCGATTCCCTCGGCGACGGCTTGTGTCGCCAACTCACCGACCGGTTCCGGCCTGAGATCGACGATGGCGGCGACGACGGCGCCGGCGGCCTTGAGATCGAGGGCTGTCCGGTAGGCGTCGTCATTGTTGGTGAAGACGACGGTCCTGTTGCCGGGGGCCACACCGTAACGATTGACGTAAGTGCGCACGGCATTGGCGAGCATGACGCCCGGCCGGTCGTTGTCCGAAAACACAAGCGGCCGCTCGATGGCGCCGGTCGCCAGCACGACCTGTTTGGTGCGCACCCGCCACATCCGCTGGCGCGAGGCATCATTGCCTTCGGGTAGTTTCGGCGTGCGCGTTTCCAGGAGGCCGACGAAATTGTGGTCGTAAAATCCGAAAGCCGTCGTCCGCCTGAGGATGGTGACGTCGGCCATATCCGCCAATTCGGTTTCGGCGGCGGAGACCCAGTCGAGAGCCGGTGCGCCGTCGATCTCATAGCGTTCGCCCAGCAGCTGACCGCCCAGTTCCCCCTGTTCGTCGACCACGATGACCCGGGCTCCGGTCCGTCCGGCGGCCAGGGCGGCGGCGAGGCCCGCCGGCCCGGCGCCGACAACGAGCACGTCGCAATGGGCGTTCATCTTGTCGTAATGGTCCGGGTCCGGCTCCACAGGCGAATGGCCGAGGCCCGCGGCGTGGCGGATGAAATGCTCATAGAGCTTCCAGGCCGAGGCCGGCCACATGAAGGTCTTGTAGTAGAAACCGGCCGGCATCAACCGATGGAACCAGCTGTTGATCGCCATCAGGTCGATGTCGGGCCCAGGCCAGCAATTGATGCTGTCGGCATAAAGGCCCTCGTAGAGCTCGATCCGTGTTGCCTGCTGGTTGGGCAAGGTCCGGGCGCCCGTCTCCAGTTGCACCAGCGCGTTGGCTTCTTCCGAACCGGCGGCCATGATGCCGCGCGGCCGGTGGTACTTGAAGCTACGCCCGACGATCTTCACGCCGTTGGCGAGCAAGGCCGAGGCCAGCGTGTCACCGGCATAGCCCTGCAGACGGCGGCCGTTGAAGGTGAAGTTGAGCGGATGCTGGCGGTTGATGCGCCCGCCCTCGGGGAGTCTGTTCTTCTGGGCCATCAGCGGACCTTCTTGGGCGGCTTGGCGCCCATCTTATAGACGGCAAGAATCTCATTGGTGGCGGTGTTGCGGGCCACGTTGAACCAGCGCCGGCAGCCGGCCTGATGGACCCAACGCTCGAGGAAGACACCCTTGGTGTTCTTGCGCATGAAGACGTAATCGGCCCACTCGGCGTCCGCAAGCTTGTCGCCGTCGCGCGGCCGTTCGATATGGGCCTCGCCGCCGTAACCGAACTCGGACTCCTCGCGTTCGCCGCACCAGGGACATTCGATCAGGAACATGGTTGTGTCCTCTTGGCCTTCTTAGTGGGCAACGGCGGCGGCGCCGTGCTCGTCGATCAGCGCGCCCGACGTGAAACGGTCCAGCGCGAAGGGCGCGTTCAACGGATGCGGCTCGTCGCGCGCGATGGTATGGGCGAAGACCCATCCGGAGCCGGGTGTCGCCTTGAAACCGCCTGTGCCCCAGCCGCCATTGATGTAGAGTCCGGCGACCGGGGTTTTCGAGATGATCGGGCTGGCGTCCGGGCAGGTGTCGACGATGCCGCCCCACATGCGCATGATGCGGAGCCGGCTGAACAGCGGGAACAGTTCGCAGACGGCCGACAACTGATGCTCGACCACGTGCAGGCTGCCGCGTTGCGAATAGCCGTTGTGCGAATCGATGCCGGCGCCGAGGACCAATTCGCCCTTATCCGACTGCGACACGTAGCAGTGAACGGCGTTCGACATGACGACGCAGTGGATGATCGGCTTGACCGGTTCCGAGACCATGGCCTGCAAGGGATGGCTGGTGATCGGCAGGCGGATGCCGGCCATGCCGGCGACGACGCTGGTGTGCCCGGCGGTAACGATTCCGACCTTCGGCGCCTTGATGACGCCGCGCGTCGTCTCGACGCCGGTGACGCGGCCGCCTTCGCGTAGAATACCGGTAACCTCGCATTGCTGGATGATGTCGACGCCGCGGGCATCCGCCGCTCGGGCCAGGCCCCAGGCAATGGCGTCGTGTCGAGCGACACCGCCGCGCCGCTGCAATGAGGCGCCTAGGATCGGGAACCGGGCGTTCGGATCGTCGTTGATGATCGGCACCATCTCCTTGACCTCTGCCGTGGTCAGGATTTCCGAGTCGATGCCATTCAAGCGGTTGGCGTTGACGCGCCGTTGAAGTTCCCGCAGGTCGTGGAGGTTGTGGGCCAGGTTGAGGACGCCGCGCTGCGACAGCATGATGTTGTAGTTGAGGTCCTGGCTCATGCCCTCATAGAGCTGAAGGGATTTCTCGTATATTGCAGCGCTCTCGTCCCACAGGTAGTTGGAGCGGATGATCGTCGTATTGCGGCCGGTGTTGCCGCCGCCGAGCCAGCCCTTTTCGATCACCGCGACGTTGGTGATGCCGTGTTCCTTGGCGAGGTAATAAGCGGTCGCCAATCCGTGGCCGCCACCACCGATGATGATGACATCGTAACTGGGCTTCGGGTCGGGGCTGCGCCAAGCCTTCTCCCAGTTGCGGTGAAACGAGACGGCGTTTCGAACCAGGCTGAAAATGGAATACTTGTTCATCGTCTGACGACCGCACCCCTGAAGGCGTTCCCGGGATCGTTTTTCCGCTACGGGAACGCCCTTCGAACCCATAGCTAAGCCGCTTCAATTGACAGCGTCAAGAAAGGCTGTCTGTTCCCTGAGCGACGCGGTTTCTCGGCATCGCGACGGGGGCGGTAAAATCACAGGTGTGGTTCGGCAGCGTCTCGTTCGCTACACAAGATATGGTATTTCATAGCGGTAGCTGGTGCATATAATGCGATTCCATGGAAAGAGGCCTCTGGATAGCCTGCGCCCTGGCGCTCGCCCTGGCGACCGGAACCGCCTTTGCCCAAGAGAAGGCGGAGGACAAGGCGTTGTTGGTCATGCCGGAAGAGGAAGGGGAGGCCGGCACCGGTGGGAAATCGGTTCCCTCCGAGTTCAAGGAGGCCGTGCGGGCTTACCAGGACGGCGATTATGCAGGCGCGATGAACCGATGGTCGGCACTGGCTGACAAGGATTATGCGTCGGCCCAGTTCAATTTGGGCGTGATGTACGAAAACGGGCGCGGCGCCGAACCCAATTATCAGAGGGCGGCCGAGTTCTATGAAAAGGCCTCTGAACAGGATATTCCCAACGCCTATCTCAATCTCGGCCTGCTCTACGCGCGCGGTGCCGGCGTCGAAAAGGACGACGAAATGGCCGCCGAGTTGTTCGAGGCTGCGGCCGAACTCGACCTTCCAGAAGCCCAGTTCAATATCGGTATCGCCTACCTTGTTGGCCGAGGAGTCGACAAGGACGAAGCCGAGGCGGCGAATTGGTTCTTGACGGCCGCCGAAGCCGGATATCGGGCGGCCCAGTACAACATCGCCGGGCTCTACCACCGCGGTGTGGGTGTCGATCGGGATATCGCCGAGGCCACCCGTTGGTATGAAACCGCAGCCGACGGCGGTGACGCCTTAGCGCGGTATAACCTCGGGATGCTGATCCTCAACGACGAGAGCGGCGAAACCACCGCCGAGGATGCGGCGCGCCACATCGAGTTGGCGGCACAGCAAGGTGTCACCGCGGCGCAGAACCAAATCGCGATCATGTACGCGCGCGGTGAAGGCGTGAAACCCGATAAGGAAACGGCCCTCACCTGGTTCGAGATCGCCGCCGGCATGGGGGACGATCAGGCCATCGGCAATCGGGACCGTTTCGCGGCAGCGCTATCGCCGGAAACACGCGCGATGGCGAAAAGCCGGGCCCAGGCTTTCCGCCCGCAGAGCGCGCTGCCGTAAGGGGAGACGAACATTGGTGTTTCAATTGGTCGGCGGCCTGTTCCGGATCGTCTTCAAGCTCAGCCTTCTGGCCGTCGGTATCGGAGCGATCATCGCGTTCGCCAATCTCAGTGACGTCGACGGCTGGAAACAGGATCTGCAGGTCCGTGTGCTGAACCTCTCGGGGCGGCGGCTAGCCTTCGATGGAAGTATCGATTTCGAGGTGAACTTTCCGCCACGGATCGTCGCCGAGGGCGTGCGCATCGAGAACGCGCCCTGGGGCAGCAAGCGGGACATGTTCAAAGCCGACAAGCTGATCGCCGAGGTCGACTTGCTGCCGCTGCTGGTCGGTGACGTGGCGGTGCCGCGCATCCGCTTCGTCGGCGTCGACATCCTCATCGAAACGAACGCCAACGGCGAAACGAACTGGGATGATCTCAACAGTTTCCAGACGGCGGCAGGCCCCAGCTTTCCCGTTTTCGGGCCGACCCTGGGATCCGGCGGCATCGGACTTTCCAGCGGCACGGTAACGCTCGCCAACATCGCGACGGGTGTCATCAATCAGATGACGATCCCGGAGATACCCGTCGAATTCATCAGCTCCGGTTCCGGTTCAAGCGCGAGCGTACCGTGCAGTTGCTGACCTATTGGACCTAACGGTTAGCCCTCATCCTGGGCAAACTTCGGGAGGCCGTCGGCGATTTCGTAGTAGTCCGGTTTGTCGGCAACGAAGATATGGACATCCGAGGTCAATCCGGTCGGCTGATCGAGGGCACCGGCGGCGACCGACGTATATTCGGCTTCGTCCGCTTTCCAGAACAATTGGGACCCGCAGACCTTACAAAAGGCCCGCCGCGCCATCGGCGACGAGCGAAACCAGGTGATGCTCTCTTCACCGTCGATTTCGATTTTCCCGTCGTCAGCCGCCGAATAAGCCGCATAGTGGCCATGAGTCTTGACGCATTGACCGCAATGGCAGTTGCTGACGTTGCGCAGCTTACCGGAAATGCGAATCCGCACGGCACCGCATAAACAACTCGCGCCGTGCCCGGTTTCAGTCATTCTTGTCTCCCGAGTAGAGTGCGAAGACCTCTTCGCCGGTCATCATCCGTGTTTCATTGGCGAAGTCGTAATAGGCCGGTTTCTCGTCGATGAAGATCTGGCTTTTCAGTTTGAAATAGTCCTGATCGTCGAAGGCGCCGGCGGATAGGATGTACTGGCCGCTCTCGACGATACGGTAAAACAGGTTGGTGCCGCAGACTTTGCAGAACCCCCGCTCCGCCCAGTCGGACGAGCGGTAGCGGCCGATGTTCTCCTCGCCCTCGAACTGGACGTCCGTCTCGCAGTCGACGGCCATGAACGGGCCGCTCGACCAGCGCCGGCACATGTCGCAGTGACAGGCGCCCATTGCCGATCTAAGTTCGTCGACGGTGAATTTGACGCCGCCACACAGGCAGCGCCCAGATTTCTGTTCCTTGGCCATTGGATTGGCTCCTCCCGATTGCCGTTTGATGTCCGGCTTTTATAGGGCACCTCGAAAAATGCCTTTGCGAGATCAAGTTGGCATTGTTGCTGTACTCCGGCCTCATGATTTTCGGCCTTCGCTCTTCGTTGAGCGTTTGATTTGATGTCCAAACCCGTGTTCTGCGCGGACTCCTCCCCCGAGGACCGTCATGTCGGCACCGCCGCCATACGG
>Ga0209680_1000071_pt1 | contig 27933 bp, 17 predicted proteins | sample WorMetLIZISLAND1_FD_187413 | JGI IMG/M metagenome (GOLD analysis project Ga0209680, IMG submission 187413) | Marine gutless worms symbiont microbial communities from Max Planck institute for Marine Microbiology, Germany - Olavius loisae LIZARD... ... | reverse complement strand
ACCGCCTTGGCCGTCAAGTTGCCGCCGCGTTCGACCGCTCCGATCACGGGGGCCTTGTCGGTTCCCCTGCCACGCTCGTCCTGCTTGTCGTCGTCTAGCCGGTTGCCCTTACGATGCCGGTCAGAAGGCTGCGCCGTTCTAAGCAATACAATCTTCTTGCGTTGGGAATCGCTCGTAAATCTGTATGACGTTCATAACATTCCGTCCTATGCGAACCGTTTCGATCCAGTAACAGAACCAATATGGCCAGTGCAGAGAAGAGTATCATGACCCTAAACTAGGAAATCCCGGAATTCTAAGGGTAGTGGTATACCTCAAAGTGTAGAGTAAATTAATTAATTTCAAAGAAAGCACGGAATATCTATCGATGAGGGGTACACTGTCTTTTATGATGAGAATGCAAATTTTACGATCCTGATAATTTAGGTGAATGGGAGCTATCCATTCTACCTGGTCTGGGATTTAAACCACAGCTGCTTTTCGTTTCCTACTGTACCCAGAGAAGCGAGTGAGTTGTACGTATTATTTCTACTGGAAGGGCGAAAGAACACGAGGAGCCAGACTATATGTAACCATGAGATTGAACTGGGATACAATAGCTTATCTTAAATACATAGCAGGAGAAACAGGCATTCCATACTAAAGCCTAATCAATTTATACTCTGTGATTGTGTGCTACACCATCAGCAGAGGACCTGTCCTATAAACACCATTACTTAACAAGGCAAATTGCCACGGATTGCGAGAAAGGTAATTATATACTTTGCTCCACCTATTTATTCTGGTCTAGAGTTCCGTACAGGGTAGAAACAGCAGTGAGTTGCCATGTGCGGTGTAACAGTTAAGTACCTTCAAATTTCTCTAGACCTTTCCTGACGTAGAGGCAACTCGATTATATATCGAACAACGCCGATGGAATGGTTCTCCAGAGATCGGCGTGATGCAGGAAACGGCATGGTATATGCCGCAATGGTCTATTTCATCAATAAAATCCTCGGCCCCAGAGAGGCATATTTTCGCAAAAAGTAAGGAGCGCGTCGCCGGGTACGGGAAGCATGTGCTGGATATAAACCCGCTTCTTGTTCGTATATACCAAATGAACCTTGTGCTACACGGGGATGGTGCATCGAACGTGTTTTGACCTGATTAAAGCTGAACTTGATGATGCCCACATTTTGGGACAATTCGTCCGGGCGGTCATCTTGTCATCGCCCTTCCTGATGGAATATTGAATAATCCAGGCCTGAAGTTCATCCGCTCCTGGATTTCCCGACGAGCGAAGATCGTTGCGTCTATAGACCTACCCAAAACAACTTTCGAAGCTAACGATGGCGTCAATAACCCTAGCCTGCTGATTCTGCTGATCCTGGTAAATTCACCAAGAAGAAATGAGTCGAACCGACAGGGAGATTATCAATAGCGCCGATCAGGTATTCATGGTGATGCCACAGACAGCAGGGATTAACAGCGGATGGTGGGAGTCAAGTATATAATTCCAGAAAAGACTAGGTCACTTCGCTCTACACTTTTCCGATCCGATTATTTGCGGCGTTAGGTCAAGAAATCTAGCCGAAACCTGCGATAGTGAGATTTGAGTGGGGTGCGGACAAAGCGGCGTTTAACTTATGGGAACGCGGTGTTTTATTTTAAGCGTGTGCTTCGGCCTTCGGTGCCCTGTGTCCCTCAATCAGAGGATTCAGATCACTCCATCGGAGAAGATCGTTTCCTGACCTTCGTCATTACCAGAACCGAAAGATTTTCCATCGTACCTCTACTACTACAGCAGTGGGAATCACTCGGATCATTAAGTGTTTGCACGATGAATAAACGCGAGAAGAATATCTATGAAGATGGCTAAAACCACCGACGGTGATGGGGAGATATTACCAATCGTACACAGAGTCTTACAATATTGTTTTGTTGAACCTGGAAATGGCTGATAAATTCCCGTCGGAAGAAGCAGTTAATACGGAATGTGACAGCTAGATACTTATGAGTCGTCCGCCATGCGCTCCCGAGCCCGCGCAATGGCCGCGCGTACCTGGACTGGGGCGGTACCACCGATGTGATTCCGGGCGGCTACCGAGCCATCCAGTGTCAGGATCGCAAAAACATCCTCGGCGATGTCCGCGGAAAACTGCTGCAATCTCTCCAGCGATAGCTCCGAGAGATCTTTCCCTTCTTGGACACCGAGGGTCACCGCTTGACCGACGATCTCATGGGCATCACGAAAGGGAATACCCTTGCGTACCAGATAGTCCGCTAGATCGGTAGCAGTCGCAAAGCCTTGCCGAGCTGCAGTGCGCATGCGTTCCGAATTGCACCGCAGCGCCCCCATCATGTCTGTGAACACCTTCAACGAGCTCTTGAGGTTGTCGACTATGTCGAACAAGGGTTCTTTGTCTTCCTGGTTGTCTTTGTTGTAAGCTAGCGGCTGACCTTTCATTAAGGTCAACAACCCCATCAGGTGCCCGAAAATGCGCCCCGCCTTGGCGCGTACCAGCTCGGGTACGTCCGGATTCTTCTTCTGGGGCATGATGGAGGAACCGGTGCAGAAGGCATCTGAGAGCTCGACGAAACCGAACTGGGCGGAGGACCAGAGGATGAGTTCCTCGGAGAAGCGCGACAGATGCATCATCAGGATCGCTGCAGCGGCGCTGAACTCGATGGCAAAGTCTCGGTCCGAGACGGCATCTAGGGAGTTCTCCGATGGGCGCGAGAACCCCAGTAGTTCCGCCGTATAGTGGCGGTCAATGGGGTAGGTGGTACCAGCCAGGGCCGCCGCTCCCAGGGGCAAGATGTCGACTCGCTGATGGCAATCTGCAAGACGCTCGCAGTCGCGCTGCAGCATTTCGAACCAGGCCATGAGATGGTGGCCGAGGGTGATGGGTTGGGCGACCTGCAGATGGGTGAAGCCGGGCATCACCGATTCGACCTCACGTTCAGCCAACTCCAGGATCGCATCCTGCAGGTGCCTAATTTCAACGCGGATGGTATTGAGCTCGGCGCGCAGGTAGAGCCGTATGTCAGTAGCCACTTGATCGTTACGCGAGCGTCCGGTATGCAGCTTCTTTCCGGTGTCACCGATGTCCAGCGTGAGCGCCGCCTCGATATTCATGTGTACGTCCTCAAGGGGGATCGACCACTCGAATTCGCCAGCCTCGATACGCTCGCGGATGCGAATTAGGCCGTTGACGATGAGGTCACGTTCTGCTTCGGTCAGGATGCCCTGGTGGGCCAGCATGGTGGCATGGGCAATGGAGCCTTCGATGTCGTAGTGGTAGAGCCGATGGTCGAAGCCCACCGACGCGGTGAATGCCTCGACAAAGGCATCTGTGGGCCCATGGAAGCGCCCGGCCCAGGGTTTGTCAGAACTGGTTTTATTGTGCATCGCGCCGTGGGGGGAAGAACGCTGAGCTAGGTGAGACTGTTGACATTTATCGATAGCTCTTGATCCATTTGTGTTCATTTGCAGCTAAATCCTCCGTGAGGATCTTTACCGCGACCTCTCTTCCGCTTCGGCACGTGGGAGGCGAATTTCCACGAAGGCCTCGTCGCGCAGCCGGTGCAACCAGAGATTGATCGCCGTGGTGGCTTTACGCTCTTGAATCATCTTGCGGGCCTTCATCCGCATGGCCTCGTCTGTAGTGTCCTGGATGCGGCGCTCGATGACCTGGGCGATGTGCCACCCGAAGCTGCTCTTGAAGGGCGCACTCACTTGATTAAGTGCCAAGGTACTCATTGCCTTTTCGAACTCAGGCCCTGTATCTCCAGGGCCGAGCCAACCCAGATTACCGCCTTTGAGTGCGGAGCCTGTGTCGTCAGAATGGGAACGGGCGAGGGTGGAGAAGTCGTCGCCGCCGAGGATGCGGAGCCGCAACTGTTCCAAGAGGGTTTTGGCATCGTCGTCGGACACGACTTCGTTAGTGCGGATGAGTATGTGGCGGGTGTTGATCTGGTTGACGGTCTTAGGGCCCGAACCTTTGAAATCAGTCAATTTGATGATGTGATAACCACTCGGGCTGCGTAACGGCTCGGTGTATTCCCCCCTGGCCAGCGAGCGGGCCACCTCCTCTGCCGGCGACGGGACCTGGCCTATCAGGAACCAGCCGAGATCGCCGCCTTCCAGGGCCCGCTGTCCATCGGAGAAACGGATCGCCAGTTGCGCGAAATCGGCACCGCTGCGGAGGCGCTTGACTAGATCTTTGGCCTTGGCCTCGGCCTTCTTAACCGCTGTGGCGGATGCGTTTTCAGAGACCGCGATCAGTATGTGCGAGAGTTTTACATCGCTACGCTCAATCAAGCGGCTGGATTCCCGTTCCAGAAAACGATTGATCTCTTGCGCCGTGACCTTGATATTCGCAACAACCTCATGGGTCTGGAGGCGGCTCGTAATCAGTTTCAGGCGTGTATCCGCGGTAAAGTCCTGGTAGTGCATGCCCTCGGACTCGAGGGTGGCGCGTAGCTCCTCCAACTTCATGCCGTAACGGGTAGCAATATTGGTGATGGTCTCGGTCAGCTCAGTGTCATCGATCACGATGCCCAGCTCCTTGGCTTTCTGGAGCTGGAGGCGTCCGAGGATCATACGTTCGAGAACTTGGCGCTCTAGGTCTGGGCGCGGCGGGAGCTTGATCCCCCTGTCCCGGATCTGAGGGATCGCCAGGGCTATTTGGTGCTCGAGCTCACTGGTGACGATAACGTCGTTGTTGACCACCGCCACGATGGAGTCAAGCTCCTCGACCCCCCGCAGCACGTCGGCGGGAGCTGGGAAGCAGATCAAGACGACGAACAGGACCCACTGCAGTGGGCGTTGCCCACTGGTACCCCTATACAACAGCACCGAAGTAGAAGTATCGGTAACACAAGGAATCATTTTTTTCCGCAAATGAATACCCATCAACGCAAATCGGTCGCAATTGATTTCACTGTTGAGAACATCCGTATTAGGTCATGTTGACATTTAGGAAGGTCCACACAGCGGACTCTAAAATAATCAAACGGTTGACGTAAGGTCTGCTGTGCGGACCCACGGAATGTTGTGGCCATTTAACAGGTAAAAAGAGTGGGTCAGAGTTAAATGTCAACAGGATCTAGCGAATGGAATAATAGATACCGCGCTCGATGAATCTGTCCACCCGTTGCCCGATCGAGCCGAGCCCCGCCAACTCAAGCTGGAGCATGATACTGTTAGTGCCGGCGCTGCCCGGCTCGTTCTTCAGGTGATGGCCTAGCAGCCGCACCCGCCAGCAGCACTGACCGTACTCGAGGCCGGCAAAAGCTTCCACCGTTTGGCTATCGAGCAGAGAGTAGTGCCAACGACCGACGAGTTGGAACTGCCGATTGACCGGTAAGCTGAACGACAGGTCGGTATTCTCGTATAGCTTTTCCTCACCGGTGCCGAGCGCAAACCGGTAGGCTAGGTTGAGCAGCCGATTGTCTGACGTCTGGTAGTGTAGCTCCAGGCTTTGCTTTCGCAATTGATTGGTCTCCTGGTTCGGGTCATATTCGAAGCTTGCGTAACCGGTCAGGTTCCGCAGGAACCGGGCGCTCAGGAGACCCGCAATCGGGGAGCTACCCTCCTTTTCGGGCGGACCGGAAAGCTGGACGTCCCGGTCACGAGCGTACAAGATTTGACCGATACTGGCTCGCAGTAATTCCTGCCCTGAGTCCTTGGCGAGAGTTCGTGACGTAAGGCCGAGGGCAACTTGGTTCGCATCGCCCACGCGGTCCCATCCCACGAACCGATTCGGTCGGAATAGGCTGTCGTAGCTGAAGCTCTGCTCGGCGGTGTCAAAAACGGGGATCTCCGCCTGATCTGTGAAGGGGGTGTGCAGATAAAAGACCCTGGGCTCGAGAGTCTGCAGAGATTCCTGACCAAACCACTTCGCTGTACGCTCGAATACCAGCTCCGCATCCAGGTTGAAGCTCGGGATTGCATAGAAGGGACGTGGATCCCCATCCGGTTGCTGGTCCTGTAAGTCGTATCCAGCCAGATGGAGATCCAGCTGCGGGATCAGATGTCCGTAGCGTTTTCGCAGTGGCCAACGGGCGAAGGGCCGGAAGGCGGTGCGGTGCCCGTGCACAATCGTATCGTGATGAAAATAGTTATACTCGCCGCTAAGGCCCAGTTCGATTCCGGGGCCAACCAGATTGCGTGGATTTATCCCAAAGGTCATCTGGGGCAAGCGTGCGTGGGGGCTGGACGTGGACCCAGGGACTTCATCCAGGGTTTGGAACTCTTGCAGCCGGGTGAGCAGATACCAACTGTCGCCGGAGTAATGCAGATCACCTCGGCGCTCGATGTGGCGCACGCTGGTTTGCTCCAATCGGGCACCGAAATCCTCGAAATACTGGCTGTCGGAAACGGCCCTGTAATCCAAGGCAGTCGACCAGCGTCGACTGAAAGAGCCTTCCTGCTCAATCCGTAACGCCCAGCGTGCGTCTTGACTGTCGCGCTGTCTGTCCTGGGGCAGGAGCTCGCCGGAGAATTGCATCCACTGGTGGGGCGACAGGTATCTGAATTCGGTCCCGAGCATCGGGCCACGTTTGGTCATATGACGCACGGAGAAGGTCGCGTCCATATGGGGGGCGATATTCCAATAGTAGGGTATGGTGGCATTGATACCATTGCGGTCCGAGGTGCCGAACGACGGCACTAAGAAGCCGCTCTTGCGCCGATCATCGATCGGAAACGACAGATGCGGGGAGTAGAAAACAGGTAGGCCACGTACCCGCAGCTTGGCTTGGCGTGCCACACTTTGTCCTTTTACCTGATCCAGCTCTAGTTCGGCGGCATCCAGGGACCAAGCCTGTTGTCGTTGTCCCGGTCGACAGGCGGAATAGACGATATTTCGATACCGGGTCAGTGTGGGGTTGATCAGCTCCGCCTGATCGGCGTTGCCGTGGGCATTGATCTTGCCCATTAATCGGTAATAGACGCCGGAGAGGCTGCCTTGGTCCGACTCCAGGTTCATCTGTGCCTCGTCGGCGATGAGCCGGACCCCTGGGCCGGTGAGGAAGACATTCCCCTTGGCCTTCAGGTCCGAGGTGTTGTGGTCGTAAACAGCCTCGTCTGCCGCGACGAAGCGGCTGTTTTGGGCCCCTCGGACATCCCCTCTCAGCCACAGCAGATTCCGCTCCTGATCATAATCGAAGGCATCGGCGCTCAAGGACAATGGACCGTCCGCAGTCAGTGGCGGCGGACGCACCGCCGGTCCGAACTTGATCGGGCGGAGACCACAGTACTCCCAGTCAAGGCCCTCATGGAGGAGACCGGTACCGACAGTCGCCTGGATGGACACAGCAGATGTCCGAAGTGTGGATTGCGCCGGTGTCGGGATCCTTGCTCGACCTTGACCTGTGCAGTGCCGTTCAATACTACCCGCTCCTGCACCGCAGCTCCGATCCTCACCGGCGCAGACAGCGACAGCGGTCGCAAGCAACAGGAAGATTCCAATGCAGTAGGCAGGACCGGGGAGATGAAAAGACATGCTATCGTTGAAAAACTATGAACTACTCGACTCAGCGCAAATCTACTTTCGGGTAGTGTCCTGGGAGCCGGTATTGACGCCCGTGATGGCGTTTACCACGTCCATGCCGACGGTCCTCCGCGACCGAAAACGCAGTAGCCCGCCCCAGCCGTCCTGGCCTGGATAGGCCAGAAAGGCGTTATCAGACACGTTGATGAAGAAATGGGAACTTGCCGAGTGAGGCTCTCTGGTACGGGCCATGGCGGAGGTGTCGGTGAGGTTCTTGAACCCGTTTCTGGCCTCGTTTCGGATCGGCGCGAGGGTAGCCTTCCCCCTGAGATCGGTCATCATGCCTCTACCCTGGAGAATGAACCCATTGATCACCCGGTGAAAGAGAGTGGCATCGAAGTGGCCTTCGCGCACATAACGCTCGAAGTCGCCGCAGGTATAGGAGGCCTTATCCGGATCCAGCGCGATGAAAATCTCGCCGTGGTTGGTGGTCAGCTTTATCATCAGGTCGTTCCGGATCAGCGGCTTAAGCGCGTGATCTTTTCGATGATCACGGCGTCCTTCGGCACATCTTTCGAGAACACCTCTTTCCCGTCTTTTAAGAAGGCTCCTGTAGGAATAGTGGCGATCTCGTCCACCACCTCCATGCCGTTGGTTACCTTGCCGAAGACAGTGTAGCCCCAGCCCCGTCGATCCTTGGATTTGTGATCTAGAAAGCCATTGTCCTTGTGGTTGATGAAGAACTGGGCAGTGGCCGAGTGGGGGTCCATGGTACGGGCCGCGGCGAGGGTACCGCGTTGGTTCTTCAATCCGTTGTCTGCCTCGTTCTTGATCGGAACACGGGTGATCTTTTTCCGCATCTCCTTATCAAACCCACCGCCCTGGATCATGAAGTTTTTGATGACCCGATGGAAGGCGGTCCCGTTGTAAAAACCCGCGTCCACATACTTCAGGAAATTTTCTACGGTCGCCGGGGCTTGGTCGGGATAGAGCTCGACGGTGATGTCCCCCCTGGTGGTCTCAATCCGTAGCTTGGGATTGGCCGCGATGGCTGCTGGAACGACGGGCTTATCCTTCATGCCGAACAGAACGATACCCCCCACTCAACACTCCGAATTGGTTGTTCCAGGACCTTTGGTACAGGTCCTGGGCCGACGACCTTGGAAAGGTCTTCAGGCAGCTCTTGAGGGATATTCGGTAGAGGTTCTGGGCCCGATGGTGGAAGTGAATCGGGCGGTAGTGGGGGTGGACTGGCGATCTTGGCAATATCCGTCAGCAGGTTTTGGAACGCAGCGGCGTGCCGAGCACCTGCCCAACCTACTAGGCCGCAGGTGTGAACATTGTAGAACTTCAGGGGAAGCTTGATATCGTCGTCTATTCGGGTAGAAACGAATTTTCTCTGATCTTTCGCCCAAGCCGACTCCGCGCGTACCCACTCGGAGGCGACTGAATGCTGTGACCACACGGTGACCACGCCCCACGCCTTTTCCAGTGTGGTCTCGATAGGCTCGTCAAAGGATTCGCCACAGCCTATCTTCAGGTCCCACCAAACCTCGTAACCCTCAGCGGTCAGCGTATCGACCAGAGGTTCGGCCCGTTGGCAGTCCATTTGCGAATAGCTGATGAAGATGTTAGCCATGTCCTTGGGTGTCTTGCTTGCGATTCTCTTGCTCGGCGGACGCAGATCAGAGCATGAAAAATCTAATTACACTGGAAGTTGAGTCCGTTGGTCAAGGCAAACGCAGAGCAAGCGCGCAAAATTTTCATTTGCCGGTAGCATTAAGATAGCCTGTAACCTGGGTTTAGGGCTGAAATCTGGCTTTGGCTTACTACCCTGCCCCCTAACAACTGCTCCCTGCCCCCTCTCTGGATCGGTGTCTGTACTGGAGTCTTAACGCAATCTTAGCACTCATAAACTACTCCTCCCCTCGTGCTACCCGTCCACGCGGACCTCACATTTTTAGAAATGTGGGTTAGGTTAGGCGCGCTGCCTGATCTTGAAGAACACAAGCAGCGTTGAAACTCGCCGTAACCCAACGTCGGACTAGTCCTGACGTTCGGTAAGGTTCTTTTCCCAAACAACCAGCGCTAAGTAACCCAGGACCGCACCCGGACAAGCACGGCGTTGAATGTGGCGTAACACAACATACCGCTAGGATCCATTTTAACCGGACAGCTTCTTACACACGCCCGTCTTACATGCGTCACACCTTGGAATTGAGGCACGCAAATTGAGGCACTCAAGGGGATTTGTTAGTCTATCAACGGTATCCGGGTCGGTTCTTCTTCAATCCTCGACGCCTTGTCAGTATGACCAAGTACATCTTCATTACGGGCGGGGTGGTGTCGTCGCTGGGCAAGGGTACTGCGTCCGCGTCCCTGGCGGCCTTGCTGGAGGCGCGTGGACTGCTGGTGACCATGGTCAAGCTGGATCCCTATATCAATGTGGACCCCGGCACCATGAGCCCGTTTCAGCACGGCGAAGTCTATGTGACCGACGACGGCGCGGAGACTGATCTGGATCTTGGGCATTACGAGCGCTATCTGCGTACCCGCATGGGGCGCAACAACAACTTCACCACCGGCCAGATTTACGATAGCGTTATCAGGAAGGAGCGGCGCGGCGATTACCTGGGCGGTACGGTGCAGGTGATCCCCCACATCACCGACGAGATCATGCGCAGCATTCGCCTAGGGGCGGAGGGTGTGGATATCGCCATGGTGGAGATCGGGGGTACGGTGGGGGACATTGAGTCGCTGCCCTTCCTAGAGGCGATCCGCCAGATGCGAGTGGAGATGGGGCGCGAGAACGCCCTGTTCATGCATCTGACCCTGATCCCCTACATCAAGACCTCCGGCGAGATCAAGACCAAGCCCACCCAGCACTCGGTTAAGGAGCTGCGTTCCATTGGCATTCAGCCGGACGTCCTGCTGTGCCGTGCCGAGTGCTATCTACCGGCAGCGGAGCGCAAGAAGATCGCACTCTTCACCAATGTCCCGGAGGCGGCGGTCATCTCCGCCGTGGACGTGGACAACATCTACCGCATTCCCTTCCTGCTGCACGCCCAGGGGCTCGACCACTTAGTGGTGCGGCAGTTCGGACTCACGGCACCGGCAGCGGACATGCGCGAGTGGGAGTGGGTGCTGCAGGGCTTCGATCAGTCCGAGCACGCGGTGACGGTAGGCATGGTGGGCAAGTACATCCATCTCACCGAGGCCTATAAATCCCTCTCCGAGGCCCTGGCCCATGCCGGCATCCACACCCGCACCAAGGTGAAGATCGTCTATCTGGACTCGGAGCGGATCCAGGACGAGGGTACCGAGTGTCTGCAAGGTCTCGACGCAATTTTGGTCCCCGGCGGCTTCGGTGAACGGGGGGTCGAGGGTAAGATCACAGCGGCGCGCTATGCCCGGGAGAACCTGGTACCTTATCTTGGTATCTGCCTGGGGATGCAGGTGGCGGTCATCGAATATGCGCGCAATGTGGCCGGCTTGGCGGGGGCGCACAGCACCGAGCTCGACCCCACGACGCCACACCCGGTCATTGCCTTGATTACCGAGTGGCAGGATGCGGACGGCCATATCGAGCGGCGCGACGCGGATACCGGCTTGGGTGGTACCATGCGCCTAGGAGGACAGAACTGTCGGCTGGAGCCCGGAAGCCTAGCCTGCAAGGTCTATGGCTGCCCCCAGATCCGGGAGCGCCATCGGCATCGCTATGAGTTCAACAATCGCTATCTGGACCGCATGATGGGCGCTGGGATGCGCTTCTCGGGCTTGTCCCTGGACGGCAAGCTGGTGGAGATCATCGAGATCCCGGATCACCCCTGGTTCATCGCCTCCCAGTTCCACCCCGAGTTCACCTCCACCCCGCGGGACGGCCATGCCCTTTTCCAGGGCTTCATCCAGGCCGCGCTCGGGCGGTGGGAGACAACAGCGGAGGGACAAACAGCATGATGCGGTTGCTTGATTATGAGGTGGGACTCGACCGCCCCCTGTTCCTGATCGCCGGTCCCTGTGTCATCGAAGGCGAAGCCATGGTGCAGGAGAGCGCCGGGGTACTCAAAGCGATCACCGACGCGCTCGGTATTCCACTTATCTACAAGGCCTCCTTCGACAAGGCGAACCGCTCAGCATTGGACAGCTTCCGTGGCCCTGGCGTAGAGGCGGGTCTGCGCATTCTCGCCGACGTGCGCAAGCAGATCGGGGTGCGTGTCTTGACAGACGTCCATCAGGACACACCATTGGATGAGGTGGCTACGGTGGTAGATGTACTCCAGACCCCAGCCTTCCTGTGCCGCCAGACCGACTTCATCCAAGCGGTGGCCGCGCAGGGGCGGCCCGTTAACATCAAGAAAGGGCAGTTCCTAGCCCCGTGGGACATGCGGCTGGTAGTCGAAAAGGCCCGCTCCACCGGCAACCGGGCGATCATGGTCTGCGAGCGCGGCGTCTCGTTCGGCTACAATAACTTGGTCGCGGACATGCGTGCCCTGGCTCTGCTGCGAGCCACCGGCTGCCCGGTGGTGTTCGACGCCACCCATTCTGTCCAGTTGCCCGGCGGACGAGGAGATAGCTCCGGCGGTCAACGGGGAATGGTACCGGTGCTGGCGCGCACCGCAGTCGCCGCTGGCATCTCGGGGCTGTTCATGGAGACCCACCCCCAGCCCGATGAGGCCCTGAGCGACGGCCCCAACTCCTGGCCCCTGGACCGTATGCACGAGCTGCTGGAGACCCTGCTAGAGCTGGACGGGATAGTCAAATCCCGTGGTTTTCCCGAGGCGGATACCTCTGTACCTGTGTAACGGAGAACTTTTGCCAGCTACCAGTCGCCAGTTTCCGGCAGAATCGCTTGAACCGCATAGGCGCGAAGAGATCGCAGAAATGCAAAGGATGATTGAACTGCTTAAGACGTGGAGAACGCAAAGGAATAAAGTGGACATCATACAGGTACTTCTGCTGTTTTTCTCGATTTGCCATTCTTGTTGTAGTTACTTGACGCCTGGGAAGAATCTTGAGCTATTTATGATATATACGGCCAAGCTTCAATGAATATTGAACAACACATTTTTTCTTCCTAAATCATTGCATAAACAGAACAAGGCTCGGAAGATTCGATAACGTTCAGCATAGGGTTATCTATCATAGCCGATTCCGCCCGGTAAATGCTTCAGTAGGTAATGGATCTTTCGGTTCTGGATCGCGCTTGAAGTATTTGCCGAACTTGGACGCAATCCTTGAAGGTTCGATTTCTATTACCGGCTCAGCGCGAGCTCAGGGAAGATGTGCAACGATCCGAGTTTGGTGACGAATTCAGAGATGAATTCTGAGCAGCTATTGAGCGTGTCGAGCGTTTCCCGCTAGCGTGGCAGTCACTTGGGAAGAATATTCGTAGATGCCAAATGCGCCGGTTTCCTTATGGCATTATCTAGTAAACCTCTGATTCCAGTCGGAAGAACCCCAGATTATCATCATTATCACCACCGCCGTTGCCTGTCTTCATCAGGAACCGGGATATTGGCGTTTGTGGGTATAACCTAAATCTGTTGAGTAAAATTCAGCGAAGAAGTCAGCCTGCAGGAAATTCCTGCTGGTTCGTGCCTTCCGCCAATGGTACAGGATTAACAGGATGTTTAGGATTGATAAGAATATTTCGTTGTTGGTAATTGTGCTTGCTGGGAAAATAAGAAGCGGTTATCCATGGAATGCCCCATCCGTGGAATGCTCCGTAGGTGGTAGGAGAAATATAGTTGATAAATTATCCGGAAGCGACGTCGTGAAAGTGTGTAACCGTGCGGCGAGAGTTCATACAACTGAGAAAAGCCCTATCAATCCTGTCCTATTGGAATACTGGATGAGTGTTCAAATTTATGTTTGAACAGGAGGTGAAGTGGCTAGCCTCTAAATATTAGATAATAGAAGTTAGTTCCCAATATTAGAGTTTGTTTTACGGAGCTAGGTCTTCCTCAGAATTTGCTTACGCTCTTTGTGTCTAAAGTGATTTAGACACAAAGGATAGGATTATGACGGGGGTGAGCAGGTATCTATCATTAAAGACACATTGCCGTGGATATGCAAGGGCTTTCCCATGCGATGGCGGATGTCACCGGCAGGGAAGGTGCCTTGGTGGCCTTCTCTAACCATTGAGACAGCTTGTCAGCAGTGACGCATGTGTTGGTTGATGGTAGTTATACGGGACATCCATTTACCGATGCCGTACAGAACGTACTGGGGGCTACAGTGGAGGTCGCCAGGCGAAACGAACTGCACACCTTTGCAGGGACTCCTAAACGATGGGTTGTCGAACGCTCCGAACGCTCGTTTGCTTGGTTAAGAGCGTGTCGAAGGTTATGGAAAAACTGCGAGCGAATTGTGACCTTGTCTTTCCTGGCCTTGTTACTCCATAAATCGTAAACAGGCTTTTAGAAAATCCTACCGGCTGTTTCCAGGTATTGTGCGCTGCCGGATTAGCCCGTAACCTCACATCGATCATCCAACCCGACTTGCTCAAACCGTAAGTCTTACCCCAGAAGAGGAAAACCCGAATGTCCGAGATCGTCGATATCAAGGCCCGTGAGATTATGGATTCCCGCGGCAATCCCACCGTCGAGGCCGACGTCATCACCGCTACCGGCGCCATCGGTCGCGCCGCGGTCCCCTCCGGCGCCTCCACCGGGTCCCGCGAAGCCCTGGAGTTGCGTGACAGGGATAAATCCCGATACCTCGGCAAGGGTGTGCTGACGGCTGTCAAAAACATCCAGGGCGAGATCCGCGACACCCTGGTCGGTACCGAAGTCAGCGCCCAGCAAGACATCGACGCTAAGATGGTCAAGCTCGACGGCACCGACAACAAGGGTCGGCTTGGTGCCAACGCTACCCTCGGTGTCTCCATGGCCGCTGCTCACGCTGCGGCCCGGGAACAGTCGGTGCCGTTGTACAAATACCTTGGCGACGGTGACTTCCTGCTGCCGGTGCCCATGATGAACATCCTCAACGGCGGTGAGCACGCCGACAACAGCGTGGACTTCCAGGAGTTCATGATCATGCCTGTGGGTGCCCCTAGCCTACGCGAGGCGGTGCGTTACGGTGCCGAGGTCTTCCATGCCCTCAAATCGGTGCTCCATGGCAAGGGACTGGCCACTGGCGTCGGTGACGAAGGCGGCTTCGCACCGGACATGCCGTCCAACGTGGCGGCCGTCGAAGTGGTCCTAGAGGCCATTGAGAAGGCCGGTTTCAAGGCCGGCAAGGACATGTATCTGGGCCTGGACGTGGCGAGCACAGAATTCCATAAGGACGGCATCTATACCTTAGCCAGCGAGGGCCGCACGCTCGGCTCCAGAGGCATGTGTGAGATCCTGTCCGATTGGGTGAAAAAATACCCCATCCTGTCCATCGAAGACGGCATGGCCGAAGGGGATTGGAACGGCTGGAAGCTGCTCACGGATGCCATCGGCGATAAGGTTCAACTGGTGGGCGACGACCTATTCGTGACCAACACCAAGATCTTGAAAGAAGGCATCGACAAAAAGATCGCCAACTCCATCCTCATCAAGGTCAACCAGATTGGCACCTTGACCGAGACCCTGGAGGCCATCGAAATGGCCCACAAGGCCAAACCTACCGCATATACCGCCGTGGTCTCCCATCGCTCCGGCGAGACTGAGGACACCACCATCGCGGATCTGGTGGTAGCGTCCAAGGCCGGACAGATCAAGACGGGCTCTCTGTCCCGCTCTGATCGCGTCGCCAAGTACAACCAGCTAATGCGTATCGAAGACCAGCTAGGAAGCGACGCCCGCTACGCGGGTAAAGACGCTTTCCGCTGGCTGTGATGCGCTTGATGCGCTACCCGTCCTGACGCCATGCGCTGGTTCATCGGTTTATTGCTGTTGTTACTGCTAGCGTTGCAGTATCGCCTGTGGACCGGCGACGGTAGCTTGGCAGAGGTCCAGTCCCTGCAGGACGAGATCAGTGCCCAGAAGGCTGAGCTCGAACAGCTGCGAGCCCGCAACCAGGTCCTCGAAGCGGAGGTCATCGACCTCCACGAAGGCCTGGATGCCCTGGAAGAGTTGGCTCGCAGCGAGCTCGGGATGATCAAGCGGGGCGAGATCTTTCTGCAGGTCATCGAGGAACCGGCCGAGGGATCTTTCCAGAAGTCGGCTTCTGCCGCTGCGGGGTGGAAACCGTAGAGATCGGACGTCGATATGCCCTGGACTGCATGTCAATATCATTGAGTTAAGCGTTACCGGTCAGTAACAAGAGTAAAAACTACGAATCACGCAAGTCGGCGTGAATCCGTTCGCGAGAATTTGCGTGATTTGTGGTTTCTACTTCCACTAACCCGGCCTAACACGACAAGTTCCCAACAGCTAACTTAATGGCATTGGACTGCATGCAACCGTTCAGGTACAGGGTATTGCGCAATTAATAAAGAGATGAATTGATTAATCCAACAATCATTTCCAGGCGGAGTCTCCACCGCTGGAGTAGATTTTGTCCCAAGGAGAAATACAATGGAACGAATCAAATTACCTCTATCCCAACTAACATTTGCTTAAGAGATTGATCTAATGGAGACAATCTGGGATAATTTTGGCAAAGATGAAGAAATATTCGAACTTACCGGCTTAGCGTGCGAAAATATTTAGAGATCAAGAACAAACTTTGGCAAGTGGTAAAGCCACGGTTTATGACTGGGTGCTCCTACAAACTATTCGGGCAGGCAAAGCGTATGAAAATAGTACACATTCAGCCTGAATTAGCTTCAAGAAGTGAAATCGGCAGTCGCACAGTCAGTTCAGCCCCTACCTCGTCATTCTGGCAGGAACTGACGGAATCTAGGTGGTGTTGACATTACAATAATCAAACGTTTAGCGTAGGGTCCACTGTGGAGACTACTCGGGTATTACGGCTATTTAACATCTGAAAACAGCCGGTTAGTAGTACCTAGTTTCTAGATAGCCTCTTAACTTAAGGTGTTGCCCTCTGTTTTATGAGGGCCCTACGCCCCAGCGGCTTGAATAGAACGATGAGCAATGGCAACAGGGTCAGGTTGGCGATCAGTGCGATCAGCATGGCTAGGCCGGTAAGCAGGCCGAAATAGATGGTAGGGATGAAGTTCGACAGGACCAGGATGGAGAAGCCCAAGGTCACGGTGATAGAGGTGTAGTAGATGGCCCTGCCAACACTGCCGTGGCTGCGCTCAACGGCGGCCCAGTAGTCGCCGTCGGTTGCGAACTCTTCGCGCATCCGGTGGGTGTAGTGGATGGTGTTGTCTACCCCGATGCCGATTGAGATGGCGGCGATGGTGATGGTCATGATATCCAGCGGGATGCCGAGCCAGCCCATAGTGCCGAGTATAACGGTCGCCGCTACCATGGTGGGTACGACGCTGATGACGGCCAGGATCCAGTTCTGGAAGAGGATCAATAGCATGGCGCCGATGGCTAGGAAGACAACTACCAGGGTGAGGATCTGGGAGCGGAACAGACTCTGGAGCACATTGTTGTAGAGCACCAGCATTCCTGAGAGGTGGACCTGGGTATCTTCCAGGCCAAACTTATCGACCAGATCCTTGCGGATGCGCTTTATCAGTGCGTCGCGCTTCAGGTTGGGGTCGGAGTCGATGACCCGCGCGGAGAAACGCAGCTGGTTGCCGTCATCAGACATATAGGGCGTGAACAGGGTGTCGCGGATATTCTCCGGGAGTCGCTGGTACAGGACGGCAAGGCTCAAGTTGTCTAGGGGCTCGTCGTTATTGAGGAGGGTCACCAGGGCCATGGTGGTGGAGATTGAGAGTACCTTGCCGGTTTCGGGCAGCCCTTCCAGGTAGGCCTGTATCTTATCCGCCACGGCAAGCTGGAACATGTTGAACCAGTAGCTGTCTCCACTGATCCCGCTGCTCTCGTCCTCGGGCAGCTCGCCCTGATAAAGAGGGTCTGCTTCGAATTCGTCTGTGCCTACGATTTCCTCCTTGACGGCGTCTTCCCCGGCGGTCATCTCCAGGAAGGTTCGGTCCGGGTCGATGATCACGTCCAGGGATGTGGTCCCCCCCAGCTGGCGGTCGATGAGGAGCATGCCCTGATAGATCTCAGTGCTGTCCTTAAAGTAATCAATAAAGCGGTTCTCCACCGTAAGCCGAAACAGGCCGGCGATGCTCAGGGCCACGAGCAGGGTATAGACCCATAGGGTCGGAGTCCGGAAGCGTTTTATGACGCGGGCCAGGGAACGGGTGATGGCAGCAGTCAAGTCGTGGTGACGAAAGACTGGCTTACCCGGGGCGAGTCGGACGGTGGTCGTCGGAAAGAGCAGGAAGCACAGTACGAATGCCAGACCCATGCCTACCACCATCATCCAGCCGAAGTCGATGACCGGGCGGATGCCGCTGATGGTCAGGGAGGCGAAGGCGACCTGAGTGGTCAGCACCGTGTAGAGCGACGGTAGGAATTTGGAGCGGATGGTCTCCCGGACCAGGGCGCGTTGCTCGCCCTGGGGATTTAGCGTCTGCAGCTCCAGATAGCGCACCACCATATGCACGGTCAGGGCCAGGGCAGTAATCAGCATCAGGGAGATGAAGTTCGAGGAGACCACTGTCACCCGCCAGTCCATCAATCCCAAGAAGCCCACCATGCCGACGGCGGCGGCACAGATGAGCAGTGGGATCAATATCCAGCGCGGACGCCTGAAGGCTATCGCCAGCAGGCCGATCAGGAACAGAGCCACACTGATGCCGAACACCCGGATGTCGTTGCGCACATAGTCGATCGTGTCGGAGGCGATCATGGGGACGCCGCCCAGATGGATCTCCGCTAGATCCCGGTGTCGGTCCAGGACGGCACGCACGGACGCGATGTCCGCCTGCCGTTGGTCCTGAAGCCGGGCGGCGTAGGCCTTGAAGGCTTCGGATACGGCTTGCAGCTCAGCGCTCTCTTCGGGACCGAGGGTGCGTTGGGATTGTTCTGAGCGCAGGGCCTCGCGTCTTTCGAGCAGATGCCTGTGGTGCTCGTCGCGGCGCAGGTTGACCTGCATGGCGGTGGTGCATCCGTCTGGGCTCACCACCAGATTGCGGTACAAGGGGCTGGTGGTGAGCTCTTGGCGCGCCAGCTCGCGGTCTGTGTCTGGGGTCTCAAGGGTGCGCTGTTCCTTGCGGAACTCACTAAGGGTGACGCGGGGGCTGTCCATCAGGGGCACGTCGAGCAAGGTGGTCACGGACTCGACCCCCTCCAGCGCGACCAGCTCGTTGCGTAGCTCGCCGATGTCCGCGAGTACTTGGTTGGACATCAGATCCGCGTGGGGGCTGTAGGCCACCACCAGGAACTCGTCGGAGCCGTAACGGGCAAGCACCCCCCGGTAGTAGCGCAGATCCTCGTCGTTCTCTAGGATCAGGGAATCGGTGGACGCGTCCAACTTGAATTCCTGGGCCCAGTAGGCCGCGGCGGCCATGAACAAGGCGACCCCAAACAGGACCAGCAGCGGTCGGTCGAGGGTGAGGCGGTAATAGAGATCCGGCAGCGTGCTGAACATAGCTGTCTCTATCCAATAGCAGACGCGGATAACGTCCGAATTTCCGTCGGTTGGGACCCTCTGGTACATTAGGTACAAACTACGAATCACGCGAATTGGATTGTTCGTACCCTGGGGATATTCGTGTTGATTTATGTGATTCGTAGTTTGAAACAATACCCGCTACCGCTCAATCCGTGAAGTGGGTATTGCGGCTGTTTAACACATGAAAAACTGCTCGTGATTTCGCTCTCTTTAAGAATGCTCAACCAGTATCTCCGCCATTCCCTGCAATCCGATGGCCTGGACGCCTGGGGCGAGCAGGAACCGTTCCATCCTGGAATAGACCACAAAGCTGTTGGCAGATCGGATATTCTCATCTGGCTTGATGAAGATCCTTGTCGATGCCGGGAGACAATCCGCGTTTGATGTCGATGGCCCAGAGGTCCTGAGACGACATCGGAAGTATGAGGTCGATCTCGGTACCGGCCGCGGTGCGATAAAAGCCAGGGGGGGTCAGGTCCGGACCGGAGATTGAGCAGGGTCTCGATTAGGGGGATATCACGTTCCAGATAGGTGCTAGGAAACCCGCCTGGCAAGCGACTTCCCGGATTGCCGTAAGAGTTCCGTTGAGGCCAAACCTAGAAGTAAAAAACGGCCGGTTTTGCGCCCTTGCCGTCGTCCCCAGTCGATCACCCCTCAGTATCTCAAAGAATTCCGGGAAGCGGTATATCTCATCCAGGATCACCAACTTGATCTTGGTGCGATTCTAGATAGAGCTCGGGATAGGAGAGCTTGTTGCGGTTGAAAGGGGATTCCAGATCTAGGTAAACCGATGCGATGGTTGGGTCTTGGTGATTTCCAGGGCCAGAGGTTGTCTTACCGACCTGCCTGGGTTCGAGTAGAATCACAACGGCCCGCCGAGACAAGCCCCGAATTCCTGACGGCAGGGTATTGCGCTCCAGCATCCTTGCAAATCTACCAATGGATGGTAGATTCGCAAGGAAGATTGTGGGAAATAGGATAGGGATGATTACGACTCATGCGAGTCTGCGCGAATTGATCCGCCAGGATTGGGTGTGCTTCGTCGTTTCTCTCTCGTTTGTCAACGGTATGCAATCGCGAAGGTATGCCGAAAGGGAAACAGGACCTTGCCGTCAAGGTGGGGCCGATAGTCGGCGACGACCCGGGCGTGTAACAGCCGCATAAACCATTGCCGTTCGTTATCGTCAGCCGATGCTTCGAGAAAAGGGCGTAACCTAGTGCCTGCCTATCCAGTCGATGATGGCATAGGAGCTATCCAGTCGGCGGAAATATGCGGTCTGCCAGATATCAGCGGCGGTAGCTTATCCGGCGAGGATGTCGTAGTAGACCGATGGTTCTTCCATCGTCAGTGCTGCGTGAACAGCCGTCATCTCCGGCGAATGTCTATACCGCGAATAATCCGTCCGGTGTGCATGTAGAACCTGTGTACTGTTGCTGGAGCCGCATCCAGAGTCATTAGTAGGCACGATCCACTACACTGCCGGTTCCTTTTCCGGACTCAACGCTGAGAACGCTCGATCATCTCCCGGGCATGGTCCAGGGTCTTGCGGGTGATCTCCCGGCCTCCCGACATGCGTGCGACTTCGTCTACGCGTTCCGCCGCTCCCAGGTTTTTGAGGGCGGTGTAGGTCTGGCCGTCGCGGGTGAGCTTGCGGACCAGCAGATGGTTGTGGGCCTGAGCCGCCACCTGGGGCAGGTGGGTGACGCAGAGGACTTGGCGTGCCCTTCCCAAGGTGCGTAGCAGGTTGCCGACGATCTCGGCCACGCCGCCGCCGATTCCTACATCGACTTCGTCGAAGACCAGGGTCGGCACTGCGCCGCACTCGGCGGTAGCGACCTGTAAGCCGAGGCTGATCCGGGACAGCTCGCCCCCGGAGGCTACCTTGGCCAGGGGTTGCATGGGCTGGCCCGGATTGGTGCCAACCAGAAACTCGACCCGGTCGAGCCCCTGGGCAGTGGCCGCCTCGGGCTGGATTCTGGTGACCTCCACCGCGAAGCGTCCGCCACCCATCCCGAGTCCCTGCATGGCCTTGGTGACCGTCTCGGAGAGCTTCTGCGCGGCCTGGGAACGGGCGTCGCTGAGCGCTTCAGCCGCGGCGAGAAATGCGCCGTGTGCTTGGTCGCGCTCCTCAGCCAGGGTTTCCAAGGCCATGTCGTCACGCCCTAGGGTGTCCAGCTCCTCGCGCATGGCCTGGAGGGTGTCGGGGATCTGGTCCGGGGGCACCTGATATTTTCGGGCTAGGTCGTGGACCTGGGTGAGGCGTTGCTCCACCTGCTCCAAGAGCCCTGGGTCCAGGTCCAGTTCGTCCAGGTAGCGGCGCAGGTTGGCCGCCGCCTCCTTGATCTGGATGGCGGCACCTTCCACCAGCTCGCGGGTCGTGGACAGGCGTGTATCCAGATCGCTGAGGGTTTCCAGGTCAGCACCGGCGTGGCTCAGCTCGGTGTGCAGCGAGGGCTCGCCTTCGTACAGCCGTTGAAGCAGGCAGCTGGTCGTGCCCTGTAGCTTCCCCAGATTGGCGAGCTGTTTCTGCTCCTGGTTTAGATCGCGGATTGCGGCGGCGTCCAGATCCAGGTCCGCGAGTTCATCCACCTGGTAGCGTAAGATCTCCAGACGCGCGGCCCGATCAGCGCTCTCGGCCTGGAGGTGACCCAGCTGCTGATCACGCTCGCGATAGGTCCGATACAAGTCGGCTACCTGGGTCGTGAGGGCGCTTATGCCGCCGTAGTCGTCGAGCAGGTTCCGTTGATGCGCCGCCCGGAGCAGGGATTGGTGGGCATGCTGACCGTGGATATCGACTAGGTGTTCGCCCAGACCCTGCAGCTGGCTCCCGGTGGCTGGGTGGCCGTTGATATAAGCCCGGGACCGCCCCTGGCGCATAAGGAGTCTGCGCACTAGGCATTCGTCGCCCGCGTCCAGGTCCTGGCCGACGAGCCAACCCCGCGCCTCGGGGCTGAACCGCAGGTCGAACCCGGCGATGATTTCTGCCCGTTCGCAGCCGGCACGCACCAGCTGGGCGTCGGCCTTGTCCCCCAACACCAGCCCCAGGGCGTCGATGAGAATGGATTTACCTGCCCCCGTCTCGCCGGTGAGTGCCGTCATGCCGACCTCGAGCTCGAGCTCGAGGCCACTGACGATCGCCAAATCCTTGACCAAGATGTGGGTTAACATGAGGGCGGATGGGCAGCAAAACTGGGTTGTGTTGACATCTAATTCTAACTAACTGTTTTTATTTATGTGTTAAATGGCCACAACCCAACTAGTACTCGTTCCAGTCCATTTTTTCTGGTACAGGGGTGTTGGTCTAGCTCATCTCTGATTTCTCCTATTATTTCAGTTTGATGGCCTTGATGGTAAGGCTTGCGCGAGTTGATCGGGAGGTAGCCCAATGGGTGAAAAATATATCGTGCGTTTGACGGGTTGAGGAGCGTAAGCAGCTCACGGAGTCGGTGAATAGAGGCAACGCAGCGGCGTACAGGATCAAGCATGCTACTGTGCTGTGGAAGGTCGATGCGGGGGTCCTGAAGTGGCGTGATGTGCAGACCGCAGAGGCATTCGCGTGTACCTCGCGAACCGTGCTCTAACCTGCTTCAACGCTTTGAAACACGACGGTTGTTTAGTCGGTTGGAGATTCATTCCCAAGCATAGCAGTTGGTTGGACATCAACGAAATCGAACTGAGCATGTTCATCAAGCAATGCCTGAACTGGCGCATCCTGGACCTGGAAACACTACAACGACTACTGCATTGATTTTACAGGAAATTAGACGCATGACTGAAAAGGCCAATGTGATGATCCAGAGGCGTTTCCGGTCTAAATGTCAAGCTGATCTCGACCGACTGCGTTGTAATCGTTCGGATCCCCACTGTTCTTGCCATCCCTATGGGCGGTGGGGATCGTCCCCGGTTTAGGGTGGTTGGTACGGGAGACGCCCCCCCCAACCCAGCTTGGCGCGCAGGAGCTTGTAGTGGTCGTGCCCCTTGAGGTGGAGCAGGCGGGTGGGCCAGGGGGCCTTGCCGATAAAGACCCGGGCAGGAGATCCGAGTTGCGATGCCGTGAGCCCGTCACAGGTGACCCTGACCTGGTCTCGATCCTGTTCCCCGATACGGATCTCGACGTGGCTGTCGCCGGCAACCACCAGCGGCCGGTTGCTCAGGGTATGGGGACAGATGGGAACCACCGCTAGCACATCCAGGGCTGGGTGCAACAGCGGGCCGCCCCCGGACAGGGCATAGGCGGTGGAGCCAGTCGGGGTGGCGACGATGATGCCGTCAGAGCGCTGGGCGTTGACGAAAACGCCTCCGATATAGGTCTCAAGCTCAATCACCCGGGCTGGGTTCCATCTGTGGACCACCACGTCATTGAGGGCTAGACAATCGTTTACCTCCGCTGTTTCGCCACTGATCCGCGCCTGTAGCATGTGGCGGGGCTCTTCCTCGTACTCGCCGGCGAGGATGCGCTCAATGCTGGTCTCGATCTCTTGCGGCAACACATCGGTCAGAAAACCGAGGCGCCCCAGGTTGATGCCCACCAGGGGTACCTGAAACTCCGCCATGGTGCGGGCGGCGTGGAGTAGGGTGCCGTCGCCGCCGACCACGATCACCAGGGAGCAGCACCGGCCCATCTCCTTGAGACTGACGATATGCTCTTTGGGCGCCGCGACCTTGGCCCCGCTCACGTCGTCGAAGAAGACTTTGCGCCTCGAGGCGCGCAGGTACTTGACCAGCCGATCAAGGGTTTCCCACACCTTGGGGGCCTCGTCCTGCTTGCCGATGATACCGATTGTCATGAAGTTGGACATCTACCCGTTCTGCATCAGGCGTTGGATGCTGCATCCCTCATATCCTGTACCGGACGGGAGCGTCGAACTCGGTCGAACTTTATTGGTATCAGGATTTTCCGGTCAGGGCAATCGGCTTGCTGTGGAAACCTGTGTCGTCTGTGGAAATTAGGGGCTATCTGATTTGCATGAATCCAGGCGGCGAGTTGCGTTGCGCGGCGTTCGGCGTAGTCACTGTGCTTCGGAATTGGACGACGCGACTAACTCGACCTATACGCAAAGTGAAGTCCGCGCGTGTCGGCCACGCGGAGGATCATGTGGGTGTAGGTTGCGCGGATCAACGATCCCTTAGGCATCGAAACGCAATCTGTCAACCCTTCGGACAACGCCATACAATTCAGGATTGCTTTGAACCGGACAGCTTCTAATCCGAGTTGACAGTCTTGCCCCTGAAGCCTACCTTGCCACTGTTAGCACTCATATAAATAGAGTGCTAACCTGCCCGCTATGGTCGAGCTTCTATTTCCTGCACGAGGGCCTGAATGACGAGTACTGCCGGCGGTGACAACCAGGTCAGCGAGCGTGCCCAGCATTTTCTCAAGGTCCTAATTGAACGCTATATCAAGGACGGTCAGCCCGTGGGTTCACGGACCTTGTCGAAGGAAATGGGCTTGGAGCTGAGTCCGGCGACGGTCCGCAATGTGATGGCGGATCTGGAGGAGATGGGGCTGGTGTCTTCGCCCCATATCTCATCCGGGCGGGTACCTACGGATTTGGGTTACCGGCTCTTTATCGATTCTCTGCTTACCGTCAAGCGGTTGGACGTGCAGGAAGTGGACGCGATGCGTCGCCAACTGAACGACCTCAACGATGCCTCCACGCTGGTCGAAAGTGCCTCCCAGCTACTTTCCGGCGTGACTCATCTCACGGGGGTGGTTATGATGCCGCGCCATGAGCCCAGTGCCTTCCGCCGAATCGAGTTTCTGTCCTTGTCCGGGAACCGGGTGCTGGCAATTCTGGTGACCAGCGAAGGGGAGGTCCACAACCGGATTGTCAATCCGGATCGCAGCTATTCACCGTCGGAGCTCGAACAGGCGGCAAACTGTTTGAACGACATGTTCACCGGCCAGGATTTGCACGCGGTGCGCAAGCGTCTGGTGGCGGACATGAAAACCACCCGCGAGCATATGGACCGGGTCATGCTGCAGGCGGTAGAGATGGCGCAGCGAGTGGTGGAGGCCGCCGAGACCGCCGAGGATACCGACGATTGCTTCATCGCCGGCCAGACCAACCTGATGGAATTCAACGAGCTGGCGAGCGTGGAACGACTCAAGCAGATCTTCGACGCCTTTACGGAGAAGAGCCAGATCCTGCATCTGCTTGATCGCTGCATCGCGGCCGAGGGGGTGCGGATATTCGTCGGCGAGGAGTCCGGTTATCGATTGCTGGATAACTGTAGCTTGGTCACGGCACCCTATGGTATCGATGACCAGGTGATCGGCGTGCTGGGGGTGATTGGGCCGACACGCATGAATTATCCGCGGGTCATCTCCCTGGTGGACGTGACCGCGCGTCTGTTGACGGCAGCCTTGAAACAACACTAGGGCATATTGACATTTAACCTGCAAACACTTCTGATTATCGAGTTAATCTTTCCAGTTCTTCTTAAGGAATCTCATTCAGAATCAATTAATCAGAAGTAAATGTCGACAGGGCATAATTGCAACACCGAGCTTCGGATATTGCAATACAGTCATACAGTTTCTTGGGAGGATGGCGATATGTTATCGGTGTGCTTGGATGAAAACCTGGAACCCCCCGCTGGATGCGTACGTTGGAGGGGGGGGTAGATTTGTTCGATAAGAGGGGGCGGCAGAACCGCTTACAGACCCCTTGCGTCGCCGCGTTTTGGAACGGCTGCATAAGAAATACCGTTCTCGTTGACACTGGCTTCTTAGGTCCTAAAGACATTTAACTCTAACTAACTTTTCTTAATTTATGTGTTAAATAGCCACAATCCAAACGGTCCGCACAGCGGACCCTACGCTAACTGTTTGATCATTTTAGATTTCGCTGTGTGAACCTTCCTAAAGGTCGGCATGACCTAGTCGCGTTGTTTGATGGCACTGATCCACTGCACGCAAATGCAAAGCCATTCAGCGAACCAATCACATTTTGACAACTGATCATCGCGATTTCCGAATTTTGCGTACCTTGTCAGGTGGGCAATTCGATCAGATCTGGATCACACCATGAGGGCCATGACAAACCGGATTTGCTCCAAAACTGTGTTGCAGCTGGATTTCCCCTCTAAATCTTAATAACTATCTGATATAAATAGTATTTATTATTAAATGTCAACAGGACTTGGTTACTTAGACCGGACTGCGCGCGATCATCTGCAGCGCAGTTTCGTGCTCCACCGGCGCAACTTCAGCAACACCAGTCTGGTCCTGGACATTTTCTCGTCCTCCCATGGTCGGCTGGCCGTCCTCGCCAAGGGTGCCAGGCGGCCCCGACGGGGCCGCCCCGCCGGCGGTGAGGTACTGCAGCCGTTCCGACCGCTGTGGTTGAGCTGGAGCGGGCGGGGCGAGGTCAAGACACTGGTGCGGCACGAGGCGGCCGGGTCCGAAGCCGAGCTACCGGGCCAGGTCCTCTATTGCGGGTTCTATCTCAACGAACTCCTGGTCCGGTTATTGCGGAGGGGCGATGCCCATGAGGATCTGTTTACCTTTTACGCTGCAGCCCTTGCCGCCCTGGCGGCCGGGGAGGGTGTGGAAACGGTGTTGCGACACTTCGAGTTGCGGCTGTTGCGGGAGATCGGCTATGCGGTGGAGCTCGACCGGGAGGCTGGGAGCGGCCGGCCGGTGGTGCCCGGACATTACTATGTCTATGAGCAAGAATCAGGCCTACGTGCCGCGGGCTCCGGGGAGGAGCGGCATGCCCTGGCGGGCGAACTCCTCCTGAGTTTGGTGGCTGGCGAACCCTTAGGTGGACCGGCAGCCAAGGCGGCGAAACTGCTTACCCGGCGCTTGCTCACGCCTTATCTTGGCACCCAGCCCTTGCAGAGCCGCGAGCTGTTTCGACAGCACCGGGACCTGAGCCTTTGAACGAATCAGGATGCTTGGTATCGAGTTGGGCTGATCTGCGTTGCAGATCAGCGATCAGGAAGTCTGTGTCGTCGCGGTGAGTTGGGCGGCCTTGGGGTTGATCGCCATGGATTGTCGAAGAGGGCGGGGAGCCAATCTGCAGGCAGACTCAAAGCTTCAGGATGGAACGGTTTCTCCGGATACTCGCTATCACTTCCCTTTATACCTGATCCTTAGTTTTCCCTCGGAAACAGAACATACAGGGTTGGCTATGCCCACCGCCGCCTTTGCATCAGGAACCTTGATCGGAAAGAAAGTTACCGGCGCTCACCCTGGCTCGGAACGGATGCTGACGCTTGATGCCGAGCGGCTACGTGCGGTCTACCGGTTGTTGCTGGCGCAATATGGTCCCCAACACTGGTGGCCGAGCGACTCGCTGTTCGAGGTCATGGTCGGTGCCATCCTCACCCAGAACACTACCTGGACCAATGTGGAGCGGGGTCTGGAACGATTGTGTGACCGCATCCCACTCCAGGCCCAGGCGATCCTCTCCCTGTCGGTTGACGAGCTGGCTGAATGTCTGCGGCCGGTCGGCTACTTCAACGTCAAGTCCAAGCGGCTGTGGGCCTTCTGCCATGCCTATCTAGAGGCAGGTGGGTTGGACGGCTTACAAACCCTGGCAACCCAGGAGCTGCGCCCATGGTTGCTGGGTATCCACGGCATCGGCCCCGAAACGGCAGACGATATGCTGCTCTACGCCTTCAAGCGTCCGGTCTTCGTGGTGGACTCCTACACCAGTCGCATTTTCGAACGGCTCGGTGTACTGAAGGGAAACCCAGGCTATGAGGCCATCCGCCGGGGGTTCGAGACGGCCCTTGGCGAAGACGTCTATTTGTTCAACGAATACCATGCCCTCATCGTGCGGCACGGCAAGACCATCTGCCGTCGCACGCGGCCGCGGTGCGCCCAGTGTTGCTTACATGAGCGCTGTCCCGAAGTACGGGTGGCATAATACCCTTGATCTTTATCTACCCTGAGATACC
>Ga0209680_1000070_pt1 | contig 28421 bp, 29 predicted proteins | sample WorMetLIZISLAND1_FD_187413 | JGI IMG/M metagenome (GOLD analysis project Ga0209680, IMG submission 187413) | Marine gutless worms symbiont microbial communities from Max Planck institute for Marine Microbiology, Germany - Olavius loisae LIZARD... ... | reverse complement strand
CTGCTCGTGCCGTCGTCGCCGCCACAAAGTGCTCCATCAAACGATCACGCTTCCAACCACTGAGCCGGCTTCTTCTCGCATACATCCTGCAATCCTAGCCCAAGCATCTCGCTTAGCTAGGACAGCTCCTATTGTTAAGTCGACGGTAGAGTCACCGAATAAGGATGTCAATTGGGAAGCCGGACCGCGAAATTCAATCACTTGAACGATTTAGGAACGGTCGGCGAATTACGAGGAAGCGAGACAAACATGGCGACTGAACAAGTCGAAAATGGGTCGAAATGCCGCAAAGAGGTGCTGGGAGAGGCTTACGTGGGCGCAACGCTCAGCAAGGCGGACGATTTCAACGGCGATTTCCGGGACAAGGTCATGGAGTATTGCTCGGACGGAACCTGGGGAAGAGGTGTTTTGACGAAACAGCAAAGAAGCCCCCTCAACCTGGGAATGCTGGCCGCGTTGAACCGCCCGCAGGAGTTCAAATTGCATTTTCGCGGCGCCGTCACGAACGGGGTCAAACTCGAAGAACTCAAGGAGATCCTGAACCAGATCGCCGTTTATTGCGGCATTCCTGCCGGCATCGAAGCCTTCCGCTTGGCCCGTGAGGTCTCCGCTGACCTCGGTATCGACGTCTTGAACTTGGACGCGAACCCATGAGCGGGCCCGACGCGATCAGAATTGCCGGTCTTGGCCAGATGGGCGGGCCGATGGCCGCCAACATCGCCGCGGCCGGTCTATCCCTTGTGGTTTACGATAAGGCGGGGACGGCGGACCGGGCACCGGCCGGTTCGGTGGCTGCGGAGTCCTTCGAGGACCTGGTCCGACGATGCGATACCTTGTTCCTGTCCCTGCCCGACGGAACCCATTGCCTGGACGCGGCCCGCGCGTTGATCCAGTGCCAAGCGAGGAAACCGACCGTCGTCTTCGACCTGTCGACGATTGGACCGCCGGCGGCGCGGGAGATCGACCGCGTTCTCGGTGAGGACGGGATCATTTATCTGGACGCGCCGGTAAGCGGCGGTGCGGCGGGGGCCAAGGCCGGCACCATCACCGTCATGTGCGCCGGCCCCCTCGATGAGTTCGAGCGTCACCGCGAGGTCCTCGGCTCGTTCTCGAAAAACCAGTTCCACGTCGGCGACACGCCGGGCCAGGGCCAGGCGCTGAAGGTCCTCAACAACTTCCTGTCGGCGACCGCCATGGCCGCGACTTCGGAAGCCGTGCTCTTCGGGGTATCCCAGGGGCTCGACATGAAGACGGTGCTCGATGTGGTCAATGTCTCGACGGGGCGGAACTCGGCGACCCGGGACAAGTTCCCGAATCGCATCCTCCCGGGGACCTTCGATGCCGGATTCAAGACGGCCCTGCTGGCCAAGGATGTGCGGCTCTATCTGGAGAACGCGAGAGCCGCCGGCACACCCGACCGCATCGGGTCGGTGGTTTCAGAGACCTGGAACGACTGCGACACAAGGCTGCCGGAATCGGACTTCACACGTATCTATTCGTTCATCGAAGAGGGCGATGAAGGCGGCGGCTGATCAATAGTCCTCGAACAGCAGCGGGAAGGCGCTGAATACATCCGACGGCCCGACCGGCTCTTCCGGGCAGAGATGGTCCACAGTCAGTTCCGAGAACGATCGCACCCCGAGAAGACCGAGACCGATACGGATTTCCGTCTCCAGCAGTTCGAGGGTGCGGACAATACCGTCCGCCCCCGCCGCGCCGGCCCCCCAGCCGTGCAGACGTCCGATACCGACCGCGTCGGCACCGAGCGCCATCGCCTTGATGACGTCGGTGCCGCGGTAAATGCCTCCGTCCATCAAGACGAGCGCCCGCCCGCCAACGGCATCGACGACTTCGGGCAAGACGTCCAGACTGCCACGCCCGTGATCCAGCTGCCGGCCGCCATGATTGGAAACGTAGACGACCTCGATTCCGTGTTCGCAGGCCAAGGCGGCGTCTTCTGCAGTGGCGATTCCCTTGAGGATCATGGGGATGTCGTAGCGCTCGCGGTAGCGTTTCAGATCATCCCAACTGAAGCGCGACTGGTAGTGCTCGTCCTTGGCCGTCGACCGCGTTGTTGTCTTGTGCCGCTTGGCGAGATCGCGTTCCCGCCTGCCGTAGTAGTCGAGATCGACGGTGAAACAGAACGCCTCATAGCCCGCGTCGATGGCCCGCCTGATGTGGTCGTCCACAAAAGCCTCGTCGCCGCGGACGTAGATTTGAAAGATCTTCGGGTGGTCCGGGGTCACCGCGGCCACCGCCTCCAACCCTGGGGCCGAGGAGGAGCTCAACATCATCATCGTACCGAAGCGTTCCGCCGCCCGGGCCGAGGCCTCGGCGCCTTCCTGTATGAAATCCTGCATCGAACCGATAGGCGCCAGGAAAACAGGGAGCCGCAACCGGTGCCCGAACAGCTCCACCGACAGGTCGATATCCTCGACATCGTTCAGAACCCTCGGTCTGAAGGCAACCGAGTCGAGGGCCCGACGGTTGCGCTTCACGGTCGTTTCCGTGTCCGCGCCACCGATCAGATAATCCCAGACCTCGATCGGGAGATTGGCTTCGGCCGCCGCCACGATCTCGTGCAGCGCCTGGAAATCCCCTTTGTCGCGGTAACCGAAACGACTCATGAGTGGTCGGGCCCATCGAGGATGATGACGGCGTCTTGATCGGCATAAAGATAGTCGCCGGGCCGGATCGAGATCCTGCCGAAGGTCAGCGTCTGGCCCTCCCGGCCAATTCCGTCCTGTCTCGGCGGCATCGCCGTCGTTCCGATGGCCTTGACCCCGAAATCGAGGTCGGCGAATTCATGGCTGTCGCGGATACAGCCGTTGAACACGATGCCCTCCCAACCTTGGCGATGGGCTTCGGCCCCGATGTTGCCACCACAGAGCGCCCGGCGCCGCGAACCACGGCCGTCGACGACGAGGACCCTGCCCTCGCCGCCCTGAGCCAAGACGTCACGCAAACCCTTATTGTCTTCATATGTTGCAAACGTGACCACGGCGCCATGGAAATGCCTGCGACCGGCATAATCGAAAAACCCCAACTCGCAGACGCGGGCATCCTCGCGATGATTGTCGCAGATGTCCGCCGTGCGCATGATCGGCTCCTGTCTGGCCATGTTTCCTCCCTCGCCATCAGTGGCGAAAACCTTAAGGGGTCTTCATTAGCTCGGCAATTGCGGTTACAACGTCGCCCGGAACAAACGCATTTCCAAGGAGGAAGAAGTGAACCGTTTCGCCATCATCGTCACCATCAAGCTGAAGCCCGGCATGGGCGATACGTTCGAGCCGCATATCCTGAAGAACGCCACGGCGGCCGTACGCGACGAACAGGATTGCCATATGTTCCACGTGTCACGGGCCGAAGACGATCCGGACACCTTCTTCTTCTATGAAGTCTATACCGATGCCGCTGCTCTCGACGTTCATCGCGAAACGCCCCATTACAAGAAGTTCTTCGAAGACGCGGGCGACATGGTGTCCGACAGGTCGATCCAAAAGGTGACGGTCATCAATCCCGAGAACATCGCCTGAACCGCTGGCGGTTTCTCCGATATTGTGGACTGAACTCTCCGCCGGCCTTTTGATCGGCGGCAGGGCGTGAGCGAGTCGAATCGACCAAGGGTGGATTATCAGGCGGAGATGATCCTCCATAACGACATCTTCCCTGGGCGTCTGCCTAAGGTTATCCTTCGCATATCGTCATACGAAACCGATTGCCGTCGGGAGACATGATGGAGCTCTCGCTCCCTACCGCCGTTATCAGCGCATTCATTGGGTCCTCGGTATTGCTGATGGCCATGATTTACGTCCGCACGACCCCGGGCGCACCCGAGGGGTTGAACTGGTGGATCGCCGGCATGGCCTTGAGTTGCGCCCGGTACCTGACGGTCTACTGGGTATTGGCGACACGACTACCGGCGGCCGTATTCGTCTCCGAGTCGTTGCAGGTCATAAGTGCGATTGCGCTGGCGGCCGGCGGCGTCGAATTCCTCGGCCGGCGGGTGTCGAAACTCCACGTCGCTGCCATCTCTGCCGTGGCGGTGGCGTGGGCGGCCTATACGACGCTGGTTCATCCGAATTTCCTGTTACGTGCCATTCCCCTCTATTTCACTTCCGGAATCCTGCTCATTCTGGTGGGCGTCGCGTTCCTGAGGGCGCAACCTACCGGACACCGCTCCGGATACGCCCTGACCGGCATCCTGTTCATGGCCTGGGGCCTCCACAAGCTCAACTTTCCCTTCCTGAGGCCGATCCAGTGGTTCGCCCCATACGGATTCCTGATCGCCATGATCCTTCTTATGGCGCTGGCCGTGAGCCTCATCGTCATCGTGCAAAGGCGTATGCTGCACGTCACGGAAAACGAAACTCGCGAGCGCCAGGAAGCCGAAGCGGCGCTGTCGGCTTCCGAGAGGCGGTTTCAGCGCCTGTTCGAAAACTCCGAGGTTTCGCTATGGAACGAGGATTATTCGCAGGTGTGCGAGATCTTGGCGAAAATTCGACAGGAAGGGATCGAGGACCTGCGCGCCTATCTGATGGAAAACGAACAGGCCATGGCCGAATTGATCGGGAGCGTGAGGGTCCTGAACGTCAACGAAGCGACACTGAAACTGTTCGGCGCTAAGAACGAGGCAGATCTCGTCGAGAACATACAGTCTACCCGGGGGCCCGGTGCGCGCGACGTCTTCATCGACGAATTGTGCGCTATTTGGGATGGTCAAAAAGTGTTTTGGTCGGAAGCCGCGTTTCGCTCACTCCGCGGCAAGAACTTCGACGCCATCATCTCCTATCAGATTCCGGAGACTGAACAGGGCTTCAGCAGCATTCCGGTCAGCATCATTGACATCACCGACCGCAAGCAAGCGGAGGCCACCGCGCAACGGAAAGCTGGCGAAGAACTGGCGCTCGGCAACCTTCTCCGCCTGTCGATCGGGAACTCTACCCTGAAAGACTATCTGCAGGACTCGATCGAGACCCTCCTCAATTCCGTGCCGTGGCTCAACCTGTTGCCGTCCGGCGGCGTTTTCCTGGCGGAGTCCGATGACGACAACAAAGAAACCCTTCGGCTCATCGCCCACCACAATTTCGACGTCCACCTCGTCGATCGTTGCGCTGATATTCCGGTCGGAAAATGCCATTGCGGTATGGCCGCCCAGACACGTGCGGTTCAGTATTCGTCCTGCGTCGATAGCGCTCACGAAATAACCTACGAAGGCATTGAGCAGCACGGCCACTACAACGTACCCATCCTCCACAACGGCGCCGTCCTCGGTGTCATCGTCCTCTACCTGCCGCATGATTACCCAAAGGACGACCATTCCGTCACCTTCCTCAAGCGTGTCGCCGACGTCTTGAGCATGGGGATTTCCGCACGACGAACGGCTCAGGCGTTGGGTGAAACGGAAGAACGGTTCCGGACGATCGTCAACAATTGCCCGTTCGCAATTTTCCTCAAGGCCCCGGACGGCCGCTACTTGTTCGGCAATACCGAGTTCCTGAAATGGCACGCCTTGGAAACTCCAGCCATCGTCGTCGGCAAGACATCGATGGAGCAGTTCGATGCGCCGGCCGCGGCCGAAATGATGGAGCAGGACAGGGTCGTCCTGGAAACGCGCGACGTCGATGTGCGCCAAGTCGTCCGCAAATACCGTGACGACGTGACCCGCCATCTGCTCGCCATCAAGTTCCCTATTCTTGACGATGCAGGCGGCATAGCATCGATCGGATGCGTCGATGTTGACATCACGAGGCTCAAGGAAACGGAGAACGAACTGAAGCTGGCCATGGAAGAGGCGGAACGCGCCAACCGCGCGAAATCGGAGTTCCTGGCCAGCATGAGCCACGAGTTGCGAACGCCGTTGAACGCCGTCCTCGGCTTTGCCCAAATGCTTCAGTTCAACGCCAAACATCCATTGACGCTGGATCAGAACCGCCAGGTCGAACACATCCTCGAGGGCGGCGGGCATCTTCTCGACCTGGTCAATGAAATCCTCGACCTGGCCAAGATCGAGGGCGACCAGCTGACGCTGAGCCTCGAAGAGGTCGATGCCGTCGAAATCGTCGCTGACTGCATGGCCCTCGCCGTGCCCTTGGGAGAGCAAAAACACATCACCATCGTCAACGAGTTCAAAGATAGCGATCCGGTGATTTTGCGCACGGACCCATTGAGATTGAAGCAGGCCCTTCTCAACCTGCTGTCGAATGCGATCAAGTTCAATCAGGATAGCGGTAAGGTGACCATGTCCGGCCGGATACTCGATGATGGGTTCATTCATATCGCTGTAACTGACACCGGAGTCGGCATCGAGGAAGCGGACAAGCTAAACGTCTTCCAAATGTTCCACCGTTTAGGTGCCGATCCAACTCTGACCCGGGAGGGCACCGGCATCGGATTGACCGTCACCAAACATCTTGTCGAACGGCTTGCCGGGCGCATCGGTTTTGAAAGCGAGAAGGGTGTCGGCAGTACCTTCTGGATCGATCTTCCGTTGGCGGGGAACGAAAACGTCCTTATCTGGACCGAAACCATGCAGATCGGTATCGACGCCATCGACAAGGACCACAAACATCTCATATCGCTCCTTAACCGCTTATCCCATGGCCCGCTCGAGGATGTTGATACCGATAACACCATCCAGGAACTGATCGAATACACCCGCTACCATTCCGGCGTGAAGAGATGATCATGGACCTGGGCGGCTACCCCGGCCGCGATGAACACCGCTTGCAGCACCGAGCCCTGTCAGCCGACATGGCAGCCCTGGCAAAACGATGGAACAATGGTCGTGATCAGGAGACCTTCGCGGAACTGAAATCGTTCCTGCGTAATTGGCTGTTCGAACACATTATGAAGACAGACGCCGAAATCCGGACCTACGCCAAGGGCAAGGAACACGAAATCGCCAAGGTTCTGGCAGGTATGCGCTAATCATCACGTCTGCGAACGACACGTTCCAGTACGCTCGCTCCAACCGGTCGTTTCCGCCGCCGAGACCCGAAAACCAACCAAAACTTGATCCGCATCAATGCTGAAACGGGGCGCTGGGAGGAAAGTGCCCGTGTGGTGTGCTTCGACCACTGGGGGAACCGATGCCGGCGACGGAAGAGATCGAGAGACCAACCATCGACTTCAAGGCCAAGGCCGACGAGTTGCTGCCGGCCGGGGCGGATTACGATTCGTGCTTGGCTTGCGGGCTCTGCGCGTCCGGCTGCCCGGCCACCGGGTTTCACGGCATGGACCCCAGGCGATTCATCCGCATGGCCGTGCTCGGCATGAACGAGGAACTGTCCAACACACCGTGGATCTGGACCTGCACCCAGTGCAAGCGCTGCACGTACCTGTGTCCCATGAACATCGATGTCGCGGCGCTCGTCGGCTACGCCCGCGGTGTCTGGCCGAAGGAGAAGAAGCCGCAGGGTATCGTGCGATCCTGCGAGGCGCAGATGAAATTCCCGTCGACGAGCGCCATGGGTGTCATGCCCGAGGACTTCGTCGAGATCGTCGAGGAGATCGCCGGAGAACTGAGGGACGAGGACCCGCGCTTCGCCGACATCGAGGCGCCCATGGACAGGAAGGGCGCCACCTACTTCGTCAACCAGAACTCCCGCGAACCGGCCGTCGAGCCGGAGGAACTGGCGCCCTTGTGGAAGATCTTCGATTATGTCGGCGCCGATTGGACCTATGCATCGAAGGGCTGGGCGGCCGAGAACTTTTGCATGTTCACCGGCGATGATGCGGCTTGGAAGGCCATGGTCGAGGAGCGCGTCAATGCGGTCAACGAGCTCGACTGCCAGGTCTGGGTCAACACCGAATGCGGGCACAGCTTCTACACCCTGTGGAAGGGCGTTGAGCGGTTTGGCTTGAAGGCCGACTTCGAGGCCGAAAGTCTGGTCAGTCTCTATGCCCGTTGGATCCGCGAGGGCAAGCTGCCGGTCAATGCCGACTGGAATACGGAAAACCTGAAATTCACGGTGCAGGACCCCTGTCAGTTGGTCCGCAAGTCCATCGGCGATCCCGTCGGTGACGACCTCCGCTTCGTCGCCAAACAACTCGTCGGTGAGGAAAACTTCGTCGACATGTTCCCCAACCGCAGCGCCAACTACTGCTGCGGCGGCGGGGCCGGGTTCCTGCAGGCGGGCATGACCGAACACCGCCGCGCCTACGGCAAACGCAAGTACGAACAGATCGCCGTCACCGAGGCCGACTACGTGCTGACGCCCTGCCACAATTGCCACACCCAGATCGAAGACCTCGGCGAACACTACGGCGGGCGTTACCGGGTCATCCACTTCTGGACCCTGATCTGCCTGTCACTCGGTATTTTGGGACCCAACGAACGTAAGTACCTGGGCCCGGAGCTGGCTGAGATCGGTCTCTAGGCGAACGACCATGACCAACTCTAAGACCTACGAAACGGAAGTCCTGGTCATCGGCGGCGGTGTCACCGGCACCGGCGTCATGCGCGACCTCGCTTTGCGCGGCATCCATTGCCTATTGATCGACCGCAAGGACCTGAACGCCGGGGCCTCGGGCGGCAACCACGGGCTCTTGCATAGCGGCGGGCGCTACGTCGCCAACGATACGGAGACGGCCGCCGAATGCGCCCGAGAGGCCGCAATCGTCAAACGCGTCGCCGCCGATTGTATCGATCCCTGCGGCGGCCTTTTCGTCGCTGTCGCAAGCGACGACCCAGACTATGTCGAGCGCTTCCCGAACCACTGTTGCCGAGGCCGGCATCGACTGTGAGTCCCTGACCCCCGCCGAAGCCCGCGAGCGGGAGCCGGCGCTCAGCGATGGTGTCTTCGCGGCCTATGCAGTGCCCGACGCCACCGTCGACCCCTTCCACATCACGCTCGGCAACGTCAACCATGCCCAGGAATTGAACAGCAGTTCCTACCTGCCCCATACGGAGGCCGTCGGCTTCGACATCGAGGGCGGCATCATCACCGCCGCGCTCTGCCGCGACAACCGCTCCAGCGACACGGTCCGCATCGTCGCCAAACAGGTGATCAACGCGGCGGGTGCCTGGGCCATGAGGGTGGCGCGCCTTGCCGGTTGCGAAGACGTCGAGCTTCTCTACGCCAAAGGAACGCTGATCATCAGTAATTCCCGCCTGACCCGGGGCGTCGTCAACCGCCTCAGGCCGCCCGGCGACGGCGACATCTTGGTTCCCGGCGGCACCGTATCGCTCCTCGGCACCACGTCCGACACCGTCGACGACCCGGACGGCGTCCGCCCGACGCCGGAAGAGGCGGAGCGCAATCTCCGTGAGGGCGCGACCATGCTGCCCGGTCTCGCCGACACGCGCTTCATCCGCGCCTTCTCCGGCGTCCGACCGCTCCTGCAGTCGGCCGACGCCGGCGCCGACGGGCGCGGCGCCAGCCGCGGCTTCCGGCTGTTCGATCACGAGGATCAGGGTCTTGCCAACTTCGCCACATTGGCCGGAGGCAAACTCACCACCTACCGGCTCATGGCCGAGAAGACGGTCGATCTGGTCGCCCGGCGCCTCGAGAATTCCGAGCCCTGCCGCACGGCGACCGAACCATTGCCGCCGGGGGACGCCGTTCGTTGGACCGAGCCCGGATTCGCGCCCCGCTACTGGTATAAGCGGAACGATCCCACAGACATGATCCTCTGCGAGTGCGAGATGGTGCCGGCCTCCGCCGTCGACGCCATCGTCGCCGACGCGCCGGGCCACGAGGACCATATGACGCTCCGTGCCATAGCGCTCCGGTCCCGTGTCGGTAAGGGGGCCTGCCAGGGCGCTTTCTGCTCGGCGCGAGTGACGTCCCACCTTTACGGGCGCGGTATCTACGAGGGCACGGAGGGCCTGCATCACATGCGCGATTTCCTGGGCGAGCGTTTCAAAGGCATCCGCCCGGTGCTGTGGGGACGCCAGATGCCACAGATGGAACTGGCCGAGGCCCTGCACTGCGGCCTCAAGGGCCTAGACTTTCTTGAAGACGACGAGGCCGGGGAATGAAGCGCAGTTCGCGGACCATCGACGCAGACCTTGCCATTATCGGCACCGGCCTCGCCGGTTTCGCCGCCAGCGTCTTCGCCCTCGACCGCGGCCTTTCTGTGGCCCAGGTCGGCAACACCGGCGCCATCGCCTATACCACCGGCTATTTCGACCTCTTCGGTGCCGACGGGACCGGCAAGCTCGACGACCCCTGGGCCGGCCTCGCCGGGCTCCACGAGACGGAACCGGACCACCCGCTGGCCCGCATTGGGCAATCCGATATCCGCGTCGCCTTCGAGCGCTTTACGGACGCCGTTTCCGAAATGGGCGTCACCTACACAGCCCCCGGCGACAGCAACCTGACGGCGCTGCTACCGGCTGGCGTCCTCAAGCCGACGCTCTCCGTACCCGCGACCATGCACCCCGGCATCGAGGGCCCAGGCCAAGGGGTCGACGGCCCTGATCGTCGACTTCACCGGCCTCCAGGGTTTCAGCGCCGCCGAGTTCGTAGCCAACCTGTCTCACGCCTGGCCCGGCCTCAGCGCGCTCACCCTCGACTTTCCGGGCTTCGACAGCGGCCGCCCCCTGTTCCCGGAAGTGGCGGCCCGGGCCTTGGAAGTGGCGCCCAACCGCGAACAATTGGCGGACATCCTGAAACCCCATCTCAACGGCGCCGGAGCCGTCGGCCTGCCCGCCGTCTTGGGCGTTCACCGGCCGGACGCGGTCCACGACGCCCTGCAGGCGCTCCTCGACCTTCCCGTCTTCGAGATTCCGACCCTGCCGCCGGCGGTGCCCGGAATAAGACTCCGCGAGATGTTCGAGCGAGCTTTCCCGGCCCGCGGCCTCGCCCTGGTCGCGCAGCAGAAGGTCGAGCACCTGGAGCTCGGTCCCGGCGCCATCACCCTTGGCCTACAGGACAGCTACGGCGACGTCACCATAAACGCCAAGGCCGTCCTCCTCGCCACCGGCCGCTTCCTGTCCGGCGGCCTCGCCGCCGACCGCCATGCGGTCCGCGAGCCCCTGCTCGGCCTGGCGGTCGCCCAGCCCGACGCGCGCCAGGCCTGGCACCGGGAGGACTATCTCGATCCTCGGGGCCACCCCATCAACCGCGCCGGCATCGAGACCGACGGCGCGTTCCGGCCCCTGGGCCCGGATGGCACCCCGGTCGACCCGCGCCTCTTCGCCGCCGGTTCGCTCCTCGCCCATCAGGACTGGATCCGCCAGCGCGCCGGCGCCGGCGTCGCCATCGCGACAGCTTTCAAAGCGGTCGAGGCGGCGGCAGGGGTGATAGAGAAGGCCTGACCTACGCCGATCCCCTCACTCCAGGAACGGCTGCCACTGCGTTCCGCGTTTCGGCGCCACCAGTTCCTTGATCGGCAGCTTGGTGCATTCGACCACGGCAACGTAAGGATAGAAGTGGATGGAGTGGATGCTCGATTGGAATTCAGTGGCTTCCGAGACGCTACGCCGTTCCGGGTCGTCGGGGTTGTTCTGGAAGTTCTGGCAGGCATTCAGGTTCAGCGACAACTGGTGCAGGTAGAGCCCGAACATGTTGTGGGCGCCGTGGATGTCCTCGCAGAAATAGACGCCGCCCGGGCGCATGTGGGGCAGCAGTTCGAGGAAGGTGGTCAGCTGGTGTTCGGGCCGGTGGCTGCCGTCGTCGATGACCACGTCGAGCTTCGGCATTTCGGATTTGAAGCGGCCCCAGAATTGGCCGTCGCCCTGATCGCCGATGATGATCTCGACTTGCTCGTCCTCGTATCGTTTGCAGCCCGGCTCGATGTCGACACCGGCGATGCGGCAATCACTGCCGAAATAGTGTTTCCACATGCCGAGGCTGCCGCCGCTGTAGACGCCGATCTCCAGCAAATTCATGCGGGTGCGGATGAAACGCTGAAAGTGGCGGTGGTAGTGCTCGAAGTAATGCAGCCATTTCCAGACGCCGGGCCCCTCTTCGAGGGCGTCGAAGTATTCAGCTAAAGGGTTGCCGCCGCCCGGGTTCGTCATCATGGTCCTCCCCTTCTCGCGGCCTTCCGGCGCCGGCCGCTCAACAGAAACTCAGCCAGCTGAGGTTGCCGCTCTTGCCGACGTGGAAGTTCGAGATCATCGAGTCCGGCAGTTCGAAGGCCTTGCCCGAGGCGACGATGTTCATCAGCAACGATGAGTGGTCGACGCCTTTTCGGCCGATGATCAGGTCGGCGTAATTGGACATGTTCATGGCGATGGCCATGAACGAACGCTCGGTTCTGAGAAACGTGTTGACCGCCTGAACGACGCCATATTGCGCCGTACCCGATGCGTTGATGGCATGGTCGTTGAGCACGATATAGCCGGCTTCGGTCAGCTTCGGGCGCCAGGTGAAGAGGTCGTCCAGCACCGCCTCGTAGCGGTGGTCGGCGTCGATATAGATGATGTCGACCGAAGCGTCGGCGATTTCCTGGGCCGCTTCACGGCTGGTCCGGCGCAGGATCGTCACCCGCTCGTCGCCGGCGAAGCGCTCTGTGGTTTCCCGGTGGAGTGCTTCGAAGGTGTCTTGCTCATCGACGGATCCCCCGTAATAGTCCTCGACGCTTTGACGTCCTTCTCCCTCGTCGCGGAAATAGAAGGGTGTGTCGGACGTGTCGTAGGCTTTCCAGGGATCAACCAGCACCAGGCTCTCCGGTTCGAAATGGGTCAGCAGCCACTGGGCATTGAGTCCCTTGCAAACCCCCAGCTCGACGACCGACCGGATGGCGGCCCCAGGAATATGGCCCATCAATTCGTAGCGGTCGCCAAGATAGGCAAACATTCGACCGGTGCTCCGTTCCAGAATCCGGGAATCAATCCCCTTTCGCCATTGTGACCCGACCGGTGCCGCCGGTTCAATGCCCGAGCGGCCAAATCGCCGGCGGGCCCTCCGTCAACGATGCAGGGCGCCTCCGATGACGGCGAGATGCGCCGCGATTTCCTTGCCGTGGGGGTAGTTGGCCAAAGCCCGCTCACGCGCCGCTTCGCCTATGGCCGCGCGCATGCCGTCGTCGCCGGCCAGGAGCGTGATGGACGCGGACAGTGCTTCGACCGCCGCCGCCTCGTCTTCGTCCGGTGGCGGTATCAGGATGCCGGTGTCACCCAGAGCCTCCGGCGTGCCGCTGACCCGGGTGGCGACGATGGCCAGTCCCTTGGCCATGGCCTCGACGATGACGCGGGGCAGGCCTTCGGCCCGGGACGGCAACACGAAGATATCGGCCGCGTCGTAGAGCTCCCAGACTCGCCCGTCGAAGGGCACGATCGTCACCTTGCCGGGCGGCACCTGGGCGCGGACCGCCTCCAAAGTTGGACCGTCACCGGCCCAAAGGAAATGCAGCCGCTCCCAAAGCGGGTTGTCCTGGATGGTATCCATGGCGCGGAACAAGAGGTCATGGCCCTTGACCGCCTTGAAACCGGCCACCGTCAGACAGAGGATCGCATCTTCCGGGATATTGCATTGGGTGCGCCGGCGCCGGCCGGCGTCGCCATCGCGGGGCTCGAAGAAGACCGGGTCCGGCACCGGCGAGGTGATGTCGACGACACCGGCCTCAAGGCCATAGTGGCGGCTCAGGATTTCGGCATTCTCCTCGCTCATACAGATGACCGAACGGGCCGAACGGCAGTGATTGGCGATGACGGCGCGTTCGTCGGCGTCATCGGCGAGCAGTTCCGGGGCGACGATGCCTTCGCAAATGACGTAAGGGTAGCCCAGAAACAATGCCGTATTCACGGCGCCGTAACTCAACAAAGGATGCCCGTTGGAAAAGAAGACCAGGTCGGGGTCGACGCCGGTGAACAGTTTCGCCGGCAAGCGCCGGTCGTTGGCGAAATCATGCGGCCGTTCGTCCGGGTTGCCGTCGAGCCAGTATAAAGCAACACCTTTTTGCTCGAGGCGGCGAAGGTCGTCGTTGTCCTCGCGCCGTTGGAAGTAGGCGACCTGGTAGCCGGCCGCGAGCAACGCCTCAAGCAGCGCGATGTTGAATTGGCCGACGCCGCAATGGGTATTGGAGTCGGTGAAAACGAGGATCTTCTTTGTCATGACCGCGGTGTATTCAGGCCGAACGGGCCCGCAGGCGATTTTTTCGAGCCGCAGCTTAGCACAGGTTCGAAGTGGGGACAGTGTGCCGGTGGTCTAGCTCTTTGCTGCAGCTGGATCGTCCGTTGAGACGGCACTCAACGCCGCCCCGCCGATGGCGCGCTTCTGGCTCTCACCCAGGTTCGGAGCGGCGGACTCTTCGCCGTTTTCCTCTTCGGTTCCATTGTCCTTGAGGCGCACCGTCACCTCGCGGTGGGCGAACTCGATGCCTTCGCGCTCGAAGATCTCGCGGATGCCGTGGTAGACGCGTTTGCGGATGATGAACTGCTCGCCGGGCACGGTCATGAACTTGACCCGAAGGATCATGGCGCTGTCCTCCATCTTGGTGACGCCCTGGGATTTGAGCGGCTGCAGGAATTTGGGGCCGATTTCCGGGTCGTCCTGCAGCTCCTGGCCGAACTTCTTGATCAGTTTGCGCACCTTCTCGACGTCGGTGTCGTAGGTGACACGGAGCTCGAGCTTCATCATCGCCCAGTCGCGCGAATAGTTGGTCATGCGGTGGATCTCGCCAAACGGGATGGTGTGCAGGGCGCCGCGGTGGTGCCTGAGCTGCACGGAGCGGAGCGAGATCTTCTCGACCGTGCCCTTGACCTCACCGATGTCGACGTATTCGGCCAGGCGGAAGGCGTCGTCGATGAGGAAAAAGGCACCGGAAAAGATGTCACGGATCAGGGTCTGCGAGCCGAAACCGACAGCCAGCCCGATGACCCCGGCGCCGGCGAACAGCGGCGCGATGTCGACGCCCATTTCGGAAAGAATGATCATGCCGGCCATGACGACGACGGTGATCAGGAGGAAGTTGCGGAACAAGGGCAGCAGGGTGACCAGCCGCGAGCCCTCGCCGGCGGCACCGCCCTCGTCACCGGGCGCGGCGACAATCAGGCCCCCCTCGTCCTCGATCTTCTGGTCGATAGCGATTTTGATCGACTCGTAAAGGAGATAGGCGATGAAGGCGACGATGAGGATGTCGGCGGCACGGAACAGGATATTGTCCGGGTTCCACACGTCGACGCCCCAGATCGACAGCACCAGGCCGATGCCGGCCAACCAGGCAACGAAGGCGGCGGCCCGCTCGGCCAGGCGCTTGAAGGGTTCCGGCTTCAGTAATGCCGCTCCTTCGTCGGCATCGGTGAAGCCGGCATCGTCCGAGTCCTCCGGCACATCGGGTTCGGCGGCTATCCGGCGCGCCGCCAGGCGCGCCGCGACACTGTCGATGACGAAGAGCGCGACGCCATAGGCCGACACCGTCAGCACGATGACGACCATGGGGCCAATCACCAGGCCGAAGGCGAGCGGCAGGTCGAGGAGAATGCGGGCGGACGCGATGAACCAGGTGAACAGGAAGTAGGCGACGGCGAGACCGTGCCAGCTGCCGGCGAGCAGACGAAGCGGTTTCGGCGCCGCTTCGGCTTTACTGCCGGTGATCAGGGCGGCGATGGGCTGGCGATGGGCGACGAACAGGAACGAGAAGACGAGCGCCGACGCCAGGGAGCCGCCGACCAGCATCAGGGCGTGGGCGTCGTGACTGAGGCCCAGCGCCGCCATCCAATAACAGAAGGCGGCGACGATACAGGCGAAAGCGGCAGCCCCCGTGAAACCTCGCTGGGCGGCGATTGCCGTTTCGTCGGGAAGCGCCAGCATGCGTTGGGCGGGCACGTCGGGGGCGAAGAAATTGAGGAAGACGGCGCGCACGACGCCGATGGTGGCGAAGGCCGTGAAGAAGGACAAGTAGGTCAGGCGGCTTGCCGAGATGTCGCCGTTGACAGCCATGGCGAGACCGTATCCGACGACGGCGAAGATAATGGCGCCGAAGGCCATCAACACGCCTCTCCAGGCCAGGAAACCGATCTTCTCGGCCCGCGCCTCCGGGGCGTCGACAAACAGACTTAAGCTCTGGCGTTCGGCCCATTTTCCGAACTGTCGGGCAACCAGCAGACCGACGGCGGCGCCCAATCCCAATATGGCGAAAGTCTGGATGTGCCACGCCACCTCGCCGGTCGGGCTGGTCCGCGCCAGGGCGGCGCCGATATCGGCGAAGAAGGCCTCGGTGCCGGAAAGAACCTCGAGCACGCGTTCGCGCAGCCTTGGTGTTGCCCGGTAGAGGTCGAGAAACGTCATCGGTCCATCCCCCTTGAACCTCACCCCAGAATCCTGTCCCCGTGTCCCCAGGATAGGGCAGTACCCGCTGGCCGCAATGTCACGTCCGGTAACGTTTTCGAGATGGGAAACAGGCACTGGCGCGACAAGGGAGATAGCACCGAATCGTAGACGGACACGCCAAAAGCGAATCCCCCCGTCACCCTGGTCCTTTTACGAGTTCACACCCCTGACACGCCGCCGTCACCACCGGTTGACAGCGCGGCGGCATACTCGGTGGTGACACGTAAGTACGGTTCACGGCCACGGTATTTTGGTGATGCAATACTCGATCAACCACTATATCGGGGGGCGGTTGAGGGAACGGCGTGTTTCCCTCAATCTCAGTCAACAGCAGATGGGGGCATTGACCGGGTTATCCCAGCAGGGGTACTCGCGGGTCGAACGCGGCGAGGTGCCCATCCGTGCCGCGCATCTGTGGATGTGGTCGGAGTTGATGGAAACGCCGATCGAGTGGTTTTATCCCGAACCGGGCAGCATTCACTGAGCGTCAACTGAAACTGGGCCGTGCCCGCGGGCGCGCAGCCAAGACGCCAACAGTCGTCACCGAAGCCTCTCGTTCACGGTCATTCATGCGTCGGAAAGACCCCGGTTATCACCGGGAAACGTCGCCTGTAGATGATCGGCCTACATGACATGAAGCACAACAAAAGGCGGATCACACCGATGACTGACGGAACAACGACCCTACGACACAACGATTCCCCGGACAGGCCCAGTTCCTGAGTCTCGCTATCGACGGACCCATCGCGGAACTGGCCGGGCGGTTTCTCCCCCGCCAATGACGACGGCGGGCGCGCTTGGGCGGCCGGCCTGCTCGTCGAGACCGGACCTCTGACCACCGAAGCCTATCTAAGCCTCGCCCGCTGGAACCGGGAGGCTGGTATCGAGGATGCGGCCTCGACGGAAAACCTCGGCGATTCAGCGGTGACGGACGAAGATTTCGCCTTGGCCGCGGCCGCCGTCATCTGTAAGTCGGGACAGACAAGCAAAGCGGCGCGCCAGGATTATGAGCGGGCGTCAGCAGCCCTATGGCGCGGAGACGGCGTCGGCACCGACTTGCAAAACCAGGACAAGGCGGCGGCTATTGAGTTCATCTGGCGGCACCGGGTGCGGCTCTACCGGGGTTACCGAGAAACCGACAACAAATTGCCCTATGCCCGCTCGCTGCCCGGGGTCGGCCCGGGCGGCTGCCATAGTCTGGTCCGGTCGTTGGGCCAGGACACCCCCCGTTCGGACGCCTATCTGCGCCGGCTGGCCGGCGCCACTGGCGAGGCACCGCAGGCGATCTGCGAGAGGTTAGCGGCCGATACGGGTCACCGGGTGGTGACCATCGGCACCCTGATCTGGCGGGCCATGGCCGAAGGCCATCTGGTCGCCGCGGGAAAACGCTGGGGATTGGCTCCAGTATAGAGGCACCACCACCGGCTGCATCCGCCCAGCCTCTAAGGAGACCGGACCACGCCTTCGACTGCGGCGTCAGGCGCTCTCCGGCCCTCCCGTGATCTTGCGCGCCGCCTTCCATTGCCTGCTTAGCGACGCCCCCTTGCCGCCGGCCCTCTGCCAGGCCTCCCGGCAGGTTGCGGTCACCGAACAGGCGGCGCCGTCGAGGGTCAGGAAGCCGAGGCCTTGCAGCCGGGCGAAGCCGCCCTCCAGTTCGGCCGGATGGAGGATCGTGTGGTTGATGGCGTCGCTGGCGGCGAGGATGTCGGCCACCTCAGCCTTGTCGCCGTCGCCTTGAGCCATGAGGATCGATATCAACAGCCAGGCGTCGCTCCCCTCGGGTGGGCCCGGATCGCCGGGTATTTCTGGCAGCAGGGCGCCCCGGCGTTCGCCAAGGTAACGGTTGGCCAGCTTTCGGTAGCCCTTCATGTAGTCTTTCGCCATCGGACACTCCCGGTTTGCGACCCCCTACCCTAGTCCCATTTGCCGGGCGCGGGGAAGCGGTCATGCCCAATGCGCTGCCGTCTGGTCAGGGGCCGGAACTGCCCTTACACTCCGCCCGCGCATGAAACCGAAGGGCATATAGAATGACCGATCTTCCACCCCGAACCGCCGGCCCACCGCACTGCAACCGACGAGCGGTTTAGGGCGGCGCCCTCAGGATGATCGCGCAGCGGGAACCCGAAGCGTTGACGGCCCTCGTCGTCGTCGACAAGAAACAGATCCATCGGCTGATGGAGTCGATTCTCTACGCCTTCGGGTTCCGCAAGGTGATGACCGCCTCTGACGGCTTCGCGGCGGAACGGGTCCTGCACGACCACGGCAAGGCCATCGACATCGTCTTTTGCGACCCGCAGATGCCGCACATGGGCGGCATCGATTTCATCAGGACGCTGAGGGGCGGCCCGCACAAATGTCGTCGTTACCGGCCACGGTGACCGGAACATCCTGTCGGAGGCGGTGCAGATCGGAATCGAGGGTTTTCTCGCCAAACCGGTTACGCCGGATCAGGTCGCCGCCCGCCTGGGGCCGGCCTTGCAAAAGCAGCGGATCAACTGGACGGTCTTCGAACTGAACGAGCGGATCAGCGAATATCTCATGAATGACTCCGGCGAAACGGCGCCGCCACCCATCGTCTGGTCGAAGGCTATCGAGGTCGGGCACGAGACAATCGACGGCGAGCACAAGGATCTCTTTGGCATCATTAACAACCTTCTCGAGACCTACAAAAAAGGGGCCGACGCGAAAGCCCTCGCGTGGAAGTTCCAGCAGCTGATGGACTACACGGACTATCACTTCGGGCACGAGGAAACCCTCATGCGGAAGTCGGGCTATCCGGATTTAAGGGCCCACAAGAGGCAGCACGACGGTTTCGTGGAGAGGGTCCGGGACCTGTTCGGCCGCCACAGCAGCGGCGACGAGACCCCGACACCCGAACAGATGAATATGCTGGCCAGCTGGTGGGTCACCCATATCAACTATACCGACAGAGAGCTCGCCGCCTATCTCAAGACGAAGATGATGTGAGCGCCGGTTGCCGCGGCGGCTGGGAAGCAGCCATACTGGCGGGAGGAGGATCCGCCCATGCGACGCCGCCGGGCCAAACGGGTGACCAGCTATTTCCGCATCAAGGTCGCGGGATACGTCTGTATCGTCGCCTCGATCCTATTCTTGGTGCTGATCGGGGTCATTTTCAATGAGCGTTTCATGCGCGAACCGGTGGAAGTCTCGGGCCGCATCGAGAGGGCCGGCGTACACCGCAACCTGGGCGTCCCCCGGGTCGCGGCGGTCAACCCCATGGCCGTCTTCTTCACCATCGAGCCGCAGCTGACGGACAGCCGCTATCCGGTCATCTTCGGCTACCAGCCGTCGTTTTGGCCGACCGACAAGGCCAAGGAATTGGCCGCGACACTGACCGTCGGCACCCGGGTCCTCATTACCGTCGACCGCAAGCAGCTCGAGGAGGCCAAGGCCCACGTGGTTGCGCGGCACCACCTCGAACAGGGCGGCGGCATCTACGAACCGCCGTGGACTGGCGAGCCGGACGACGTGCAGATCATCGAGCTCACCTCGGGCGGCGACGTGATCATCGGCGAATGGGACGACATCTGGCGCTTCGGTTTCATCGCCGGATTTCTGCTGATGGGTACGCTCTTGTTCGGCGTCGTCGGCCTGGCGATGATCCGCGAGGATATTTAAGCCACTCTGCAGAAGAAAACGGCGGAAGAAATGAACTCCCCCGCCGCGACCGACGTTCGGGTCTACGTTGCTTGCCCGATAACGCCGCCATCGTCGCGCGTGATGGCGATGACGGTCGAGCGCGGCACGGACCGACCGCCGTCGGGGTAGTGGCTGTTGCCCCTGTCGCCCGGATGCTGGATGCCGATGAACAGGGTCTTGCCGTCCGGCGCCCAGGCGAACCCTGTCACTTCGCAATCTCTCGGCCCGACCATGAAGCGTTTGATCTCGCCCGTCGCCGGATCGCCGACCAGCATCTGGTTGTTGCCCATGCCGGCGAAGTCGCCCTTGTTTGAGGTCTTGCCGTCGGTCTGGATCCACATGAGTCCATTGCGGTCGAAGGCCAGACCGTCCGGCGAATTGAACATGTTGTCCTCGGTGATGTTATCGGAACCGGCGTAGGCGTCCGAATGAACCGTCGGGTTACCGGCGACGACGAACAGGTCCCAGGCGAAACCGTCGGCCGCGTGATCGGCGTTGTCGGGCGTCCAGCGGACGATCTGGCCATATTTGTTGCCCTTGCGCGGGTTGGGGCCGCCGACCGGTGTCGGGTCACCGCCGCGGTTCGGCTTCTTGCCGCGGTTCTTGTTATTGGTCAGCGAGCAACAGGCCTCGACCTTGCCCGGATGGGCGGCAACCCACTCGGGCCTGTCCATGGTGGTGGCGCCGACGACGGAGGCCGCCTGGCGGGTGTGGATACAGATCTCGGCCCTGGAGGCCAGTCCGGTCGCTTCCGGGCTCAGTTCGATCCAGCGGCCGCGGCCGCCGTCATCGAACTTGGCGACAAAAAGCAAGCCGTCGTCGAGCAGGTCGCGGTTGTCGCCGCCGATGACGTATTTCCCCTCGGAGATGAACCTATAGAGGAACTCGCCCCGTTCGTCGTCGCCGAGATAGACGACGACGCGGCCGTCCTTGGCAATGACCAGTTCGGCGTTCTCGTGTTTGAAACGGCCCAAGGCAGTGCGCTTTTTCGGCGTCAAGGCCGGATCCAGGGGATCGATCTCGACGACGTAGCCGACCCGATTGGGCTCGTTCGGGTGCTTGGAGATATCGAATCGCTCGTCCGTCATGGCCCAGGCGTAACCGCGGTCCTTGGTGCCGACGCCGTAGCGCTTCAGCTCGGCGCTCGGCTCGAAGCTTCCGTCCGAGCTCGAGAAGTAACCGTGAAAGTTCTCCTCGCAGGTCAGATAGGTGCCCCAAGGCGTGCGTCCGCTGCCGCAGTTGTTCCAGGTTCCCAGGGACGTGGTGCCGGTCGGATCGGCCGCCGTTTTTAGCCAATCGTGACCACGCGCGGGACCGGTGATCGCCATCGGCGTGTCGGCGGTGATGCCGTCGGTTGTAGGCGCTGTCCTTGACGATCGACCAGATACCGTCCTTTTGCATAATCTCGACTACGGAAATGCCGTGTGCGGCCTTGCCCTTGCGCACGTCGTCGACGGTCTCCGGGCGCCTGCTTTCCCGGTTGCCGTAGATGATCGAGCGGTTGGTGTATTCGTTGTTGACGGCGAGCACATGGCGGTCGCCGTCAGCAAACAGGCCCATGCCGTCGTTGTTGTCGCCGAAAGCGCGCTCCTGGCTGGCGCCGGTACCGCGGGTGGCGCCGTCGAACTCGACCGAATCGCGCCACATCGGCTGCCCCCACTTGGCGACGATGTGCCAGCTGTAGCCCTTGGGCACGGTCACCGTATCAAGCATGTTGGCGGGGACGGCCGCGAAGCCGAGGCGGCTGGCGGCGCGGGCCGGTGCGGTCAGAGCCGTGGTGCCCATGACGAAGGCGCCGAGGCCGAAGGCGGCACCGCCACTTAAGAAACCGCGGCGCGACAAGGCCTTGTCGGCGAGGATCTGGAAATCCGTGACCTCGGGACTCGGGTTGTCGAGTTCGTCGAATTCGTCGAAGGACAGGTGGTCCCGTTCCATATTGGTTTAATCCCTAGCATCCACTCCTGAAGATATCGGGTTTTCGCCCAGGCACAACGGTGACTCTTGGGCGCTGAGTCCCGGCCGTGGTTAAAGGCCGTATCGCCCCTCATGTGCCCGCCGCTCTGCACCACCACAGTGAGAAACAAGATCAGGAGAAGATGCTTATCGGGAGAACTCTGTTCCGCCCGGACATGCCCTATGACAAAATGTTGACCAGAATAAGGGGTGGGATATGGCCTGTATCATCGTAATCGACGACGACGAAACCGTGCGCTATTCATTGCGCGCCGTCCTCGAAGACGCCGGGCATACGGTCCTTGAGGCCGAGAACGGCCAGCAAGCCATGGACGTCCTCGCCGGCGGCGACGTCGACGTGGCCGTCGTCGATATCATCATGCCGATCCAGGAAGGGGTCGAGACGACCATCCAGATCGGCCGCTGGTTCCCGGACGTCAAGACCATCGCCATGTCCGGCGGCGGGCGCAGCCGCAACCTCGACTTCCTGCAGGTAGCCCGCAATTTCGGCGCCTGCGACGCGCTCGAAAAGCCGTTTTCCGGCGAAACACTGCTGGCCTCGGTCGAGGCTGGCCTCGGTCGAGGCTTGTCTCGGCCCGCCCTGTGGGCCGGCGCCTCATTGAGAGTTTACGCCGGCTTCCTCTGCTCACTGCGCTGAGCGTTCACCCCGTCCGATCGTGCCCCTCGCGGAACCACAATCCCATGGCCAGGGCACCGATGCCGACGACGGCGGCGGTGAGCAGCCAGGCGTCACCGTAGCTGCCGGAGGCATCGACGACGGCGCCGAACAGCGGCGGGCCGGCCATGCCGCCGATGTGCACGCCGACCATGTTGTAGCCGAGCGCCGATCCGGCGAGGCGCGGCTCCACCATCTCGACCGATATGGCCTGGGCCACCGGCGCGAAGGAGGCAATGGTGATGCCAAGCGCCAGGGTCAGTGCCAGGCCGATCCACAGGCCCGGCCCCGGCCCGACGATGGACATGGCGCCCAAGAACAGGGCGGCGGCCAGGCAGATCAGCACCATCAACGCCTTGCGCCGGCCGGCGAACACCGTATCGCTGACGATGCCCCAGCCGATGCGCGCCACCGCGCTGGCCGTCTGGGCAAGACCGATGGCGAAACCGGCGACCGGCTGGCTAGCCCCGGCGGCTTCACGCAGGAACAGGGTCAGGAAGGCGTAGAAATTGGTCTGGCCGAAGTTGAGCATGCCATTGACCACCGTGTAGAGGTTGACGTTGGCGTCCCTCATGACGGCCCGGATGTTGGCGATCGGCCGCGGCGCCTCGCCGCCACCGCGCGGATAGCGCAACAGGTAGAGGCAAAGAAGGCCGTTCAGGAAAATGGCGCCGGCGACCCAGAGCATCAGGTCCTGCCACGGAAAGTAGGCGGCGAGCGCACCGTTGCCGGCGGCAATGACGCCACCCAGCGGTACGCCCACCTGCTTGATACCCATGGCGGTGCCCCGCCGCACCTCCGGGAACCAGTCGAAGACGCCGCGGGCCGTCGCCGGATTGGTCATGGAATAGCCGATGCCCATGAGGAAGAAGGCGCCCAGAAGCGCATTGTAATCGCGCACCGTGGCGGCGATGAGCGCCGCGGTGGCCATGACGCCGTGCGAGGCGACGAGCACGCGGGCGACGCCGTAGCGGTCGACGCCGTAGCGGTCGACGAAACCGCCGGCGGGCAGGGACCACAGGGCCTGAGCGCAGTAGTACGCGGTGATGAAAAAACCGAAGGCCGTCGCCGTCAAGCCGAGGTCGTCGGTCACCGCCGGCGCCATCGCCATCACCGAGACGATGTTCAGCGTGCCGGCGACATGGGACAGCACCAAGAGGCCGAGGCGTGCCGCCCACGGATTGTCATCGGGATTGGGCTGCGTCGTCATCGATGCGTACCGTCGTTCCCGCGTCCGTTCAGGCAAGCGGCAACGGCGTGCCGTCCATGTCCCCGGCCACGTGGCACAAGTGGCGAAGCACGGTCGGCGCGATGTCGATGGTCGACGTGGCCGCCTCGCAACGAGACCCTTCTTCGGCTTCGGAGCCATGAACGATCAGGAACGGGCTCTGTTCGAATCGTCCGAGGCCGCCATGCTGACCGCAGCCCATGCGGGTATCGCTATGCAGGGGGTCGGCGATGGCAAGGCGGCGCCCGGGGACGCCGTATTCATTAGGCTCGTCGGTGCCCTCAGTGGTCACGGCCAGACGCAGCGCCGTGTCGGTCCTGTGGCCGAGGGCGGCCAATTCGTCGCCTTGGTAAACACGCTCGATGCCGGCGACCGTGGCGACGAAATCGGCGACGGCGCCAACCTGCCCAAGGGCGTCGTCAGAGAAATAGAGATTGGCGCTGAAGCCGTTGGAGGCAACGACGACGTCTGACGAATCCACCGTTGCCTTGAGGCCGGCCTGCACCAGCAAGTCGCTGAGGGGAACGATGCCATCGACCGTCTCGTGCCCATGGTCAGAGCCGACGAGGAACAGAACGTCGTCGCCGCCCCTTCTCAAGGCATCGACCCGCTCGGCGACCCGGCCGACGTTGTCGTCGGCATTCCGGATCGCCTTCAGATGCCCCGTTGACCCCAGCGGTTCGGCGTGCTGGGTGAAATCAGGCTCGCACTGCCAGAGAACGGCATAGGCGGGACCGTCCCCGCCAAGCGCCTCTTCTATGAACCGCGACGTCATCTCGGTATCGCCGGCGCAGTCATGGCTGACGTTGAGATGGTCATCGCCGGTGATCGGGCGCCGGCCGGGCCCGTAGGAGCCCTGCCGGTGGTAGACGTATCCGTATCCGTCGGGATCGTGGAAATAGGCCGCGCCGGCCGACACGTTCGAATAGACGGCACCGCCGCCCTGTCCGGCCAGCCGCTCGGCCAAGGTCGGCACGGCGAGGGTGCGGCCCGCCACTCGCGCCAGCCGGTCACGGAACTCCGGTGGCCCCACGGAAACGGCGACGAGGCCGACGCCCTCGTCGATGGCGACGCAATTGCCCTCAAGACCGTGGCGGCCCGGTCGGCAACCGGTGGCGATGGAAGCCGACGTCGTTCGTGTCGTCGAAGGGAACACGGTGCCGTGGTTCGAAAAGGTGCGTGAACGGCCGGCCAACCGGCACAGGTTCGGCGTCCAATCGGGCCGGACCATGTCGGCGCGCAGGCCGTCACAGACGATGAGAACCGCTTTCAGCATCACACCACCCGATTTCCTGGTTCTGCCCCAGGCGTGGCAACTTGCCCCGGAGCGCTTCAGCCGACGGGATTGACCTTGGCTGTGAAGATATAGCCGGCGTTCCGCACCGTCTTGATCAGCGACGGGTTCTGTGGATCGATTTCGACCTTCTTTCGGAGCCGGACGATCTGAACGTCGACACTGCGGTCGAAAGCCGGCGCATCGATGGAATGGGTCAGGTCGAGAAGCTGGTCACGGCTGAGCACCCGATTCGGGTGTTCGACCAGGGCGCGAAGCAGATTGAATTCGCCACTCGACAGGTTAACCGGCTTGCCGTCCTTGCCGGTCAGGCTGCGCACCAGGACATCGAGCGACCAGCCTTCGAATTCGTAAGCCGACAAATTGGACGCCGCCTCGCCCTCGCTCGTATCGATGCGCCTGAGCACACTGCGGACCCGGGCCAGGAGTTCTCTGGGCTCGAAAGGTTTGGCCACGTAATCATCGGCGCCGACCTCGAGGCCGATGATCTTCTCCGTCGTCTCCCCACGACCGCTGAGAATCACGACACCAACGTCGGTCCTTTCTTTCAGGGAGCGGGTCAGGGTCAACCCGTCCGTGCCCGGCAGCCCCAGGTCGAGGACGACGAGATCGATATGGTCGTTCAAGACCCTCTCGACGACGCCCGACCCCGTCGTTTGGGATGAAACGTCGAAACCAGCGTCGGCCAGCGTAATCTCAACGATCTCGCAGATATCGGGTTCGTCATCAACGACGAGTATTTTTGGCGCGTCCGTCATCGTCGCCTGCGGCCCCCCTCGATAGATCGATCACGACAGAACAGTCATGCCGATTTTATGAAACTCGGCGCCTTCGACGCAACAACGGAAAACGGAAGGCCCGAATTACAACGACACCGGAGTCCATATGCTCGATTTTTTTAATCGCCCGGAACGTCTATTATTTTCGTGGACCATTGAGGAAACGTCCGACGGCGGACACGTGGGAAAGCGCACCTCCGCCATCGGACGGGGTTTCAGTCCACTGTTTTTGTTTCGAGGGTGACGATGGCGAAGCGCGACGAAAAGAGGCTTCGACTGGGACGGTGGTTTTTTGTCCACGCCCTCGTCTTCGGCGCGTTGGTGACCGTCTTGACGTCGGCGGCGCACCTCTTCTTCGAATACCGCAAGGAGACCTCCGGGATCGAAAGCCGACTCGATCTGGTCGGCACGACGCATCTGAACAGCATCACGGAAGCCGTTTGGAACCTGGACGAACGCCAACTCGCCGCGGTGCTCGAAGGAATCCTAAATCTTCAGGACATTGCCTTGGTTTCCGTGACGATGTCCGATGGGAGCCAAGTCAATGCCGGCCAGGCACCCGACGGCCCGGTCAGCTCCCGTGAGTACACCATCGTCAAATCAACTGCCAATATGACCACTACCCTCGGAAGTTTGACGGTCGTCGCCAGCCGTAGCGGCATTCATGACCGGCTCGCCGAGGAGTCCTGGTAGATCGTTGCCGAAGACGCGATCATCGTCTTTTCCGTTGCCGTGTTCCTGGCTTTCTGGATCGAACGGACGCTGGTCCGGCATTTGGGCAACATTGCCGAATACGCCGAGGGTTTCGCGCCCGAACGAGAACAGCCCGCTCTGGCACTCGACCGACAGTGATCGATATCCGGACGCCAGGACGAACTCGATCGGCTGGTCGCCGCCATCGGCAAGATGCAGGAGAACCTGAGCGCAAGCTTTTGGGCTTTGGCCGAAAGCGAAGGACGGCTCAAGGATTTCGCCGAGGCCGCGTCGGACTGGTTCTGGGAATGGGACTCCGAACTCCGCTACACCTATGCTTCGGACCGCCTTTTCGAACTGTCCGCAAAAAAGCCCGAAGAGATTATCGGAAACCTGTTCACGGCGCTGTATCAAGGCGACCCGGAAGATACGGAGTGGATCAACCACATCAACGACCTGATGGCGCAACGGCCGTTTCGGGACATTACCTATCCCCTCAAACTTCCCGACGGGACGAAGCGCTGGTTACGCTTGAGCGGCCAACCCAGGCACCAGCCGGACGGGGCATTCATCGGTTATCGGGGGACCGGCACCGATATTACGGCAGAAGTCCGGGCCCGGGAGGAAGCGGTGGAGACGACAATCCGCTTTCTCGACGCCATTGAAAGTGTTTCCGATGGCATTGCGTTTTGGGACGAAAACGACCGCTTCGTGCTGTGCAACCGGATATTCCGCGCCCAGGCCGGTACAGCAGCGACGGCATTGGTTCGTGGAAACAGTTACGAGGACTACCTCGTCAGCCTCCTCGATCACGGGATTGCCGACGTCAAGGAAGAGGAGCGCCGACAGTGGTTATTCCGCCGGCTCGAGGAACACATGGAACCCGATCAGCCATTCGAGGTGTTCCGCGACGGGCGCTGGTACCTGATCCGCGAGGGTCGGTCCGCCGACGGCACCACGGTGACGGTGACCACCGACGTCACCGATGTCAAACAGCGCGAGCAATACTTGCGATCGGTCACGGATGCGGTTCCGATCCTGCTCGCCTACGTCGACCGTTACCAGCGCTTCAAACTGGTCAACCATGAATTCGAGGTCTGGTTCGGCATCGGGCGCCAGCAGGCCCTTGACAAGACCATCCAGGAGACGCTGGGCGACGTCTTTTTCCAAGAAATCCGCCCCCACATCGACCAGGCGATGGCGGGTAAATCCGTCCAGTTCCCAATGTCGATCGACATGCCGGAAGAACAAGGCGACTCCGACCGGCGGCGGCATTTGGAACCAGTTTCACGCCGGATTTCTCCGGCGCCGGCGAGGTCGTCGGCGTTTTCGTTGCCGCCGTCGACATCACCGGGCGTGTCGAGGCGGAACGGAGCGCGCGGGCCGGCGAAGTGGCTCTCGTCGAGCAGGGGAAGATTCTCCAGGCCTCCTTCGACGCCATCGAGCAGGGCATCGTGGTCTGGGACGAGGAATACCATTTGGTTGCCTGGAACAAGACCTTCCAGCGGATTACGGGCTTCTCCGATGATGTCATGAAACAAGGCGCGCCGTTGAAAGCAATGTACGACGAAGCGGAGAGGATCAACTATTACGGCGATAGCGATCCCAATAAATCTGCCGTCCGGCGTTACGAGCGCCATATCGCCGGCGAGCTCCCACCCCGCGAGATCCTGGAGCCCCCCGACGGCCGCACATTGGAAATCTGGCGGGTCGAGATCCCGGGCGGCGGCAGTGTCGCCGTCACCACGGACATCAGCGATCGGATCGAAGCCCAGCAGCAACTTCGCCGCGCCGAAAAGATGAAGGGGCTGTCCTAGCTAAGCGAGATGCTTGGGCTAGGATTGCAGGATGTATGCGAGAAGAAGCCGGCTCAGTGGTTGGAAGCGTGATCGTTTGATGGAGCACTTTGTGG
>Ga0209680_1000069_pt1 | contig 28489 bp, 31 predicted proteins | sample WorMetLIZISLAND1_FD_187413 | JGI IMG/M metagenome (GOLD analysis project Ga0209680, IMG submission 187413) | Marine gutless worms symbiont microbial communities from Max Planck institute for Marine Microbiology, Germany - Olavius loisae LIZARD... ... | reverse complement strand
ACCGCTCCATCAGCTCGATAAGCAGGATACCCTTGCGGTGAGCTTTGCCAGGGGCTTTCTTCAACATGGCGCGTCCTCCCTATGAGACATAATATAGGGCTTCAGGTTTGCGCTGCTAAGTATATAAGACCCAATGGAAAGTGCTTTGCGCCGCCCGCAACGGCTCCAACGACCCTCAGTGTGGTGGTGGCGTTGCGTGAGGCCCTCCTGAGGAGGTGCCAAGACGCCGATGAAGAGCCTCAACAGGCTTTATGCGTATTGATGTGAAGTACCTGCCTCAGATGCCGGACCATGACCAACGCAGCGACCTGGATGCCGCCGTTGATCGCACCACTTCTGCGCCACGGGCCAGTGCCAGCTGACCGGCACCCAGTTCTAGTTCTGTGCCGACACACACCTCGAACATCGCCTGATCACGCCTAGGACCCCGAACTAACGGCATGATCGAACACTTCGACCAGCGCGTCACCACGGTCTTAGCCATCGCTTGCTTCGATTCTGCCGAGCACTTGGCCGACACCAGCAAACGCTGCGTCTAGGTCCACAATCAACACATTCCCCAAAACCGTTAGGCCACGTTCCACCCCTTCAGACCATAAGAAACTGCTGCAAGAAACAGCTAAACCTGCTCGTGGAATGTGTCTATAATCTTGTGGGATTTGACACGTAGATAAAGTATCTAGCAAGGGCACTATCCCAATTTGGGGGATAGCGTGCTAGTGATTCGTGCCAAGAACAATGGTGAGATTTCTGAAGTGGCAACCGGAAAAAAGGAAGAAGGAGGAGTTGGAACGCCTGTGACGGCAGGCAACGAGATCGATTTCCTGGCGAGCCGGTACAAGGCCATCGTGTCGGTGCTGATGCTCAAGGAGGGCTGGGACGTGCGGCGGAACGCGACAGTCATTGTCAGCATACGTGTCTATTCGGCCAAGAGCAATATCCTACCGAAGTAGACACTGGGTCGGAGCCTGCGCAAAATGTATCCCGGTGGTATGTGAAGAATATGTCATCGTGGTGGGTACCGACGCTTTTATGGGTTTCGTCGAATCGATCCGGACCGATGGCGTGGTGCTGGAGCGCAAAGCCATGGAGGAAGGGACCAGGCCCAAGACACTGCTCGTTATCGAGGTGGACAAGGAGAACGAGCAGAAAGATATCGCGGCATTGGATATCGAAATTCCTTTGCTGACGCTGCGTGTTTATCGGGAATGCAAAAACCTGGGGGATCTGGGTGCAGGCGGGATGTCGTTTCGGGCGGGGTACCGTACCAAACGTATCAGTTGAAGAGAAGCGGTGCGAGATCGTGTTCAAGGACATTACCGTCGGCGAGGTGACTCATACAGACGGTGCTGGGTTTTTCAGGGGTTGCCGATTACCGAAGCATGATCAGCTATTTCACGCGGACAGTCATGCAAGAACTGCGGCTGGTTAGCGGCTACGATGTGCTCTACGGCAAGATCTAAAGTTATTCATCCGGGATGCGCTGTTCGGCCGGTCCGTCGAACTTGAATCCCCGGATGCGTCACCCAATTCATCGGAGTTGGCCGCCGCTAAGACCTTAATCGAGACTTTCAGGAAGGCGATCAACAATCTAACGGTGCAGGATAAAGGGGGCGCGTAGATCCGGGATACTATCAAGATCTGGCAGACACGTCCCTTTGTGGTGAAAGATTAAGGCTATCTCCAGCCCAGGATAGAGTCTGTTCAACCGGATCATCGGCAACAGCCATTTCGAGTTGAAATTCGCGCGCTTTCTGGAGGGTAGGCGGATTTGGGTATTCTACGGAAGATGAGGCGGCTTTCTCGGTGGTGCGAAGACCTTAATGCGGTGTAATCGGAGGCACGTTTGGTCGAAGAAGACCAAGCCGCTAGTTGTTGATTTATAAGGTATTATCTGTGATAATGGCTAGTGGTGTATAGCTACTTTCGTCACTGGAGTTAAAGACCCTCTGATGGTGAGCTATGCCGGCTCAAGCAGGCATTAAGAAATGTGATTGGCGAGGTCCGTATCGACAGTAGTCGGGGCGAGAAGTACAACCTTCGTGATCGTTGATGCACGAAGCGTGTAGTATAGAAAGCGTGTAGTATAGAGATACCGCAGAACAGAAGGGTATATGGTATCAAACGGCACATTGCCGTGGATACGCAAGGGCTTCCCCATGCGATAGCGGATGTCGCCGACAGATCAGGCATCCTGGTGGCTTTCTCTAACCATTGAGACAGCTTGTCGGTAGTGACGAACGTGCTGGTTGATGGCGGTGATGGCGGTTACGCGCCGCAGGGCAGGCTTTTATGGATTTTTTGACGGCTTGTCGTGAGTATAGCGGACCGCAGTTCAATACTGCGTGCTATTCAGCGCTTTGGTCGCAAACTCTGCCCATTCCTGTATCATCTGGGTCTGCTTGGCAAATAGATCGCCGCGTCAATACGGGGAGAATACCTGGAATATCTGGAGGCAACCTTTCGGCCTCGTCTAGGGAGATGATGCAGCCCTGGGTAGTCTGGCGGAGACTGCCCCGAATGCCCGTTTCCGTCAACCCGCGCCTCCTTTTTGTGGAATATTTTCAGGCTGCTGTGCGTCATGGCGGCATTTGCTGCGCCTTGTTGTGAGTGAGTGCACTACCAGTGCGCCGTGAACATAAACAAGGGGTTTCGATTTCTCGCAACCCCTTGTTTTCAAATGGTGCGCCCTGTTGGAATCGAACCAACGACCACCTGATTAAAAGTCAGATGCTCTACCGACTGAGCTAAGGGCGCAAAGATTTTATCAATCAATAAGTTGTATCGCTAAAAGGAGCGCATAAACCGATTTCGAGTCCGCCGAGTAGAACCGCTGCGTTTGAAGCGCCTATTGTAAGCCTAAGCCTAAGCTGTAGGCTAGGTCGTGTTGACATTTAGACCGAAAGCGCTTCTGGGTCATCACGTTAGCCTTTCCAGTCATTCGTCGAATTGTCCTGTAAAATCAATGCAGTAGTAGTAGAGTGTCAGCTGGGATCCAGCGTCGGGATGACAATTTCGTGTCTTTGTCGTGTCTTTCGTGGTTAACCCATCAAGAACTCTTACATCGGCTTTACCATCCAAATCGGTGCCAGCCAGTTTGCGGTATTTATTTGCTAGGCCCAGTTCGAAGAGCTTCCGGCCAGATGTAGGCATTGCCGGACTACAAAGTTTTTGGTTGCTCTCCGGGGTCTGAATTGATAATTTCCTTCTCTTACACCGAGGAATCAAGGTACGACCAGGGCTTAAATTCAGCCGGATCGTCCGTGGTCTGAAAGTCAGCAGAGGGGGTTACTCTTGGTAGTGTAGGGAGCTCGCGGTGCCGGGGAGGGGGTGGATTCGTCGGTGCGCTGGATCACCGGCCAGGGTCGGCTCGATATGCTGTTGAGGAGGTTCCCCTTCGGCTGCGGTGTGAGGCGGCAGTTGCCGTTCCCAACCAACGGGGTGGGTAATCGCGCAATGTTCGTACTGCGGCGCTCGAACCATGGGTACCGGTGGGGCTGTCGGCGCTTACTCTAAAGGCGGGCGATTGTGGGGGAATTCTACGTGCTGGCCAGACGCGGCGAGCAAGCATAGCGAGAAGAAATAGCAGGCCTAATTTTGATGCGTCGCAGCTTAGGTCACACGAGTAAGTAGGGCCGTAATCTGGTCTCCTGGTTCGACCTAAGCAACAAGGAGTCTGTTTACAGTGCCGCCGCCCAGGTCGTGTTGATATTTAACCTAGCAGACTATGCTCTAGCTACTTAGGTCGTGTTTGGTATTTAGGAAGGTCCACACGGAGGACCCTAAAATAATCAAACGGTTAGCGTAGGGTCCGCTGTGTGGGACGATTGGGTAGTGGCTATATGAACTCATATAAACAGTTAGCTTAGAGTTAAATGTTAACAGGACCTAGATCAGCGCCTTACGGGCTGCAAAAGCAAGCAGCGTTCGTCCAGCAAACCTTAACTTCCGTTAAATAGAGAAAAATAGCATGTCCGTAAGAATCCTCATAAAACCTCATATCTCGGAAGGCGACCACCCCAAATTGACGGAGCTGCTACATAAAATGCACAGCCTTACGTTGAAACAACCTGGCTACATAGCCGGCCAGACCTTGCAACGGGTCGACGATTCTAGCGAGTGCACCGTCGATAGTAATTGGCGATCCGTGGAAGTCTGGGACGACTGGTTCTGGAGTCCGGACCGAAAATGCCGTCCAGGCAGAAATCGGCGAGTCACTCGGCCAAGCAACCGAGTATGCGGTTTACGAGTATCTTTGAGATATTTTTCGTTTTCCTTAACAAACGGGCTTCCAGATTAGAGGCCCTGAACGGGAACTTAAATGAGGCGATACCCAAGATGCCAACCGACAAACTCGAGCTCCTCAAAACGAAAAAGGAACAACTCTTCCTCGGAGGAGGCACTAAGCGGATCGAGAAACAGCATGCGGCGGGGAAACTGACGGCCCGTGAGCGGCTGGTCCAGCTGTTCGACGATCAGACATTCGTTGAGTTGGATGCGTTCGTAAAATGCCGCAGTACCAATTTCGGCTTGGATAAGCTGGGGCTCGAGGGGGAATCGGTGGTCACCGGTTACGGTCGGGTTGACGGGCGACTGGTGTATGCCTTCTCCCAGGATTTCACTGTTACCGGCGGTGCCCTCGGTGAAATGCATGCCAGCAAGATCGTGAAGGCCATGGAAGCGGCGGTCAAGGTCGGTGCCCCTCTGATCGGTCTGAACGATTCCGGTGGTGCCCGCATCCAGGAAGCCGTAGATGCCCTTTCTGGGTATGGCGACATATTCTTCTACAATTCCATTTATTCCGGGGTCGTTCCCCAGATCTCCGCGATTATGGGTCCCTGCGCTGGCGGTGCGGTCTACTCGCCCGCGTTGACTGATTTCATTTTCATGGTCGACCAAACCTCGCAGATGTTCATCACCGGACCGCAGGTCATCAAGACGGTAACCGGAGAGCAGGTATCAGCGGAGGATCTCGGGGGTGCTATGACCCACAACAAGGTCAGCGGCAATGTCCATTTCATCGCCGACACCGATCAGATCTGCATCGAGCAGATCCGGCGGCTCTTGGGTTATCTCCCGTCGAACAACCTGGGGAAGGCGCCACCGATGGCGTGCAGTGACGACCTGAACCGACAGATCGACGAATTCAACTCCCTGATACCGGATGACCCCAACAAACCCTACGATATCCATGATGTAATCCACCCCATTGTCGATGATGGCGAGTTCATGGAGTATCAGCCCTATTTTGCCACCAACCTGATCACCGGCTATGCCAGAATCAATGGTGAGTCGATCGGTATCATTGCGAACCAGCCGCAGGTCATGGCTGGCTGTCTTGATATCAACGCCGGCGACAAGGCCGCCCGCTTCATCAGGACCTGCGATGCTTTCAATATTCCCCTGCTGACCTTGGTCGATGTACCCGGTTTCCTGCCGGGGACCACCCAGGAGTACGGTGGCATCATCCGCCATGGCGCTAAGATTTTGTATGCCTACAGTGAGGCGACGGTGCCCAAGGTTACCCTGATAACCAGGAAGGCCTACGGTGGGGCCTATGTCGCCATGTGCTCCAAGTCATTGGGGGCGGACATCGTGCTCGCCTGGCCGACGGCAGAGATTGCCGTGATGGGATCGGAGGGCGCGGTAAACATTATCTTCAAGAAGCAGATCGACGAGGCGGAAGACAAGGCCGCGACGAGAAGGAAAATACTCGATGAGTATAACGCGGAATTCGCCACGCCCTACAAGGCAGCGGAACGCGGATTCGTGGACGATGTCATCGAGCCGCCTACCAGTAGGCAGCGCATCGTCGATGCGTTCAGCATGTTGGAAGGCAAGCGGGAAAAGCGGCCGGCCAAGAAACATGGCAACCTGCCTTTGTGATAATTGGAGGGCATGATGGAAACCGATCTGCTCACTGCTTTTGCCGATCCCGAGAAATTAAAGGAGTTCACGGCTACCCAGCGGTTGTGGGCAGGCCTGATCACGACGATTCTGGGCATGGGCATTACCTTCGTGGTCCTCATCGTCTTACAGTTTGTTATCGGGTTTCTCGAAAAGCTGTCTGGCTCGGAGAGGAAGCCGACGCCGGCCCTTGAGCCCGCGCCTGCACCTACAGCCAGGAAAACCGATGCAAGGCCAGCTGCTCAGAGCGACGATGAGTTCGTACCGGTCATCGCGGCATCCGTCGCGATGATGCTCGGAACATCGACAGGCAATATCGTGATCAGGGATATCAGGAAGGTGGAAGACACCTCGCCCACTTGGAGAAGGGTCGGTATTGTCGAGCAAATGCAGGATAGAGTCTAAGTATTCAGGGGTACCCAGCTATGAAAATGTTCAAAGTGGTCGTGAACGGCAACGAGTATGAAGTCGCTGTAGAGGAGATCAAGGGGCAAGCAGGTTCCACTCCGATCCCGGCAGCCACGGCGCCCAAACCTGCCGCCAAACAGGCCCTTGCACCCGCGAGCCCCAAACCGACGACGTCCAGGGGAGAAGTGGGTGAGGGCGCAGTGGTTGCTCAAATGCCAGGTACCGTCGTGGATGTCGATGTGAACGTAGGCGACAAGGTAACCAGAGGGCAGAAGCTCTTGGTCCTGGAGGCCATGAAAATGGAGAATGAAATCGTCGCGCCCCATGATGGGACCGTCAGCAAGATTTCAGTGGCCGCAGGGGCTCTCGTCAATGCTGGGGACGTTCTAGTCGTTCTGAGCTGAAAGGGGTAAAGGGGTAATCGCTGCCATGTATGACGCCTTATTGAATTTTCTCAGCTCTACCGGCTTTGTCGGCCTGACCGACTACCGGATCTTTGTGATGATTGCCATCGCTTGTGTGCTCTTGTATCTGGCAATCGTCAAGGGATTCGAACCCCTATTGTTGGTCCCGATCGCATTCGGTGTCCTCTTGACCAATCTGCCGTTTGCAAACCTGATGCATCATGCGGTCGTGGAGGTCGCCCCCCATTCCGGCGATGTGCCCTTCGGTGCCACCCTGCTCCATTTCTTCCAGGGAGATAAAGCTGCTGGACATACCGAGTACATGGTACATACCGAGGAAGTAGGAGGGCTTCTGTCCTATCTGTTCCAAGGTGACCACTTAGGGATATTCCCGCCACTGATCTTCATGGGCGTCGGGGCCATGACGGATTTCGGGCCGCTCATTGCAAACCCCAAGTCGCTCCTGCTCGGTGCCGCCGCCCAGTTCGGCATCTTCCTGACCTTCATCGGTGCGATCGCTTCCGGATTGTTCAATGCCCAGGAGGCCGCGTCCGTTGCCATCATCGGCGGTGCGGATGGACCGACCACGATCTTCCTTACCTCCAAGTTGGCACCCCATCTGTTGGGGGCTACTGCAATTGCGGCTTATTCCTATATGGCGCTGGTGCCCATTATCCAGCCACCGATCATGAAGCTGCTCACGACGGAGAAGGAACGCGTGATAAAGATGACTCAGCTGCGGACGGTCACTAAACGTGAGAAGATCCTGTTTCCGATCATCGTCACTATTATCGTGTCCCTCATCGTACCGGCGGCGGCGACACTGGTCGGGATGCTGATGCTTGGCAATCTCTTTCGGGAATGCGGTGTGGTCGGTAGGCTCGAAGATACCGCCAAGAACGCCCTGATCAACATCATTACGATCTTCTTGGGGATTACGGTCGGGGCAACGGCGACGGCCGATAAGTTTCTCACTACCCAAACGCTTGCGATCCTGGCTCTGGGTATCGTCGCCTTTGGATTCGGGACCGCTACTGGTGTGCTGCTGGCCAAGCTTATGAATAAGCTCTCACGTACCAGTATCAATCCCCTAATCGGGTCGGCCGGCGTTTCAGCGGTACCCATGGCCGCCCGGGTCTCGCAGACTGTGGGGAGCAAGTACGATCCGACGAACTTTCTCCTGATGCATGCGATGGGCCCTAACGTCGCCGGCGTCATCGGATCTGCTGTCGCCGCTGGCGTCATGCTCTCGCTATTCGGCTAATCGGAGAAAAGAAAATGCAGATACTCAAGATTGACCATCTTGGCATCGCCGTCAACAGTATGGGTGAGGGCAAGAAGTTTTGGACTGATGTCCTCGGCCTCGAGTTTACGGGTGATGAGGTTGTCACCGAGCAGAAAGTGAATACGGGCTTCTTCCCCGTCGGAGAAAGCGAAGTCGAGTTATTGGAATCGACGTCTCCTGACGGCCCGGTGGCCAAGTTTATCGAGAAAAAGGGAACGGGATTTCAGCATGTCGCCTTTCGCGTGCCCAATATCGACGAGGCGCTTGAAGAGCTCAAGACCAAGGGCATAAAGCTTATAGACGAGACACCACGCATCGGTGCAGGGGGCGCACGTATCGCTTTTCTGCACCCCAAGGCCACGGGTGGAGTCCTGGTTGAATTGTGCGAACGGGCTGGTTAACGCAAATAAACGCAGCCCGGCCAAAGACCGTTGATGTTTGCGGTAATTGGTGTTAAAGGACCCGTTATCGACCAAATAGCTTCTAAGTTCGTCTCTGGGCCTTCTCCTCCAGCCCCGAGAAGTCGAGGCGCCGATCCAGCTCCAGCAGCACCGCATCCGGTTCCAGCCCTTGCTGTGCCAGCAACACGAGGGTGTGGAACCATAGATCCGCTACTTCATAGACGATTTTACCCGGTGCCCCGTCCTTGGCCGCCAGCAAGGTTTCGGCGGCCTCCTCGCCGATCTTTTTGAGGATGGCATCGAGCCCCTTGGTGTAGAGGCCTGCCACATAGGAGCTATCCGGATCGGCCTGTTTGCGCGCTTCCAGGGTTCGGGACAGGCGTTCCAAGATGTCGTTCATAATGGATTCAGGATTGGTTGTAGATAGTGTCCGGATCCTTGAGCACAGGGGCGATCTCTACCCACTGGTCGGCGTGCAGCTCGCGGAAAAAGCAATTGTGGCGGCCGGTGTGGCAGGCGATACTGCCCTTCTGCTCCACTTCCAACAGCACCACGTCGGCATCGCAATCCACCTGGATGGCGTGGACAACTTGCCAATGACCGGAGGCCTCACCCTTGTGCCATAGCGCATTGCGGGAGCGGGACCAGTAGACCGCATGTCCCGTCTTCCGGGTCAGCTGCAGGGACTCTCGGTTCATCCAGGATAACATCAGGACCTTTCCGCTACCCATTTCCTGCGCGATGGCGGGCACTAGGCCTCGATCATCCCACTTGATCATATCCAGCCAGTCTTTGCTCAAGATGTGCCCCCTAGAAAAACCTGCGCCTGATATCGGCCAGGAGACCTGCAGACGCTGCCTCCACCATATCGAAAACCTGCTCGAAACCGCTAGCCCCATAGTATAGGGTCCGGGACCTCTCGGATCTGCCAGGATGGTGCAAAATCCATGAACAGCCTCAGTTTGTGTTCGGCCCTAGGCAGACAAATATGGGAAAGGTCATCGAAGTTCTCCTGGTCCATGGCAAGCACGTACTCGAACTGCAGGAAATCCTCGGGCTCGACGAGACGGGCGCGTAGATCGCTCAGATCAATCCCCCGGTGCCGAGCCGTCTTCTGGGCCCGCTGGTCCGGACATTCCCCGACGTGACAGGCATGGGTTCCTGCTGAATCAGTCTTGATGACCGCCTGCAATCCCTCCGTCTCCAACAGCTTGCGGAATACACCCTGAGCGGTCGGGGAGCGACAGATGTTGCCCATGCACACGAACAATACCCGAACGCGCACCCCTGAGTCCGCATCCAATTGATGGTTACTCACTTTTTGTTATCCTCAGTCAGGCACGCATAGTTAACCGAATATAGTACGCTCTTCGTTTCACGGATTAAAAGCCAAACCAGCTGTGAAAAATAAGTCGTGTTGACATTTAGGAAGGTCCACACAGCGGACCTTGCAATAATCAAACGGTTAGCGTAGGGCCCACTGTGCGGATCGCTGGGGTGCCTGGGTTGTTGGCATTTAAAATATGTTGAGAACAGTTAGTTATGTTTAAATGTCAACAGGATCTAGGCTGCTGGTGACTGGAACGGCACGGCGAATTCCCCCCTCAACGCCGAGCCGAGCGGATGTCCAGCCGGTCCCGCAGGCCGTCTCCCGCTAGATTGATGCACAATACGATGGAGAGGATCGCCAGTCCTGGGGTTAAGACGAGGTGAGGCGCTACCAACATATAGGCCACACCGTCCCGGATCATACTACCCCAGGAGGCCTGGGGTGGCTGCACCCCGAGCCCGAGGAAGGAGAGACCCGCCTCGGCGATCACGGCGCCAGCGATGCCGAAGGTCGCCTCCACGATTAGGGGTGCCACCGCCAAGGGCAAGAGGTGGCGCAGCAGAACCCGCCCGGATCCCGCTCCCAGGGCGTGGGCCGCGACTACATGGTCGCGCTGCTTCAGGGACAGGATCTGGGCACGCGCCAGACGCGCATAGCCGACCCAACTCACGGCAGCCAGGGCGATGATCACATTGTCGATTCCCGGTCCCATGATACCCGTCAGGGCGATGGCAAGGAGGATGCCGGGAAAGGCGAGAAAGACATCGATGATCCGGACCAGTACTAAGTCCACCCAGCCCCCAGCCAAGGCTGCCATTCCGCCTACCAGGGCTCCCAGGACTGTGGATAGGACCACCACGCCTAGCCCCACGGCGAGGGAGGTGCGGGCACCGACCAGGAGCCGGTCCAACACCGGTCGGCCCAGGTCATCCTTGCCGAGTAGCGCGTCCGGCCCTGGTGGTGCCAGGATCCCGGGCAGCTCAATGTGATTGGGCGTAAGCGGTAACCAGGGGCTCGCCAAGGCAACCACTGCCCACACCAGCAAGGCAGCGACCGGGAACCAAGTGCTTAGTATACTAGTACAGCAGCACCGAAATACCGATGACATCGATTGACTTCTTCCATTTGGAAGTTTTTTGCTGCAAATGAACGCGAATCTGTCGCAATTGGTTCGTCATCATCAGCCGACATAACCCGTCGTTGATCAGGATGGCCGTAGACGTTTCAACACGCTCCTGCACGAATCGCCGCTGCATTCGACCACTCTGAATCACGGGGCCTTGTCGGTTCCCCTGCCGCTTGTCCTGCTTGTCGTCGTCTAGCCGGTTGCCCTTACGATGCCGGTCAGAAAGCTGCGCCATTCAGCCTGTGTCATGGCTTGCCTGATCTGCATGACAATTCGCCACGCATGTTCTTGTTCATGTCTAGCTTTCGCGTGAAAGACATTCATAACACTTCCGTTCTATGCAGGACATCTCGATCCAGTGACAGAACTAATATGGCCAGTGCAGAGAAGAATATCAAGATCCTAAACTAGGAAATCGATACATCTGGCCTAAGCGCATCATCCTCCTTCTAATGCTCACCGTATTTCGTAGTCTGGGCATGGGATTCCTACAGAAGCGGTGCGCTCAGTCCTGAAATAACTGAACAGTATCGGGATCAATACCCCCTTGGTGCTGTTCTGTTATATCTTGTTAATCCCCATACCCTGTCAGTTCTCGCGATACTGCCTTCCCTTAAAGCTTTGCTGCCGGATCTCTCTGGAGAGGCCTGATAGGTGGTATCTACACGGCTATCGGCGTCACGCTTGGTGGATGGGCTTGCATTCCTTACGGCACGGTGGTTAATCGGTCAGCCGAGGGCTGACCGATTCGAGAGCAAATGGGCAAGCGAGGTTTAGGATAAATTCGAGCGTAATGGTTGGAAACTTATTGCCTTTGCGTAGATCAATCCGAGTTATCCCAACTGGCCCCTTGAATTATCTGCCCGGATTTGCTTCACTATATTAATCGCGGCTTCCTGTGAACGACACTCGTTTTTTATCGCGCCGTCGATAGCCGCTGCCTAAATCTGCGATACATCGCAGACCTTTACGGCTCAGCAGGTTGTTGTCAGAGGGATTATTCGCGGAGTTTTTATCACATAGGCTGCCATAATATTTCCAGCTCTCGCTAGATTTGCCACTAAGATTTAAACGACAACCAATAAACCAGTGTGAAGACTATCATGTCCCATTGATAGTGTTCAATATCTCAGGACAGACCACGGCGCATAATCACCGGTAGGAGTAGGAACGATTTGACCCTGCCAGACCGTGCCCGTATACTTAATACGCTTGTGTAGATCCTCGGTAGCTCAGTCGGTAGAGCGGGTGACTGTTAATCACTAGGTCAGAGGTTCGAGTCCTCTCCGGGGAGCCAATTATCGGAAATGCCGGTTCGATGCGCTCAGCCAACTTCTTGCTTTCCAGGGAAGTCAAGTTGCTCGCAAGCAGGCTAAATGGTTGGCGGTATGCGACTGTGGGTTGACCGTCCTTCCATGTGCAGTTCGATAGTACGAAGCCAAGCAACCGACGTTTTCCGGTTGGGGATTGCTTGTGGAACAGCGCGCTGGCCTTCTGCGCGAGTTCGAGCAGGCGGATGTCGCTCGTCGAGGTGAGTCTGGTTGGCGTCCTGGTGTGCGCGGATCAGCTCCAGGCATTTCCGTTTCTCTTCACGCCACTCTGCGGCCTTGTGGTCTAAAGAAGTCCGTGTTGATCCGCCCGTCGAGCTTGTCGACATGCATCGCGTCGATCCGGTTCTGCAGACGGTCGTACTCGGCCTGAATCTGCCGGATCGCATCCTTCAATGGCTCCGAAGAAATCCGTCATAGAATCCGTCATAGTTCAATTATCCCTTGTCTTTCAACATTTTAATCTCTCATTCCGTCCTAGACAATCCGCTGAGAACCGTTATAACTCGTGTCTGAAAGGTGGACCCAAGGTGGGCCACTGAAAGACAGGCCCCGGTACGGCTGACACCCGCACCGAGACCCTAACCACAACCAACCTCTCCGGAAGGTTCGGCCATGGCTGATTCCGATTCTATCCGTTCCGCGTCTCTACTGGAACTCACCCTCAACCGCAAGACCGTTGCCGGTACCCAGGATGCGCTACAAAATCGGGCTGGCGTCCTACGGCGAGATCAAGCGGTTATCCGCTGCCCAAGAAATCCGAGTAGCACGCGGGAAGTCAGTTAAGAAGAACCTACGGGTTATTCATCTGACCGGTACCGCCTACACGGGTTCCCGGTTTGCTGACGCCCTGCGGATGTTGGGCTAACCATGGGCAAACTTACCGACCGCAAGGCTCGAACCGGCCCGGCAAGTACAATGACGGCGGCGGGTTGTGGCTCGCCGTTTCCAAGACCGGCGCACGAAAATGGTTCCTACGCTTCACCATCGACGGCAAGCGCCGCGAGATGGGTTTGGGTGGCTACCCGGACGTGAGTCTTGCCGAAGCCCGCGACCTGGCTGCTGAGCACAGAAAACAGGCGAAGGCCGGGGTTGATCCCATCGAAGCGCGTGCCGAAGCCCAGGCCGAACCGGAGAAGACGCCCACCTTCAGCACTTGCGCGGCCCAGTATATTCTGGCGCACCGTAACGGATGGAAGAATACCAAGCATGCCCATCAATGGGTGCGCACGCTCAAGACCTATGCGCGCCCGGAGATTGGCGCCAAGCCGGTAGACGCTATCGGCACGGAGGACGTGCTGAGCGTCCTCAAGCCGATCTGGAACACCAGGACCGAGACCGCCAAGCGGGTACAGGGACGCCTTGAAAACGTGCTGGACTACGCGGCGGCACACGGCTACCGTGGCCAAACCAACCCGACCCGCTAGGCGGGGTCACCTGGACAAACTGCTGCCGAAGCCCTCCCAGGTGAAGACGGTCCGCCACCACCCTGCGATGCCCTATCCCGAGGTGCCCGCCTTCATGGCGGAGCTGGCCAGTAACGGCAGCGTCGCGGCGCTGGCGCTGCGGTTTCTGATTCTCACCGGCCACCCGCACCAGCGAGGTGCTGCACGCCCAGTGGCCTGAAATCGACCGAGAGAACGCCGTATGGACCATCCCTGCGGCACGGATGAAAACCCGGCGGGGTGCCCATCGGGTGCCGCTCACCAACGCCACCGTGAGCCTCCTGGAGGCGCTGCCGCGCCGTAGCGACAACCCCTACCTTTTCCCTACCTTTTCCCCGGCGCTCGTCACGGGCGCTCCCTGTCCGGCATGGCGTTGCTGCTGTTGATGCGCAGCCTAGGCTACGGAGCGAACGGCGATCGGGGCGACTACGTGCCGCACGGCTTCCGCGCTAGCTTCCGCGACTGGTCCGGGGAGGTTTCGAGCTTCCCGCGTGATGTGGCGGAAATGGCCCTGGCCCATGTCATCGAAAACAAGGTGGAGGCCGCCTACCGGCGCGGCGACCTGTTTGACAGGCGTCGCAAGATGATGCAGGAATGGGTAGACTACGTGAACAAATAACAAACTGGTGTGATCCCCTCAACACTTCTTCGACGCTCTTTTGCGAGCAGCCTCCATGTTCTGCCGGGATCATCACGATGTCCTCATTAGGCAGATCAACACTTTGCAGGTTCAGGCTACGCTCGGCGGTGCTCTCATGAGCTGTCAGGCGACCATCATAAAAGGCATCAGAAATAAACTGACAGAAAAATAGCTGAAAAGACAGCTTATCGCTTTACATCTGAGGGAAGATTACCGGGCTTCAAAGTGGGGGGAGCGTGGCGGTTTCGGAAGAGTGAAATAGATCGCTGGATCAGTGAACAAGAGAAAAACAAAGAGTATAAAGCATGACAGGAAACCAACAACGCGCTGCATTACAACGCAAAATCTGGCAAATCGCCAACGATGTCAGGGGTGCGGTCGATGGATGGGACTTTAAGCAGTACGTGCTTAGCACACTATTCTACCGATTTATTAGCGAAAATTTTACTAGCTATATTGAGGCAGATGACGACAGCATCAACTATGCCCAGCTGGCTGATAACGTCATCACACCAGAAATCAAAGACGATGCCATTAAAACCAAGGGTTACTTTATCTACCCAATCCAGCTATTCGTAAATGTTGCTAAAAATGCCAATAGCAACGAAAGCCTGAATACCGACCTCACCAAAATATTCGCCGAGATTGAAGCCTCTGCCAGAGGCTATCCTTCTGAAGGAGATATTAAAGGTCTGTTTGCAGATTTTGATACGACCAGCAATCGCCTTGGCAACACGGTGACAGCGAAGAATGCTCGTCTTACTGCCATTCTTAGCGGGGTTGCGGGCTTAGAATTTGGTGACTTTCATGGCAGTCAGATCGATTTGTTCGGTGATGCTTATGAATTTCTAATTTCTAACTATGCCGCGAATGCTGGTAAATCTGGTGGAGAATTTTTCACCCCTCAGCATGTATCCAAGCTAATTGCCCAACTCGCCATGCATAAGCAAACCAGCGTGAATAAGATTTATGACCCTGCTTGTGGATCTGGCTCATTGCTGCTGCAAGCTAAGAAGCATTTTGATGCCCATATCGTTGAAGAAGGATTCTTTGGGCAGGAGCTTAACCATACCACGTATAACTTGGCGCGGATGAATATGTTCTTGCACAACATCAATTACGACAAATTTGAGATCGAACTTGGCGACACACTCATCAACCCGCATTTCGGTGATGAAAAACCATTTGATGCGATTGTTTCTAATCCACCTTATTCGGTGAAATGGATTAGTTCAGATGATCCGACACTAATTAACGATGATCGCTTTGCTCCTGCAGGGGTGCTTGCGCCCAAATCAAAAGCAGACTTTGCTTTTGTGATGCATGCGCTCAGTTATCTATCCAGCAAAGGGCGTACGGCGATTGTTTGTTTCCCGGGGATTTTTTACCGTGGCGGTGCAGAACAGAAAATCCGCAAATATCTAGTGGATAACAACTATGTTGAAACCGTGATTTCACTCGCGCCAAACCTCTTTTACGGTACGAGCATCGCGGTGACCATTTTGGTGCTAGCGAAAAACAAACCCGATACCAACATCCAGTTTATTGATGCCAGTGGTGAAGATTTCTTCAAAAAAGAAACCAACAATAACGTGATGTACGATGATCATATTCAGAACATCATGGATATGTTTGATAGCAAGGAGAATGTTGAGCATGTAGCCCAGTCCGTGCCTTATGAAAAGATTGTGGCGAATGATTACAATCTATCAGTCAGCTCTTACGTGGAAGCCAAAGACACAAGAGAGGTGATTGATATCACCGAACTCAATGCAGAGATAAAAACCATCGTCGGTAAGATCGACCAACTGCGCAGCGACATTGATGCCATCACTGCGGAGATTGAGGCATGAGCGATTTGAGCTACATGGAAGAACTGCTGGGTGGCGCAGAAGTGGAATGGAAGCCTTTAGCTGAACTAGCTGAAGTTCGGAGTGGATGGGGATTCCCAAACGCCTATCAGGGACAAGAAAAAGGAACTTATCCATTCTATAAAGTAAGTGATATGAATATCGTTGGAAACGAAACAACAATGGATTCAGCCAATAATTATGTTAATGATGAAGTTGTGAAGAAGCTCGGAATTTCACCAGCACCTGCGGGAACTATAATTTTTCCCAAAATTGGTGCAGCAGTTGCTACAAATAAAGAACGTCTCCTGTCATCGCCATCTGCCTACGATCACAATGTGATGGGGTTAATACCTAGTAAAAATATTATTTCTCGGTTCCTATTTTATTGGATGCAGACAATAAATCTGAGCACATTGGCTAATGATTCAGGCGCTGTTCCATCAATTCGGAAGAGTACGGTGGAGGCTCATTTAATCCCCATTCCATACCCGGAAAATCCAGAAAAGTCACTTAAGATTCAGGCAGAGATAGTGCGGATTTTGGACGCATTTACCGCCCTTACCGCCGAGCTTACCGCCGAGCTTACCGCCCGTAGGAAACAATACAACTATTATCGTAATCAACTCCTCACTTTTGATGAGGGTAAAGTTAAGCATTTACCTATGGGGCAAGAAGATATCGGTGAGTTCATCCGTGGCGCTAGCTTGCAGAAGAAAGATTTTACTGAGACAGGTGTGGGCTGCATCCACTATGGTCAAATCTATACGCACTACGGCACATACGCCGATAAAACAAAAACGTTTGTTTCAGAGGAATTTGGAAAGAAAGCTCGCAAAGCCAAATCAGGCGATTTAGTTATAGCAACCACAAGTGAGAATGATGAAGATGTCTGTAAGGCTGTTGCTTGGCTAGGAAGTGAAGATATTGCAGTGAGCAGCGATGCTTGCATTTACAGGCATAATTTAAACCCGAAATACATTTCTTACTTCTTTCAAACAGAGAAATTCCAAAATCAAAAAAGGCAGTATATTACTGGTGCGAAAGTACGGCGCGTAAATGCCGGTAATTTGGCTAAGATATTAATCCCTGTACCTTCGTCAGAAGAGCAAGCCCGCATCGTCTCTATTCTTGACAAGTTCGATTCGCTGACGAACTCCATCAGCGAGGGTTTGCCGCGTGAAATTGAGCTGCGCCAGAAGCAGTATGAATATTACCGCGATTTACTGCTGAACTTCCCCAAACCAGAGGAGGTAGCAGCCTAAGATGACCAAGACTCTCACAGACATTGCCCAGCAATTGAGGAGCCCAGATAAAAAGGTGCGGCTGATCTACGCCTTTAATGGATCAGGTAAAACACGCCTCTCAAGGGAATTTAAAGAACTCATCGCCCCAAAAACGGAAGACGAAGAAACGGAAGATCGCAAGACAAAGGTTCTTTATTAGAACGCCTTTACCGAAGATTTGTTTTATTGGGATAATGATCTTGAGGGTGATATTGAACGGAAATTAAGAATCCAGACGAACAACTACACGCAGTGGGTACTGCAGGAACAAGGGCAGGATCAAAATTCTATTGCTCATTTTCAGCATTACACCAGCGATAAGCTCATCCCCTATTTCAGCGCAGATTTTTCAGAGGTTACTTTTTCTTTCGAACGCGGAAATGACGAAAGAACTGAGAACGTAAAAATTTACAAAGGTGAAGAAAGTAATTTTATATGGAGTATTTTCTATATCCTTCTGGAACTAATAATTAGCGTTTTGAATGTCCCAGAGGCCAGTGAACGCGAAACAGATAGATATGATCATCTAGAATATGTGTTTATTGATGATCCTGTCACATCACTGGATGAAAATCATCTGATTGAATTGGCGGTTAACATGGCAGGGTTAATTAAATTCAGTAAGTCTGACCTGCGTTTTATTATCACCACGCATAGCCCACTATTTTATAATGTGCTTTACGGAGAACTGCAGCAGAAGAGTGGTTATATTTTAAGTAAATTTGATGATGGAGGCTTTGCGCTTGAGGAGAAGAAAGGCGCTGCAAACAAAGCTTTTGCATACCATCCCTCCCGGTTGATTTTACGGCGCAGGTTGAGCGCTGGAGCGCCCCGCCGCCGAGATTGTAGGTGAAGGACACCAGCGCATCGAACTGGCCATCGCTCAACGGCACATTGATCAGACGCAGGACAGTACGCTCGGCAATGACAGCATCTCAGCGTAATCAACATAATATGATAACCCGGTACGAAAATCAGAGAGGTTGAGGCATGGCGCTAAACTTGGCGAATACTGTCGTTGAATTTTTACAACAGAACCTGGAGCAAAAATTTACAGCCCGGGAAATCGCCAATTAGATATTTGAAACCTATCCAGATGAATGCCGCCAAAAACAAAAGCGCTCCACTGCTACCGTGAACCCACTGGACAACGAAACCGCACTGTTACAGCAAATCGTTGCCGAAATTGGTTCCCAGCGCCCACGACTACAGAAGCGCCATCTGGAGGTTAAAATCACGGAAGGTCGCCCTCGGAAATATTACTTCACTGAATCGGCTGACAGTGCCGAGATCGACCACGCGGAGAGTCACGCAGCCTCACCGGCAACAAAGATCAATGGTTCCGTAGTCGTAGTCAAAGAGCACGATCTTTACCCGATCTTGTCTGAATTTCTTTGGTTAGAACTCGAAATTTATAGCAAACGCATTGATGAGAAGCGTTCCTGTAATTCTCGCAGCGCTGGGAGCAATAAATGGCTTTATCCTGATCTCGTTGGTATGAAAGACCTCAGCGAGGGCTGGCACCGTGAAATCAAAGATTGCGTTCAGCAATATGCTGACAAGAGAACCAAGCTCTTTTCATTCGAGGTTAAGATATTGATCAATCGCTCAAACGTGCGCGAAGTGTTTTTCCAAGCGGTGAGCAACTCCTCATGGGCTAATTTTGGGTATCTGGTTGCCAGAGAGATTGAAGGTGCTGACACATTAAAAGAACTCCGGATGCTCTCCAGCCTAAATGGTATTAGCTTTATCCGGCTCGACGCTGAGGACCCTTCGGAAAGTCAGATTATGATTCCAGCTAAGGAGCGCAGTGATATTGACTGGGATACGGCGAACAGGCTGATAGAAGAAAACAAGGACTTTCTGGAATATATCAAGTTAATCCGCCAATTTCACCAAACAGGTGAAATACGCCAATCCGATTGGGACATGAGCGCGGATCACGATTAATTCTTCTCCAGTGTCCCTGTAACTTTCAGGTTCTTGCTGCCGTATTCAAAGACGCCATGCCATTGTTCTTGCCCGAGGACCTCCTTGTGCTCGATCATCAGGGTAAAGCGGTCAATGCCGTACTGCTAGGATGTGGCGTAGTCTTTCAGCTCATACCAAGCCTTGCGGGCCAGTGTGGTGGCCATCTTTTTGATGGTGTATTCAAAGGCATCAAGCAGTGCTTGCAGCTCTAAAGAAGCTGCCTACCGACGCGGCGATCTGTTCGCCAAGCGGGCCCAGATGATGCAGGAGTGGGCGGATTTTTTAGATAAGATGGAGCGTAAAGGATCGCTCTGTCCGAAATTGGATAAGGGCTATTCGCAGATTCTCTAATCCGTTATGCCAAGCCTAGGGTAGCTCCCGAACCGGCGGCCTCCTTCACCCGCCCTGGCTTGGCCCCTCCCCCGTGAAGGTTCCAGAAGGGGGCTCACCAGGCAGTATTTTGATCCCATCCGATTGAAAGACCGGGAGTGGCCCACGTCTGAGTTCGAGGTTACACCTGAGCTTGTGGAAAGAATTCCCCACCAGGTAGCCGATATTTACGGGCAAATGCCGAATTTGGCAGATTGTGAATGGCACCTGGGAAAAATAATCAGTCGCATAGAAAAAATTTATAAGAGCCACGAGAACAGGAACATCGGGGCAGAAGATTTACTAGCCGGAAATTTCCCTCCCCTCCTGTTAAGTTATTTTTCCTCCCTCAATGGTTGGACCGAGTTTATGGGGCTGGTTCTGATGTCCGGTTTTTGTCCCTGCGCGCTGGCTGGTCTATCCCTTTCCGAGATATTGGAGTGGAATGCACCAGGACAGCAGGAAGAGGGGGAGGACATATATGAAAAATGGTGTGGCGGAAGGTACGCCGAAAATTTGAATCTGCCTGGGCATCCGACCGCAAAGTGGATACTGGAACAAGTATCCTGTGACGAAAACCCTGGGTTACTACGACTTGATGGCCTTACACTAAGCAGTAGAACACTGATTGAGCTCTACCTTCATATACTAGAAAGACCCGACGGGGGGATACCTAAACAACCCCATTGGGGGATCAATACCGCGCAGAAAAAATGGATTGAATATAGTGAAGCTAACATCCACAGACAGCTACTTAAACAGCTCCACAGAGGAATAAATCTCTTGCTTCCCAGATGGATTGAACATAGGGCTGCTAACGGCTGGAAGGTTCCAAAAGGAAAAAATGTCTTGCGTCTTCAACCAAGCAAATTTGTGCGATTTGCGAAGGAAATTAAGTTCGACATCCCTTGGCTGGGTTTCTCTGAAACGCATTTTCCGCACCTGCTGCCGGAGGAGTCAACCGGAAGACCCACATCGGCAACCGACACGGCCATCAGCGCTGACGCCTATCGTGCCTTGAAGGCCGAACGCGATGAACTAGAAAAATGCCTGGAGAACACCAAAAGCGAATTAGAGAAATTACGCAGTGAAAAGGGTGCCATCGAATCGGAGCGCGATTCTCCGTGGCCATGGGGCGACCACGAGACAAAACTCCTTCGGAAATTAACTGATGCTGCGCATGAGTGGTGGAGCACGTATGACCCTGAGAATATGTCTACCACAGGTCAATTAATCGTCCTCCGCGCCCAGTAGGCGCAATGAACTGCATCAATTAATCTGATCCTGGAAGCCTTAAAACGTAGCCATGTTTAAAAACGCCCAAGGAGGCGCAAACATGGCTACCGCAATCCTACGACTTCCCGCCGTCAAGGTCCGTACCGGGCTTTCCCGCAGCACGATCTATCTGCGTATTTCTGAAGGCCGCTTTCCGAAACCTGTCTCCCTCGGAGGCCGTGCCGTCGGCTGGGTCGAAGCGGAGGTGAATGACTGGCTGAACCAGCAGATCGAGGCCAGCCGCAAGGCTACGCGCTGAGGGGAGGCCAGGGCAATGACTGGAAACAGAGAGGGCCGTGCTGGCTGGCACCAGGCGACCCTCAAGACTTCTAAACGCATTAATAATTTTACCGGCCTTGCCGCCTGCATCAAAGCGGTAATCGTTACTTTGGCTCTGTGGGGCCTGTCCCCCGGTGCCGTGTCGGACCGGCCCACTCACCGGGGAGGGCTGCGCGATGAATGATGCGCTCTCCCAGTTCCACGATGCGATCCGAGCTGCCGGTCTGGAACCGCCCGTTCATATCAAGCCCGGCAAGTGGCACCGCTTCCCCGGCGTGGATAAATCCAACGGCAATACCGCCGGTCGGTGCAAGCTGTTCGATAATGGTCTTGGCGGTTGTTTCGGCGACTGGTCTTCCGGTCTCTCCGAGACCTGGCAGGTGAAGCGGGAGAAACCGCTTTCTCAGTCTGAACGGGCGGCATTCACGCGTCGCGTCGAAGAGACCCGGAAACACGCCGAAGCGGAATGCCAACAACAGTATGCCGATGCAGCCGCAAAGGCCGCGACGATCTGGAAGGAAGCCGAACCGGCGAACGATGGCCATCCCTATCTTGTTCGCAAGGAGATCAAGGCCAACGGAGCGAGATTGCATCAAGGCACACTGGTTATCCCGGTGCGGTCGGGTAGCGAGCTTCACTCCCTGCAATTCATCGCTGAAGATGGCAGCAAGCGGTTTCTCAACGGCGGGCGGATCAGTAGCGGCTATTTCAGTATCGGCGCTATCCGGTCGCGGTTGCTTTCAATGCGGGCAATCTAGCGCCGGTGGCCAAGGCCATGCATCACAAGCGGCCTGGCCTTCCCTTGATCATCTGCGCCGACGATGACGCAGACACCGAAGGCAATCCCGGCCTTACCAAGGCGAACCAGGTCGCGCTGGCTATCGGCGCGAAGGTAGCCGTTCCGAAGTTTGGAGATCGTCGCCCTATTGGCGCAACCGACTTCAACGACATGGCCGCGCTGCTTGGGCTTGAGGCGGTCGCCGGGGCCATCCGTCAAACCACGACATCGGACCAGGCAGACAATGATAGCTGGCTCGATCCGCTTCCCCTGACGGCTAGGATCGACCGGATCGACCCTGAACCTTATCCACTGGATGCGCCGCCAGACAGACTACGGGCCGCTGTCGAGGAAGTCTGCGCCTTCACCAAGGCGCACCGATACCGCTGGTGGCCTCCAGCGGCCTGGCAGCCCTGTCGTTGGCGGCACAGGCATGCCGATGCAAAGCGCGGGCAGAAAAGCTGCAAGGGCCGACCGGGCTGTTCCTGCTGACCGTCGCCGATTCCGGTGAACGTAAGTCAACCTGTGATGAATTTTTCATGCAGGCGATCTGGAAGTATGAAGCCGAACAAGCCGAAACTGCCAAGCCACTGATCAAGGATCACAAGGCGGCAATGGAAGCCTAGGAGGCGGAATACAGCGGCATCAAGACGAAAATCAGTCAGCTTACCAAGGCGGGAGAGATTCTACCCAGGAATGGAAAGTCGCCCTGCGCGATCTGGAGCATAAAAAACCGGAACCGCCACGGGTACCCCGGTTGATCTATAGCGACGCCACCCCGGAAGCCCTGAAATGGAGTCTGGCGAAAGATTGGCCATCCGGTGGCGTGGTGTCGAGTGAAGCCGGGCTGGTGTTCAGTGCGCATGGCATGAACAAGGATTCGGTCATGCGTAATCTAGCTACCCTGAATCAGCTGTGGGATGGGATGGACATTGCCACCGAGCGGCGCACCACCGAATCCTTTACGGTACGCGGCGCACGGCTAACTATCGCCTTGCAGGTCCAGGAAGCCACCCTGCGCAGTTTCCTTGACCGGACCGGCGGGCTGGCGCGGGGTACAGGCTTTCTCGCCCGCTTTCTGATCGCTTGGCCGGAATCGACCCAGGGTTACCGACCGTTTACCGATCCGCCGGAATCCTGGCCCGCTTTGGCAACGTTTAATCGACATATTGCCGGGATTCTCGAACAGGATGTTCCCATAGGTGAAAATGGGGCGCTGTCGCCCCCTATCCTTACCCTGGAAGCAGATACCAAGGTCGCCTGGGTAGGTTTTTATGACGCCATTGAACACGAACTGCGATCCGGCGGTGAACTCCACGATGTGCGCGACGTGGCCAGCAAAACCGCCGACAACACGGCCAGAATCGCCGCCTGGCACCTGCGCGAAGCCCGGCGTTTCTACGGCGAACTGGCGTTGCCGCAAGAACAGGCCAACGCGGCGCGGCTGGAGAGCTGGTTACTCGACTACTGCCGGAGAGAAAAGACAACCCACGTACCCCGGCGAGCTGTATAACAGAGCGTGACCCCCAGCCGCCTGCGCACTGGAGCCGCGCTGGATGGTGCCCTGACCGAATTGCTGGGACGCAGATAGAGTGCACTTGATTCAAGACGGCAAGCGCAAAGATATTCATATCAACCCGGCGTTTCTGAAAGGGGGCAGGCCATGACCCTTTCCGCATTGATCAAAAAAGGCGGACTTGCCGAGCGTATGGCTGCTACAGTTGCTACACAAGAAACTGATCAGCCGGTAACTGTAGCAACAGTAGAAACTGTAGCAGTAGCAAAGCAGCCGGAATCGATTTCCGCAGAGGATCGCCACTCGCCGGTCACAACCATGGCCGATGTCTGCCGGGGACTTGCCATCACACCCGTTGAGGTCAAGGAAGCACTGTCACCGGAAGACATCGCCGACTGACGCAAGGGCGCGATCAGCGGCGATACCCTGGCCGCATTCGCCCACTCACTGGTGCTGCGGCGGGAAAGGGATCAAGGCAAACGCCCCGCCCACTACACCGAGCAGGCCACCTGCGGCCCGATCTGGCTGTGGGTCTCTGGCGAGGTCCTGGGGTGCCCCTGGTGCTGGAACCGGGCAGCCGACAAGCCGATACCGCGCCCCTGCTCCATCCACTGCGGCGACTGCATCCACTTCGAGCGCATCGACCATCCGCACCTTGGGCACTGCACGAAAGGCGAGCCGGAAGCCATCGCCGAATTGTGGAACACGGACCGGCGCTATTGTGAATGCTTTTTGCCAAGACCACAGCAAACCCAAAACGACCAACCAAGGCCTGCAAGGGCCTAAAAAAAGCTGAATTTCCCACATGATTTCGACAAAAAACGATGGGGAGGCGTCATGGGCGGTATCGGTAGCGGACGCCAGCGGAACTGGTTCGCGGAAGGCTCGACTGACGATTACCTCACCATCGACGTGCGGCGCGCTGGAATCGGGAGGGCCTGCTCGCCCCGCATCAATCCTTCGTCTGGCAGTGGTCACGCCAGGGCAAGGTGCTAGGGGCCATTCGCGTACATACCGAACCGGGCCGGATGATCCTCACCTACCGCCACCGGGGCGAAGGCGAAGACTGGAAGGACGCAAGCTATTTCGTCGATCTCGACTGGACCGACTGCAACCTTGGCGGGAAACGGCCCTGGTTTCTTTGCCCCGTCCGTGGTTGTGGCCGGCGAGTGGCGATCCTCTACAGCGGTGGCATCTTCGCCTGCCGTCGCTGTTACCGCCTGACCTATCCCTGTCAGCGGGAAGTCGACTATAACCGGCTGGCGCGGCGGGCCAACAAACTCCGCGACAAGCTAGACTGGGAGCCGGGCTGTCTCAATGGCCCAGGCGGGAAACCCAAGGGGATGCACTGGCGCACGTTCGACCGGTTGACGGCCCAGCACGACGCCTTTGTTCAATGCGCAGTGGCGACGGTCGAGGCGCGTCACCCGGCCTCGATACCTATCCTCAGCCAGCTTGTAGGCTAGCTAGGCCTTCCCCCCCCCTAGGGGGAATCGTAAGGGAATGGTTCAGGGAGCCGCTGAGGGGCCTAGAGGGCCAAAGGAAAGGCTGCCCTTGTCCGACGCGGCGGTGCGGCCTTGCGGTGCGAAAGCCAGAACGAACGCGCGGGCGTCGAGCGCTTGGCCGTGCTCTGCTGCATAACCTCGAAGCGCCGAGCCACTCGAAGCACTCGATACCCTCCTCTCTCTTCGAGCGACGTCTTAAAGGTGGACCGAAAGGTGGGCTGCGGTCAAAACGTCATTTCTTTAAGCTTATAAACCAATTGGTTACAAAAATAATTGGCGGAGAGGGTGGGATTCGAACCCACGGTACGCTATTAACGTACACACACTTTCCAGGCGTGCTCCTTCAGCCACTCGGACACCTCTCCGGGAGATTGCGGGTCTTGGGGTCGGCATGATTACCAATTATGCGATGCCGAATAAAGCGGTTTCAGGCTGAAAAAGGATATATGAAGCCGCCTATCCATGTAAACCAGTGCCGGTACGAGAGGGGATTTGCCTGCGGTTGCCCCGAGTCATGACCCAGGCGTGGACGTCCGTTGGGCAACATCTGTTATCTTCGGCATACGAATCCATCGAGATGGGAGAAAACACGTGCGCAGTGTGGTCTACCCAGGGACCTTTGACCCGATCACCAACGGCCACACAGACTTGATCCGGCGTGCCGCCTCCCTATTTGATCGGGTGGTAGTGGCGGTGGCGGTGGATACAGGTAAGGACCCGGCGTTCGACATTGGGTGCCGAGTCGATCTTGTGGAGCAGGTGTTGGGGGGCATCCCCCACGTGGAGATTACACGCTTTTCCGGTCTCCTGGTTGCGTTCGCCCGTAAGCACGGGATCCCGGTGATCATCCGTGGGCTGCGCGCTGTTTCCGATTTCGAGTACGAATTCCTACTCGCAAACATGAACCGCCGCATGGCCCCGGACCTTGAGACCCTCTTTCTCACCCCCACGGAGCAGTACGGTTCTATCTCCTCGTCCCTGGTACGCGAGGTCGCCCGCCTGGGTGGAGACGTGTCGGCCTTCGTGGCCCCCGTCGTGCAGGCTGCATTACGGGAACGCTTCGGGTAGGCGATTTCTGCCCCATGACATACCATCTTCCGCCAATCGGCTAACATTTGCTGTGGCCTTCTATCGGAACCTACCGGAGGAGTATGATATGGCACTTTACATCACTGACGAGTGCATCAACTGTGACGTGTGCGAGCCGGAGTGCCCAAACGGCGCCATCTCTCAGGGAGAGGATCTCTACGAGATTGATTCCAGTCTCTGCACCGAGTGCGTAGGTCACTACGAGATTTCCCAGTGCGTCGAGGTCTGCCCCGTAGACTGTATCCTCAAAGACCCAGAGCATGAGGAGACCGAAGATCAGCTGCTGGAAAAATACCGGAAAATCGTCGACAAGACGGCTTGACCGATCCCATGCGCATTGCTTCACGAACTCGGTGGTGGAGCCTTTTTTTGCCGTCTGTACCCTGCTGTTGCTCACCGTCGGGATGTCCTGGGCAACGCACGGCCCACCCCAGGCAGCAATTGCCAGTGCCCACCCCCTGGCCACTGAAGCAGGATTCGAGATCCTGATGGCCGGGGGTAACGCCTTCGATGCGGCAGTGGCGGTCAGCGCTACATTAGCGGTGGTGGAGCCCTACGGCTCAGGACTGGGCGGTGGCGGCTTCTGGCTCTTGCATAGAGCCGAGGACGGACGCGAACTCATGCTCGATGGTCGCGAGCGGGCACCGCTAGCGGCCCACCGCGACATGTATCTGGACGCGGCTGGCAGCTTTGTGCCGGAGTGGTCCCTGAATGGCCCTCTGGCCGCCGGCATCCCGGGGGAACCGGCGGCTCTGGCCCACCTGGCGGAACACTATGGTCATCTCCCCCTGGCGCGGTTGCTCGCGCCGGCGATCCGTCTCGCCCGCGCCGGCTTTGCCGTGGACGAGCACTACCGGCGCTTTGCGCAGCAGCGGTTGGCGGTGCTCCTGCAATCCCCCGCCGCTGCCGAACAGTTCCTCCGGGACGGCGAGGTACCGCCGGTAGGGACCCTGATCACGCAGCCGGACTTGGCGGATACTCTGAAGCGTCTCGCAAGCGCGGGCCGAGAGGGTTTCTACGCCGGCCGTACCGCCCAATTGCTGATTGCCGGCGTACGCGCGGCCAACGGCATCTGGACCCCCGAGGATTTGGCGTCCTACCGGGTTGTGGAACGCGCCCCTATCGTTGGCCATTACCGTGGTTGGCGGGTGGTTAGTGCCGCGCCGCCGTCTTCCGGCGGCGTGCTCCTGGTACAGATGCTCAACATGCTCTCGCGCTTCGACCTAGCGACTCTTACGGACGCCGACCGGACTCACCTACTGGTAGAGGTCATGCGCCGCGCTTACCGCGACCGGGCTCTGTATCTGGGAGACCCGGATGTCTTCGCGGTTCCGGTCGAACGCCTCACTCATCCCTTCTATGCCGCCGGGTTGGTGCGGGACATCGACCCGGATCAAGCCACGCCCAGCCGGTCTGGGGCGGTGCGGATGCGGGGTACCGACACTACCCATTTTTCTATCCTGGACCGGGAGGGCAACCGGGTGGCCGCCACCCTTAGTATCAACTATCCTTTCGGGTCCGGGTTCGTGCCGCCAGGCACTGGCGTGCTGCTGAACGACGAGATGGACGACTTCTCCGCGCGGTCCGGCGTGCCCAATGCCTACGGGCTGGTCGGTGGCGAGGCCAATGCCATCGCTCCGGGAAAACGGATGCTTTCCAGTATGACGCCCACCTTCGTGGAGTCGGAGCGGGGTCTGGCTATCCTAGGCACCCCAGGGGGTAGCCGCATCATCACCATGATCCTCCGGGGTCTCCTCTCACTGGACGCCGGGGACCCACCTATGGACTGGGTTGCCAAGCCGAGATTCCATCATCAATACCTGCCGGACCGGATCCAGTACGAGCCGGGGGCTTTTAGTACCAGCGAGCGACGCCGCCTCGAAGCCAAGGGGCATCGCCTCCATGAGATCCGGGGTGGCTACGGCTGCATGCAGGTCATCTACTGGGATCGACTACAGAACCAAGTACGGGCGGTGAGCGATCCGCGGGGGGTCGGTAAAGCGGAAATACGCTGAATCCCAGTATTTCGTTTCGCCTTATAGGGAATCTGATGAATTATTTTTGCTTCTTCCAAAGTCGGGTAGTGGCTAATTTTGGGGTTTATACACATAAAGGCGCAACCTGCCATGACCGATGGTTGCGCTGTTATGTATATAAGACCCAACATCTTCCGCAGCGCATCATCTATTCCTTGTTGCCGGTATGCCCTTGCCTCCTCGCTTGTGCTGGCTCGCCGCGCGTTCATTGTGGGTGCCGCCAGATAAGCAATTCGTGGGACTTCTTGACATGCGATCCGC